>Ga0302120_10000149_pt1 | contig 28757 bp, 29 predicted proteins | sample AG5_Bottom_MG_FD_203118 | JGI IMG/M metagenome (GOLD analysis project Ga0302120, IMG submission 203118) | Marine microbial communities from Western Arctic Ocean, Canada - AG5_Bottom | ecosystem: Environmental > Aquatic > Marine > Oceanic | place: Canada: Western Arctic Ocean | collected 2017-10-01 | reverse complement strand
TATGAGATCGAGCCGGGCCTGACGGCGGCACTGGAGCACACCGGGCTGGTCGTGTCAGCAAATCGCACCCAGATGGGCTTCGGCCTCAGCCAGTGGCCGATCTACCACTGGTGGGAGATCTGGGAGCCCTTCCTGGAGGAGGTACGGCCCGAGGCGGTCGTCGTCCAGACCGGGATCTGGGACGTCCAGACCGTCCACGGGGGAGAGCGGCGTCGACCCCGGCCGGAGGATCCCGACTGGGAGGCCCAGTACACCTTCCTTGTCGGCGTGGCGCTCGACGTCCTTACCGCAGACGGTGCCCACGTCTACTGGCTGACGATGCTGCCGGCTCCCGAGTCGGGGCAGTCCGATCGGTTGAACCGCCTGCTGGCCGACATTGCAGATGATGACAGCCGCATGTCGGTGGTCGACCTCACCCCGGGCTTCACCGACCCTGACGGCCGCTATGTCCAGCACCTGGATCGCCACGGCGCTGTCTGGCCGATCCGCAAGGTCGACGGCGTCCACATCTGCCGTGAGGGTGCGGAGGTGGCGGCCTCGCTCGCGGCGGCCATGATCCTGGCCGACGCAGGCCTGGACCTCGTAGCAGGCTGGGAGAAGAACCTGTGGCGATCCGGCGCCCTCTACGAGGTGGATCCCTGCGAGGATCCCGCGCCGGTCGGCTGATCCACCGGACACGGCATATCCCGTGGCCCGGTCGGGCTACCGTCATGGGATGGCTGCTTCCATGGTGCACAGGCACCGGGACGTACAGGGCGGAACCGCCAGGGCAGCGGTGTTCGGCGTCAGCGACGGTCTGGTCTCCAACGTGGCGCTGATCCTGGGCATCGCCGGGGCTGGCACCGACCCGTCCTTCGTCCGCCTCGCCGGCATCTCCGGCCTGCTCGCCGGTGCCATCTCGATGGCAGCAGGAGAGTTCGTGTCGTTGAAGGCCCAGGCCGAGCTGGTGGAGCGCGAGCTGGAGATCGAACGGATCTCGATTGCAGAGAACCCGGAGGCCGAAGAGGCCGAGCTCGCCGCCATCTACGTCGAACGTGGGCTCGACCCGGACCAGGCCGGGAGGGTGGCCGCAGAGCTCATGTCAGATCCGGATGTCGCCCTGGAGGTCCACGCCCGGGAGGAGTTGGGCGTGGATCCCAACCAGTTGGGCAACCCGACTGCGGCGGCGGCGGCAAGCTTCGTGGCGTTCGCCGTCGGAGCGTTCGTGCCGTTGGTCCCGTGGCTGATCGGTTCGGGGACCAGCGCCATCTGGGCCTCGGCCATCTCCGGGGTCGGGGCCGCCGCCCTGGTGGGGGGTGTGCTGGCCATGCTGACCGAACGCTCCGTCGTGCGCACGGTGGTACGCCAGTTGCTGGTGGCCAGTGGTGCCTGCGCTGCCACCTACGTGATCGGTGGGCTCGTGGGGGCTTCCGTGGTCTGAGCCCGGTCGGACACCGGGTCAGGCCTCCGGACTCCGTCCGTTCAGGATTCCAGGACTTCCCGCAGTAGCTCCGCCCACCGCTGGTGGCCGGCACCGTTGGGGTGCAGTCCGTCGTCGGTCAGGGAGGGTTCCAACCTGTTGTCAGGGCCGGAGAACTGAACGGTCAGGTCCAGAAACTCGATGTCGCGCTCACCGCACACCCGGGCCAGGGCGGTGTTGAGTGGTGCCACGAGCGTGTTGTAGCGGTCGCTCCTGGGAAGGACCGCATGGAGCACGACCCGGGCCCCGGGTGCCGTGGCCGAGATCCGGTCCAGGATCATGCAGGTGTTGCGCACCGTCTGGGCGTGGGCCACTCCGAACTCCAGATCATTTGTCCCGATCAGGATGACCGCCACGTCCGGGGGGCCCGAGAGCGACTCGTCGAGGCGTTCCAGGAGGTCCGCCGTGGTGTCCCCCGAGATGCCGCGGTTGCGGACCTGTCGATCGGGAAGGGCCGCCCTCCAGTCGCCATCGGCGGTGATGCTGTCCCCGAGCATGACCGTGTCACCGGCTTCTACAGGAAAGGCCCGCTGGATCGACCTGGTCCGTTCGCGTCCGGGCGCTGCGATGGCCCGGGTGATCCGACGGGTGCCCAGCAGGGTGTCAAACGCCGCCCAACCGCTCGTCACGACAACGGCTCCGAGCAGCCACCGGGTACGTCGCCCGCTGCGTGTTCGAAGCCTCATCCGGCCTCCCTGGTCGGATGCTGCGAACCCCCGGTGTGCCAGGTCACGCCGGCTCCGCCGGTTCGACGTAGATGGGCCCGGCAGATGGCACCGCCCGCTTGACGTGTTCCTCCACGACGTCCACCACCGCCGCCACCCCGGCAGCATCCAGGCTGAGGTCGAACGCCACCCTCGCCCCCACGAGGATCTCGTCGGGGCCCAGGTGCTGGGTCCGCAGGTGTACGAGGGAGGCCACCCCCGGGGTGCTGGTGATCGCCTCGACTATGGCCGAACGGTCGGTCTCACCTGCCGACTCGCCGACCAGGAGGCTCTTCATCTCGCGGGCCAGAACCGTGGCGATGGCTCCAAGGAGGAGGCCGATGAGGATCGTGCCCACTCCGTCCCAGCGGGGATCGTTGGTGACCGATGAAAGTCCGATGGCGCTCAGGGCGATGACCAGGCCGAGCAGGGCACCGGCATCCTCGAGAAGGATCACGGCCAGTTCCGGGTTCCGGGTCCGGAGGACGAACTGTCGCCAGGTGAGGTTGCCGCGCTCGGGACGGGCGGCCACCACTGCGGTCCGGAACGACCAGGTCTCGAGGAGGATGGCGAAGACGAGGATCGCCACTCCCCAGCCGATTTCCTCAAGGTGGTGGGGCTGGCGGACCTTCCTGATGCCCTCGAACACGGCGAACGCGGCACCGACCGAGAACAGCACGAGGGCGACCACGAACGACCAGAAGTAGCGCTCCCTGCCGAAGCCGAACGGGTGCGTGGCGGTCGGGGCACGCCGGGAGCGATGTCCGCCCAGGAGCAGGAGCAGCTGGTTGGCGACGTCGGCGACGGAGTGGATGCTCTCGGCCAGCATCGCTGACGACCTGGTCACCAGGAAGCCCAGGAACTTGGCCACGGCGATGCCGGTGTTGGCCAGTAGGGCGGCGAGGATGGCCCGGGTACCGCCGGATGCGGCCATGGAACCTCCTGCCAGCGCACTCCACACGGGCCCGTCGGGCCCTTCGGTCGATCCGAAGCGTAGTGTCGGTATCCACCGTGGATGCGGCCGACACGACGGCCGACGACGTATCCACGCCCACCCCTTCCAGATGGAGGACCGTGATGACGACCGTCTTCGCAAGCCCGGACGAGCTCCCCGATGCGGTGGGTACCCATCTTGGGTACGGCGACTGGATCACGGTCGACCAGGACCGGATCGACCTGTTCGCCGAGGCGACCGGCGACCACCAGTGGATCCACGTGGACCCGGAGAGGGCGGCGGCGGGCCCCTTCGGAGCAACTATCGCCCACGGTTACCTGACGCTGGCCCTGACCAACCAGATGCTGCCCGGGCTGGTTCGGGTGGACGGAATCTCGATGGGGATCAACTACGGCACTGACAAGGTCCGCTTCCCGTCCCCGGTTGTGGTCGGCTCCCGGGTCCGTGGTGGCGCCGAACTCGTCCAGGTCGACGAGGTGGCCGGTGGCTACCAGGCGGTGATCCGCATAATCGTTGAGGTTGAAGGCTCGGACCGCCCGGCCTGCGTGGTGGACAGCGTCAGCCGGTTCCTCCGGTGAGTCGCTCCCGCGGGACGAACCTCTCCACCGGCCACCGATAGCATCGGCCCGTGACCAAGCGGAAGCGTCGACAGGCACCCCTCGCCCCCCGTTCGGAGCCACCCATCCGCGCCGGGCTGCTCAGTCCCACCCGGAGTGTTCCGGCGACCATTGGTCGGCCCCCCTACGCCGTATCAGGCGATCCGGGACCGTCGTCGTCGTCTTCGGTCAGGACCGAAGACGAGATCCAGCGGATGCGTCTGGCCGGCCGGGCGGCCGCTGAGATCCTGCTCGAGGTGGGACCCCATGTGGCACCCGGCGTCACCACCGACCACCTGGATGCGATCGTCCACGAGGCGACCATTGCGCGCGGCGGCTATCCCAGCCCGTTGAACTACCGCGGCTATCCGAAGTCGGTCTGCACATCGGTGAACGAGGTGATCTGCCACGGGATACCCGACAGCAGGGCGCTCGCCGACGGCGACATCGTGAACATCGACGTCACCATCTTCCTCGACGGGGTCCACGGGGACACGTCCGTGACGTTCCCGGTGGGGGAGGTGTCGGACCACGACCGCCACCTGATCGTCGAGACCCGCGTCGCCATGGATGAGGGGATCGCAGCGGCCGGCCCCGGCCGACCCATCCACGCCATTGGCCGGGCCATCGAGAAGCACGCGAAGCGCCACGGCCTCGGTGTCGTCCGGGAGTTCATCGGCCACGGCATCGGTACGGAGTTCCACAGCGGCCTGCAGATTCCGCACTACCACGATCCCCGTGCCCAGACGGTCCTGGTGCCCGGAATGACCTTCACCGTGGAACCCATGCTGACCCTCGGGGATCCCTCATGCGCCATGTGGGACGACGACTGGACGGCGGTGACCCTGGATGGTCGTCGTACGGCGCAGTACGAGCACACCCTGCTGGTGACCGGGGACGGGATCGAACTGCTGACGGTCACCGCCGACGGCACGGCACCGGCTGACGTGTTCGCCCTGGCGGCGTCTGCCTGAAGCCGGCCTCGCTATCCGGGGCGCTGTTTCCAGTCCCGCCGAGCGGGGGCCACTATCTCCAGGTGGCGGTCCGCTTGCGGGCCAGAGCCACCCACGTGTTGCCGGGCGAGAGTCGGATCTCCTCGCCGTCGACCGAGAAGGTGGCCGGGAGAGCGGCGTCGGGCCTGTTCCATTCGCCCACGATCACCTGACCATCGGTGAAGACCCATGCCTCCCCGGATCCGGTGGTGTGGGCTTCCGGGGAGCGGCGGTCGGCCTTGCTCCAGCCGTAGGACACGAACTGCACGACCACGTTGGCGGGAGCCACCCGGGCGCCCTTGTCGTCGACGTGCGGCTTGCTTCCGTGGGTGCGCGCCCAGCCGGTGCCGTTCCAGTCGTAGCCGACCTCGGTCAGGCCGAAATCGATGCTGACACCGGTCGCTGGGCTGGCGGCGGGATGCATGGCCTGTCCCGGATAGCGGTAGACGAACGGTGCAGGCGGAACAGCGGTGCGCCCCGGGTGGTGTGCCCAGAGGCCGTCGGTGGAGGTGTAGAGGTTGTGCGGTGGCCGACGGCTCTTGTTCCTCCAGTACTCGTCGGCAACGGCGTCCTGTCCGACGTCGACCATGGTGGAGGCCGCCAACTCATTCTTCGTGCCTCTGTTGGCACCTGAGTAGGCGAGCAGCGGATGGTCGAAGCCGGTGAGCAGGGGCGGGTCGGAGGTCCTGGCCGAACGGACGGGGCCAACCACGGCGGCCGACGTGGACTGGAACACGGCAACGAGGCGAGTCACGCCGCCCTCCACGATCTCTTCGTATACGACGTCGGCGGCGTTCAGACCCGACTGGGGGTGGGCCCGGGTGACGTTGTCGATCTTGACGGCGAGAGCAGGACGGCCGATGTCGGTTCCCTGCATTCCCGTCCACGTCAGGGTGACCGCGAGTTGCTCGAGGCGCAGTATCTCTGCCTCGTACCCGGTAATGGCGGTCCGGGCGTCACCAATGGCGGTCCGGGCGTCACCAATGGCGGTCCGGGCCTCGCCGATGGCTACCCGGATGGGTGGCTTCGAATCCCTGGTCCCGGACAGGGTGTCAATGGCCTCCTGCCGCCTCCCCTCGGCCTCGACGACGAGGGCCCTGAGACCCCTGACGGCATCGGCTGAGAGCCTCAGCCCGGCATCTATGAGATCCAGTCGGCGTCGCGACTCGTCGATCACCGAGTCATACAACATCCGATCGCGGACACCGTCGAGGGAGTCGGCTGCCAGTTGGGCGGACTGGGTGAGCACGGCGTTCATGCGCTCGTCGTTCCTCAGGTAGGCGTCGATGGCCATGGTCTGGTGGAGCATCGCCGGTTCGCTGCGTGACGCCAGGACCCGGATGAACTGGTCGGCGAGCAGTTCCAGGCGCACGGGAAGAACCCTCAGCTCGATGTCCTCGGTGCTGATGGCCGAATCGTTGTCGATGATCTGGTGGTCCAGCGCCACCAGGTCATCTTCGAAGCCGGAGATTCGATCCTGCTCGCCGGAGATTCGATCCTGCTGGCCGGAGATGAGGTCCAGCTTCTCCCCGATGTCCGTCCGTACCTGGGCTATCTCAGCGTCGTAGGGGCCGGCAATGACGGGGGCGGCGGCCGCTACGAGCAGCAGCATGGCGAGGGGGAGAGCCATCCGGATGCTGGGTCGACACGAGAGGCTCACGGCGCCGAGCGTAGAGGTCGCCACGGTGACGGTCGGGGCACCCCCGACCGCAGGTCAACGGGCCTGGCAGGTCGGGCACCAGGTGGTGGTGCGTTGGTCCATGGATCGGGAGGTGAGTAGGTCGCCACAGGAGCGACAGGGTTGACCAGAGCGCCCGTAGCAGTCGAGACGATGCTGGTTGCGGCCCGATCCGCCGTCCGGCGTGCGGTAGTCGCGCAGGGTGGTGCCGCCGTGGTCCAGCGCCTCGCCCAGGACATCGCGCAGGTGTCCCAGGAGCCGTTCCGAGCGTTGTGGTCCGAGACGCCTCGCTCCCGGGTGGATTCCCGACCGCCAGAGCGCCTCGTCGGCGTAGATGTTGCCGATGCCGGCGATGGGTCGCTGCGACAGGAGCTTGGTCTTGATCCGGCGACTGCTGGTGGCGAGTGCCCGATGGAAGGTGATGCCGGTCAGCGCCGGGTCGAACGGTTCCGGACCCAGGTCACGGAGGGTGGGCAGGGAGCGGTGGTCGCCCCACGGCACCACGACCGTCCTGCCGAATCGTCGGACGTCACGGAACCAGAGGTGACGGCCGTCCTCAAGCAGCCACCAGGCCCGGGAGTAGGTGTCCTCGGGCTGTGCCGGGTCCACGAAGAGGGCGCCGGTCATCCCGAGGTGGACCACCATTTCCAGTCGGTCCCCAGAACCCGCAGCGAGGGGCTCGAGGCCGAACAGCAGGTACTTGCCGCGTCGCGAGACGCCGGAGATCCGGTGACCGACAGCATCCGGTGCCGACGCGAACTTCGCCGAGGGATGGGCCCAGGCATCCAGGATCGCCATGCCCGACACAAGGGGCTGGATCTGGCGCCGAACCGTCTCGACCTCCGGGAGCTCGGGCACCACCGCAGCGTAATGGCCCACCTGATGGCGTCCCGGGCCCGAGAATCGGTCGTCGACCCACAGGACGACCTGTTTCGGTCGGTTAGGTTGCCGAGATCGTCACTGTGGCCGTGGTCAACCAGAAGGGCGGGGTCGGCAAGACCACCGTGGTACTCGGTCTGGCCTCGGCGGCTTCGGCCGGCGGAGTCGCGACCCTGGTCGTGGACCTGGACCCGCAGGGCAATGCCACGACAGGACTCGGCGTATTCGATGCCGGATCCGGCATCGAACAGCTGCTGACGGAGGACAACGCGGGTGGCCTCGCAGCGGTGGTGCGCGCGAGCGCCTGGTCGAGCGAGGTCGGACCACCACCGCTCCTGGTGCCGTCCTCTCCGGGCCTGGCTGTTCTCGAGCCACAGCTCGCCTCCGACCCGTTGGGGGCCCAGGGTCGCCTGGCAGCGGCCCTCGCCGATGGAGTCGGCTCCGACCACCAGCTGGTGCTGATCGACTGCCCGCCTTCCCTGGGGCTACTCACCGTCAACGCCCTCTTCGCCGCAGACCTGGTTCTGGTCGTCACCGAACCCGGTGTCTGGGCCGTGGACGGCGTGGCCCGCATGCTCCAGACCATCGAACGCATTCGCCTCCGGCGCAGCGACGACAGGCCCGGGCTGGTCGGGATTGCCGTGAACCGTCTGGGCCGAACGCGTGACGGCCGCTACTGGAACGAGCAGCTGGAGGAGGCCTACCCGGGTCGGTGCCTGCCTCCCGTCCGCCTGAGGGCAGCCGTGGCCGAGGCGGCGGCGCATTCGCTGCCGATACATGCCCTGGGTCGCCGTCCGGGTGCCGTCGAGGCTGCTGCCGAGTTCGAGGTCCTGCTGGACCGGATCCCATGGTCGGGATCAGGGTCGCGGACCGATTCTGAGTCGCCGACCCCGGGGAGCCCTGCCTGATGACCGCATATGACCCACAGGCCCGACGGGCCCGCCCCTCGCCATCGGATGAAAGCCCGGTGGACGGCCTGCTGGAGCCGGTTCCAGTGGTGGACGCCGTACCCGATGACGTGTCCGACGAGGCCCCGGCTACCGCTCTGGAGACGGAATCCGAGGAGTTGAAGCCGTTCGAGACCCCTCAGGTGGAGATGACTGACGAGCGTGCCGACCTGCTGCACCGTCTGGGCGCGCTGGGTGCCGTGGTGGCGCTGGTCGTGGCGCTGATGCTCTGGCGGCGACGCCGAGCCGACTGAACGCCGGCTGTCAGAGGCCGAGCAGCGCTCGGCCGGGAGCGTCGGCACGCATCCGGCCGGCGGCGACACGCTGCTCCACCTCGAGGCGTCCCTCGTCGCAGCGGTCCACGTAGGGACACCACCCACACAGCGGACCGGTTGAGGGTTCGAACCGGTCCGCGGCGCAGGACTCACCGACCTGGCGCCAGGTGTCGGAGAACCGTTCGGTGGTGGCGCCCAGTGAATCCTCGGTAACGGGGGCCTCCAGAATCTCGCTACCCAGGTAGAGGAGTCGGGCGCGATCGGGTCGTTCCCCCGAGCTGTCCTCCACCGCTGCGGCGTAGAGCAGGACCTGGTCCAGCGACTTGGACCGATAGCGCTCCCGGGGTGCCTTGCCCGACTTGTAGTCCGTGATGACCAGACCATCGGCATCGACGTCCAGGCGGTCCACGATGCCGAAGAACGGGACTCCGTCCAGGTTCGCCGAGACCTTCTGTTCGGTGGCCCGGACCTCGACGTCGGCGGGATCCTCGAGGGACCAGAGTCCCTGGATGGCGGTCCAGGCCCGCCACCGGAAGTCCCGCTGGGCAGCCTCGTCGAGTTGCAGGGCCTGGAAGTCCCGGCTGTCGGCTGTCTCCGGCCAGACCTGTCTGGCCAGTTCCCTGGCCCGTTCGACAGTGCGTTCCGGGGCCGGATCGCTACACAGCAGCTCCAGCACCCGGTGGGCAAAGGTGCCCAGAAGGGCCGGTTCACCCGGTGGGTCGGGGAGCTTCTGGACGTATCGGAACCGCCAGCGACGCGGGCACTGGCTGTATGTGCCGGCCGATGATGGCGAGAAACTGCGGGGCAGGTCGGGCACGACGGTCCTCCTAGACGTCCAGGGCGGCCGGGTCCAGCAGGGCGCTGTTGGCGATCAGGTATTCACGGCGTCTGGCCACGTCGGATCCCATGAGGGTCTCGAAGAGTTCGGCGGCGTGGCTGGCGGCGGCGCCGTCCTCCATCGTCAGCCTGCGCAGGATGCGGGTCTCAGGGTCCAGCGCACACACGGCCAGTTCCTCGACGTTCATCTCGCCGAGGCCCTTGAACCGGTTCCACCTCAGGTTCTCGGCCTTGCGCCCGCCCCTGGTCAGCTCCGCTGTGATCTCGTCCCGCTCCTCGTCGGAGAAGGCCCTGTGGACCGTGTCGCCGAGGCGGCACGAGTAGAGGGGCGGCTGGGCGACGTAGACGCGGCCCGCCTCGAGCATGGGACGCATGTACTCATGGATCAGCGTGAGGAGCAGACATCGGATGTGGCTGCCGTCGACGTCGGCATCGCACAGGATCACGATCCGTCCGTAGCGGGCGGACTCCAGGTCGAAATCCCTGCCTGAGCCTGCTCCCATGGCGGTGAACAGGGCCTGGGCCTCGGCATTGTCCAACACCTGCTTCATGGTCGCCTTGCCTGCGTTCACGACCTTGCCGCGTAGCGGGAGGATGGCCATGTACGCGGCGTCGCGGCCCGCCTTGGCAGGCCCGGCGGCCGAGTCGCCCTCCACGATGATCAGCTCCGAGTCCGGGCCGTGTTTCCTGCAGTCGGCCAGCTTGTCGGGCATTCCGGTCGAGCCCATGTTGGCTGCCCTACGGCGGGTCTCGAGCATCTGCTTGGAGGTGATCCGGTTGATGACGGCATTGGCCAGCTTCTCCCGGATGGCCGTGACGTGCGTGCGGGGGCCGCTCGTGGTGAACCAGTCGGTGAGGCCCCGCTTCATCACGTCGTAGACGATCTTCTCTATGGCGGGCGTGCCCAGCTCCTGCTTGGTCTGGCCGCGGAACTGCGGTTCGGCGAACACCACCTTGCAGGCGGCCACGAGGCCCTCCTGCACGTCCTCTTTGATGGCCCGGTGTTTGTTGTCCCTGGCCAGCTTCGCCAACTTGCGGGTGTCCTTCAACAGGACGTCGTTCACGGCGCGGGTCAGCGCGCGATCGAAGCCGGCGGTGTGGGTGCCGCCGTGACTGGTGGGAATGGTGTTCACGAAGGACTCCACCCTCGTCTCGTATCCCTTCACCCAGCGAAGGGCCACCTCGACGAGGCACTCCCGCTGGACGTCGGTCATCTTTCCGTCCACCGGCACCCGCTCGGTGAAGCTGTCGATGCCGGAGAGGGTGATGACCTCACAGGCGTTGCCGCCGGACGAGAGGTGGTCCACGAGGTCGGCCAGCCCTCCACGAGACACAAACTCGAAGGGTTCGGCCGAGCCTTCGGATCGTTTGTCGACGACCCGGATCTTGACTCCGGGAACCAGGAAGCAGGCCTGTACGACGCGTTCGTGGACCAGGTCGATGTCGATGCGCGCTTCCGGGTCGAAGATGTCGCGGTCCGACCAGAAACGGATCCGGGTGCCCGTCTTGTTCTTGGAGATCCGCTTCACCTTCTCCAGGTGGTGGCCTGCGGTGAACGTCGATCCCGAGAACTGGCCCGCCACCCGCTCGCTGAAGCCCAGTTCGTGGGTGTAGCCGTCACGGTCCACCTGGGCTATCAGTCTGGTGGAAAGGGCGTTGACGACCGATGCCCCGACCCCGTGCAGTCCGCCGGAAGCCCCGTAGGCACCGCCACCGAACTTGCCGCCCGCATGGAGTTCGGTGAGGACGACCTCCAGGGCGGAGACCTTTCGCTTGGCGTGCCGATCGATCGGGATGCCGCGGCCATTGTCGGCCACCTCGACGGAGCTGTCGCGGTGCAGCGTGATCTGGATGCGGTCAGCGAAGCCGGCTGCCGCTTCGTCGACTGCGTTGTCCACGAGTTCCCAGACGAGGTGCATGAGTCCCTGCGAGCCCGTGCCTCCGATGTACATGCCGGGTCGCTTCCGCACCGCCTCCAGGCCCTCAAGCGTCTGGATGGCATCGGCGTCGTAACCGTTGCCGGACCCCCGGGTCGTCGCAGCGGACTTCGAGCCACCGGAGGAGCGGGCTGTCGTGTTCGCCATGGTCACCACCTCGCCGGGCCGATGGCGAGGATCTGTCGTTCAGATGTGCCGCTTACCAGGTCCCGCCTGGTGGGCTCCAGCATCAGGGGTACGGGGACCGGGTCCGGCTTCCGGGGGTCCTCGTCGGTGCCCATGATGGCGAGCAGGCCAATAGACGGTCCCACGTGGGCCGCCGAGATGGACGAACCGTCCGCCAGCTTCGAGACCCTGACGCCGATTCCGCCCCTGCCACGTGACTCCAGCTCTGCGCTCGGGGTCGCCTTCACCCCGCCGGTGTCGGTCACCGTGATCAGGGCGTCATCGCCGAGGATGCCTGCAGCACCGACGATGGCTGCTCCACCCTTGAGCTTCATGCCGGCGACGCCTGCGGCACCCCGGCCCTGGATGCTTATGGAGTCGATCGCCGTGCGAAGTACCTGGCCGTCGGAGGCGGTAATGACGAGGTCCACGCCGTCGGGGGCGGTGAAGGCCGCCACGACCCGGTCGCCGGCACGCAGCTTCAACAGCGGCTTGCCGTTCCTGGTGGAGTGCACCTCGTCGAGGGTGAGGCGCTTTGCGACCCCGTTGGCCGTGACCACCACCAGGTGCTCTGTGCCCTCGGCCACCACCGTGTGTATGACCTCGCCCCGGTTGGTGCCGAACGCCTGGGCGGCTCCGGCGCCACGCCCACGGCCGGAGCCATCGGCCAGCTCGGCGGCCAGGACCTGCAGGGCGCGGCCCTCGGAGGTGACGGCTGTGACGGTGGCGGTGGTGTGGGTGGATAGTGAGGTGACCAGCACATCGTGTCGACCCGGTGTGGCCCTCTTGGCGCCGTCCACGGGCAGCCTTCCGATCTGGCCGGACGTCGACAGGGTGACCACGCAGGCCTCGTCGGTCACGTCGTCGGTCGCCGTCACGGAGTCGAATACCGGGAGGTCGTCCGGGTGGAGGATCTCGGTCCGGCGGGGCCTCCCGAAGGACTCCACGGCTTCGGCCAGTTCACTCAGCACCAGGGTCCGCTGTCGCTTTTCGGAGCCCAGCAGCGTCGTGAATCCACGGATGGATTCCTCCAGCTCGTCTCGCTCGTCGAGCAGCCGACGGGTTTCGAGTGCTGTCAGCCTCTTGAGTGGCATGTCGAGGATGTGGTCGGTCTGGATGCGGCTGAGGTCGAATCGTTCCATGAGCCCGACACGGGCGGCAGCCGTGTCCTCGGAGCCACGGATGATGGCGACGACCTCGTCAATGGAGTCCAGGGCCGTGAGGAGGCCAGTGACCAGGTGAAGGCGTTCCTCGGCCTTGTCCAACCTGTGGCGGGTGCGTCGGACCACGACGTCCAGGCGGTGGTCTATGTAGTGGCTGCACATCTCCTGGATGCCGAGTGTGCGGGGCTCGCCGTTCACCAGCACGACGTTGTTGATGCCGAAGGTCTCCTCCAGGGGTGTCAGCCGGTAGAGCTCTCCGAGGACGGCCTGCGGGTTGTGGCCGGGCTTCACCGTCACCTGGATGCGTAGTCCGGTGTGGCGGTCCGAGAGGTTCTTGAAGTCGGCGATTCCGGTCACCCGGCCAGACTCGTTCAACTCCTTGAGCTTCGAGATGACCCGTTCCGGCCCGATGAGGTAGGGGAGTTCTGTCACCACTATTGCCTGGCGGCCCCGACCGACGTCCTCCACGTGGGCGCGGGCCCGCAGGCGGATGGTTCCCCGACCGGTCGCGTAGGCCTCGCGTATGCCGTCGTCCACCACGATGCCGCCACTCGGGAAGTCGGGTCCCGGCAGCACCGCAAGTATCTCGTCGATGGTGGGCTTCGGCCGCCGCTTGTTCATCGTGAGCGCTATGGCCTCGTACACCTCCGCCAGGTTGTGGGTGGGCATGTTGGTGGCCATGCCCACTGCGATTCCGGTGGTGCCGTTGAGCAGGAGGTTGGGCAGCAGGGCCGGCAGGTAGACGGGCTCTACCGCCTCGCCGTCGTAGGTGGCCCTGAACTCGACGGTGTCCTCGTCGAGTTCTCCGACCATTGCCATGGCGGCAGCGGTCAGGCGGCACTCGGTGTAGCGCGAAGCCGCAGGCGGGTCGTCCAGCGAGCCGAAGTTGCCCTGGGGATCGATGAGGGTCATGCCCCGGGAGAACGGTTGGGCCATGCGTGCGAGGGCGTCGTAGATGGCGGCATCCCCGTGGGGGTGGTAGCGGCCCATGGTGTCGCCGACCACTCTGGCGCTCTTCCTGTGCGGTGTGTCAGGCCGGATTCCCATGCGGAGCATCGAGTAGAGGATCCGCCTCTGGACCGGCTTCAGGCCGTCGCGCACGTCGGGAATGGCCCGGGCGGTGATCACCGAGAGCGAGTATGCGAGGAACGACTCCTTGAGCTCGTCGGCGACGGTTACGTCGATCACCTCGCGGGCGAAGGACTGGTCGTCGGGGAGGAGTTTCTGCTGCTTGCTCATGGGGCTGGATGGTCGCCTGTCGTCCGGTCGGTCGTCGTCCGACGAGCATGGCGCACGGGTGCGACAGCGCCCGCCGGGGCCTTGTGGGGACCGTACTTCGGAGCATCGGTTCCGCCGCGGCATGGCCGGGCGGGGTAGGCCGGCGGCAGCCTCAGTTGCGGAAGCGACACCGCGAGACGCCGGTCACCAGCTCGTCCAGTGCATCCAGTAGGGCGGTTCCACCCACGGATCGGAGCCGTGCCGCGTCGCCAGCCGACCATGGATGGTCGATGGACTCGGGTACCAGCCCGGCCTGCATCCAGGTCTGTCCGAGCATGCGAAGGGCCTGGTCCACACCGGGGTCGCCACAGGTGATCAGGATGTCGCCCGCTTCAACCGGGTCGAGGCCCTGGGGCCCCTCCGCCCTGGTGGTCAGCGTGCCGAGCCGGAAGCGGAGGGCTTCGGTGGCGATCCGAGCGTGGTTCATCACCACTGAAAATACCCGTCAGGACGTCGACGGTCGGGGATCCCCCTCGGGATGCTCCACCCGGCGGAGATCCGGGCAGCAGTTGACACCACACGTATCCGGCCGGATGCCGAGGCTGCCCGCACCGGGTCGAGGTCCACCTGCGGTCCCGTCCAGCCGTTCCACCGCCAGGTCGACCACCATGGATGCGAAGCGTGGGTCATCGTCGACTGCAGCTGCACGGGCGAACGCCACGCCCACGTCGGCTGCGCGGCGTGCGGCATCGGTGTCGAGGTCCCAGGCGATCTCGAAGTTCTCGACCGGAAACCCGATCGGTGAGACAGCGACCGCATCCACGCCGTCTTCGGCAAGTGCCTCGATCCGGTCGCCCACGTCCGGTTCCAGCCAGGGCACCCGGGGCGAGCCTGTCCTCGACTGCCACACCACCTCGTGGGGGTGGTGGCCTGCGGGATCCACCAGGGCGGCCACCAGCCGTGCGGCCTCGACGACCTGGGCCTCGTAGTCGCACGTGTCGGCGAACGCTGTCGGGATGCTGTGGGCGCTGAAGAGCAGGTGGGCGCCGTCGCGTCGGTCCCCGGGTAGGCGTGCCAGGGCCTCTGAAAGCCGGTCGGCGGCCGGTTCCAGAAGAGCCGGGTGGTCATGGTGGCGCCGGATCATGTCGATGGCCGGTGCACGCTCGCCGACGGCCGAACAGGCCGCCACCAGGTCCTCGCCGTACTGCCTGCATGCGCTGTACGACGCATAAGGCGATGCGGTCCAGGCCAGGGCCCGTTCCACCCCGGCGGCGGCCATCTCCGCCACGGCATCGGCCAGCAGGGGGGCGGCGTTCCGGTTTCCCCAGAAGACAGGGAGGTGGATGCGGCGGGCGGCGAGTTCGGCCCTGACAGCCGCCAGCAGTGCCCGCATCCTCGGGTTCAGGGGTGACCGCCCACCGACCGACAGGTAGCGGCCGGCCACCTCGGCAAGGCGGTCCGGCGGAATGGAACGCCCCGCCGTCACCCGTTCCAGGAACGGTTCGACGTCGCCGGGCTGTTCGGGGCCGCCGAAGGCAACCAGGAGCAGGGCGTCGTACCGGCCGTTCATCATGTCGTGGAGGACCCGGTGTGTCTCCGGGTCGGTCCCCTCAGCCCTGGACGGAGAAGTGGGAGAGGTCCTCGTCGAGGCCCGCCCGGATGGCATCGGCAATGGCCCCGCGGGACGTCACCCGGGTGCGCTTCAGGCCACCACGGCTCACGCCGCTGAGTGCCAGTGCCTGCTCGACGGCGGTATCGATCACCGCTTCGGCGTCGACCACCTGGTCCAGGAAGCCGGCGTCGGTCGCTCCCTCCGGGTCGTACATGCGCCCCAGGAAGACCTGCGAGAGATGTCGCCTCGAGATCCGATCCCTGGCCAACTCGGTGGCGAAGAAGGGCAGGGGCATGCCGATGGTCAGCTCGGGGAGGCCGATCTTGAAGTCCCCTGCGGCGCCGATGCGAAGGTCTGTGGACATGAGGATGATGGAACCCGCAGCGATCGCATGCCCGGTGCATGCCGCCACAACGGGGCGACCGAACAGGTAGCTGCGGAGGAAGAGGTCCACGCCGGCGCTCAGCATCCTGCGGGCCTCATCCGGGCCGGCCTGCATCACCTTGAGGTCGAACCCCGCTGAGAACCGTCCTGGTCGGCCGGCCAGGACCACGGCGTCGGCGTCGGAGGCCTCCACCTCATCGAAGGCGGCGAGCAGGGCAGCGATGGCAGCGTGGCCCAGGGCGTTGGCCTTGCCGTCGTCGAGGTGGATGATCGCCACCTTGCCGTCCCGGCGGATGGTGACGGGTGAGGTTGCAGGTCCTGTGTCGTCCATGGCCGCAGAACCTACCGCCGCAACGTCGGGAGGGTCGAAGTGCGGGCCGACGGCTCCGGTACCATGGGGCCATGAGCGAGCAGACCGTCCTTGTTCCCGATGAGGAGACCGCCGAGCCGGTCATCTCCGTCACCGACGCCGCACTGGCCAAGGTCCGCGAGGTGCGAGACAGCGAGGACGATCCCGCTGGCCTGGCCCTCCAGATCGATGTGACCGGGGTGTCCGGGGTGGACTACGTCTACGACCTGGCATTCACCCCCGTCGATGAGCTGCCTTCTGACTGCCACCGCTGGGAGGTCGGCGACCTGCAGATGGCTGTCGGCGAGGAGAGCCGTTCCAAGCTTGCAGGAGCCACCCTCGACCTGCCGAGCAACCCGGCCCAGGGCGGCCTGATAATCCGGAACCCGAACCGTCCGAACCCGTTGGGCGACGTGGGTGAGCTCCTCCTGGAGGGCGAGGTTCCCGAGCAGATCGCGCAGCTCCTGGAACAGAAGGTGAATCCGATGCTGGCGTCCCACGGAGGTTTCGCGACCCTCGTGGGTGTCGACGGCCACACCGCCTACGTGACGATGGGCGGCGGCTGCCAGGGCTGTTCCATGAGCCAGGCGACCCTCACCGAGGGCATCCAGCGGGCGATCGTGGAAGCCATCCCGGAGATCACCGAGGTGGTCGACTCCACGGACCACTCAGCCGGGGACAACCCCTTCTTCACCTGATCCGGCTGGCCCACCGATCCGCCCTCCGGCGGTCGGGGCTCAACCCAGACGACTCCGGACGGTCGCAGCGACACCCGGACCGTCCAGCCCGAACGAGGCCAGCAGGTCGTCCACCTTCCCATGGGGGTGGTGGGCCACCGGAACGCCCAGTACGGCCACCTCCGTCCGCGGCGATCGGCTGGAGAGGTCGTCCATGACCCCCGTGCCGAAGCCGCCTTCACGGAACCCGTCCTCCACTGTGACCACCAGGCGGTGGCCGGCGGCATCGTCCAGCATCGCCACATCCAAGGGGCGTATGCACCGTGGGTCCCAGACAGTGGCGTGGATTCCGTCGGCGGCGAGCAGGTCTGCGGCCTCCTCTACGGCCGCAAGCATCTTTCCGGCACCCAGCAGGCAGACCGTGCGGTCATCGGAGGCGGCCTTCACCTGGCGGGCCGAGAGGCCCCTGCCCACCTCGTCCCAGCCCACGTGGGGGGCCGGGGTCTTGGCCCAGCGGATGGCAACCGGACCATCCGTTATAGCTAGGGCGTCCTCGAACATCTGCTGGAGCTCCTGGTATGAGGAGGGCGCCAGGATCGTCATGCCCGGGATCTTGGACAACAGGATCATGTCCAGCACGCCGTGGTGGGAGGGTCCGTCGTCACCGGTGATGCCAGCCCTGTCGAGGCAGAACACGACCGGTAGCCCGAGGAGGCCGACATCCAGGTTGGCCTGGTCGAATGCCCTGCTGAGGAACGTGGCATACAGGGCCACGACGGGTCGCAGCCCGCCCATGGCCATTCCTGCAGCAGCGGCGACGGCGTGCTGCTCGGCGATCCCGACATCGAAGCAGCGATCCGGGAATCGGTCCCGGAACGGCAGCAGTCCCGTCGAGTCGGGCATCGCAGCGGTAATGGCCACGATCTCAGGCCGTGACTCGGCTGCCTTCAGGATCGACTCGGTGAACGCCGCCGTGTAGCTGCCGACCTTCACGCCACCCGTGTCGTGCATGTGCTTGATCGGGTCCTGCTCCGCCGGAGCGTGGCCGCGCCCCTTCTGGGTGAGCAGGTGGACGACCACCGGCCCGTCGAACTCGGCCGCATTGCGGAGGGCATCTTCGATCTCGGCGATGTCATGGCCGTCGAAGGGGCCCAGGTAGTGCACGCCCAGGGCCTCGAAGAAGGCCGTGGGTTCGAACATGTCGCGCAGGGCGGCTTTGGTGGCGCTGATGCTCCTCTCCAGCAGCTCACCCACCCACGGGAGGCTCTCGGCAATGTCCTCCAGGCGCCGCTGACGGCGCATGTAGGTCGGGTTGGAGCGGATCCGGATGAGGCTCTCTGACAATCGGCCGACTGTCGGCGCATACGAGCGGCCGTTGTCGTTCAGGACGATCGTGACCTTCAGGCCGCTGTGGCCCAGGTTGTTGAGCCCCTCGAACGCCATGCCGCCGGTCATGGATCCGTCGCCGATCACCGCAACCACCCGCCGGCTGCCGCCTCTGGTGGCGTCAGCAGTGGCCAGCCCGTGGGCGTATGCGAGGACGGTCGAGGCATGGGAGTTCTCGATCCAGTCGTGGCTGGATTCGGCCCGTGAGGGATAGCCGGACATCTCTCCGGGCTGGCGGAGGCCGTCGAACTCGCCATTGCGGCCGGTGAGAAGCTTGTGGACGTAGGTCTGGTGGCCCGTGTCCCAGAGGATGGCGTCCCTGGGGCTGTCGAACACCCGGTGGAGGGCCAGGGTCAGCTCCACGGCTCCGAGGTTGGAACCCAGGTGGCCGCCGGTGCGTCCCACCGTCTCCACGATCCGCTCGCGGATCTCGGCTGCCAGGGAGCGAAGCTCGTCGGGTCCGAGTTGGCGCAGGTCGTCCGGGGTCCGGATTGAGTCGAGTCGCATGGTGGCTCGGTCCGATCGAGGGAGCCGGTCCGGTGAATCCGGATCGAGGGGTCGGGTTCCGTCGCTGGAACCAGGGAACCACGGTAGCCGCGGAGCCCGATGGTGCACTCGCGACGGTGGGAACGCTCAGGTGAGGGTAGGTAGCCGCCGCCATCCAGCCAGGAGTAGGCCGGAGAGGCAGTGGCCTGCCCCGAGGGCTGCCAGCCCACCCAACGCGTCGATCCAGAAGTGGTTGGCGGTGACCACGACGGCGAAGAGGGTGGCGGGCGCGTAGGCGGCAATGAGCAGGTGACCGGTCCGCGAGGTCACGACCGGCCACAACGCGACCGTGCACCACGCTGCCCACGCGAAGTGGAGGCTGGGCATCGCCGCGTACTGGTTGCTCACCGCCTGCATGGTGCCGGAGTCAAATGACCAGAGGCCACCGGTGATGGCGACCGTGTCGACGAACGGGTGGATGGCGGCGAGACAGGCGCCGAACTCCCCGCAGTCCGACAGCAGTCGTGGCGGCATCAGGGGGAACAGACCGAAGCCGACCAGGGCGAGACCGGTGGTGCACAGGAAGGTGGAGCGCTGGCGGCCGTACAGGTGCGGGTGGTATCGGTACACCCACACGAGGGCGAACACCGTGAGGCCGAAGTGGAAGGTGCCGTAGAAGAGGTTCCAGAACTGGATGAACCATCGTTGGCCCAGGAATGCCGCCTGCAGCCCCGGCTCCAGGTAGAGGCCGAGTGCCCTCTCCAGGTCGATGACCCGCTCGGCATTGGCCAGTGCTTCTGAGACCCCTACGGAGTCCGACCCGAAGCGGTTCCGGACAGCCGAGTAGATGACGTAGAAGGTCAGGACGAGCAGGATCTCGGCCCACCAGTGGAGACCGGTACCGGCGCGGGTCGATTCGCTGCGCCTCGCCTGCCGGGCATCAGGCTGGTCCAGGTCGGTCATGGCAGGACCTTTTGCCGGGCCGCTGGCGTCAGTCGGTCTCTGCACCGACGCGACCGACGAAGCGATCTGTGGCGACGACCACCCTGACGATGCTGGCAGTGGCCACCACGGTCCCGCCTTCCGTGGCCGTGGCACCGAAGGTCAGACGCCTGCCTTCGACGGCCTCCAGGAGCGCTTCGGCCATGATCTCGGCCCCGGTACCGGAGGGGGACAGGTGGTCGATGTGGATCCGCATGCCCACGCTGGTTTCTCCCTCGCCCAGCTTGTCGGCCAGCGCCGCGACCGTCGCTTCCTCCATGAGGGCGACGAGGCGTGGCGTGGCGAGCGTGGGAACCTCGCCTGAACGCATGGCGATCGCCGTGTCGGCATCGGTGATGGTGTGCGTGGCGTGGCCGCGCAACCCGGGCATGGGAGGCACGACGGGTACCCTACGCATCCGTCCATGGCCCGGGGAACCGGGCCGAGATGACCTAAGCGGTGTTGGAGACGATGATGGTGCAGGTGACCGATATGACCGGTGGCGACGCGGTGATCCTCGATCCGCAGGTCCTCCTTGACACGCTCGGCGTCGCAATGGCCACGGGTGGTGAGTTCGCCGAGGTGTTCGTCGAGGACCGCAGGTCCATTTCGGCGCTGCTGGACGACCGTCGGATCGAGGAGTTGACGAGTGGTCGTGACCGGGGCGCCGGTATCCGCGTCGTGGTGGGTGAGACGACCGGCTTCGCCCACACGGCGGATCTGTCCCCGGCCGGCCTCCGGGCTGCTGCCACGGCAGCTTCGGCAGCAGCACGCAGTGGTGGGTCGGGGGTGAGGGTCGTGGCGCTGGACTCCATGAGCGGCCCTGCGTCGGCCGTGGTGGAGATCCTTCCCTCCGACGTACCCAAGGCCCGGAAGGTGGCCCTCCTGGAGCGGGCCGATGATGCAGCGCGCTCACGCGACGGTGCGATCACGCAGGTCACAGCAAGGTACGCGGACAGCCAGCGACGCATCCAGATTGCCAACAGCGACGGCCTCCTCACCGGCGATCGACAGATCCGCACCCTCTTCTCCGTGTCCTGCGTCGCCAGCGGGGACTCGGGCCTCCAGACGGGTCGGGAGTCGGTGGGCCACACCATTGGGTTCGAGCTGTTCGACCGGGTGGACGTGGAGGAACTGGCCGGACGGGCCGCCGGGCGGGCGTTGACAAAGTTGGGTGCGGTACCGGCGCCCAGCGGGGAGATGCCGGTCGTGGTCGGGCCGGGCGGCGGTGGGGTGCTATTCCACGAGGCCTGTGGGCACGGGCTGGAAGCGGACCTGATAGCGAAGGCGGCGTCGGTGTTCGCCGGTCGCCGCGGTGAGGTCGTGGCTGCGCCCATGGTCAGCCTCGTGGATGACGGCACCATGGTCGGTGAGTGGGGCCGCTACGCGATCGACGACGAGGGTCGACCCGCACAGCACAACGTCCTGATCCGTGACGGTGTCCTGACGGACTTCATGTGGGACCGCCTGCGGGCCCGGAAGGAAGGCCGGGAGAGTTCCGGAAACGGTCGTCGCCAGAGCTACCGGCACCTCCCCATGGTTCGCATGACGAATACCTACCTGGAGGCTGGGGACGATGACCCGGCTGAGATCCTGGCCGGGACCGAACGCGGTGTGTACGTGGCGCAGCTGGGCGGCGGCCAGGTGAACACGGCCACCGGCGACTTCGTGTTCGGCATGACCGAGGCGTACCTGATCGAGGACGGTCGCCTCACGGCCCCGATCCGCGACGGCAACCTGATCGGCAACGGCCCCGCGGCGCTTCTGGACATCGACGCCATTGCCGGTGACTTCGCCATGGGTTCGCCTGGTACCTGCGGCAAGGACGGCCAGGGGGTCCCAGTGGGGGACGGCACGCCCACGCTGCGTGTAGCCCGCCTGACTGTCGGCGGAACGGCGGCCTGAGGTGTCCGAATTCCTGGAGATCGCTGAGCGCATCGTCGGATGGGCGGATTCGGGCGAGCAGGTCGAGGCCGTGGTCGTCCATGAACGCGAGACGGAGGTGCGGGCGTACGAGGGCGAGGTGGAGTCGTTGACGGTCGCCGAGTCCAGCGGTGTGGGTATCCGTGTCATCCGTGACGGCCGCCAGGGATTCGCCTACGCGGGCACGCTGGATCCCGATGCCCTCGTAGAGGTGATGCGCGAGGCGAGGGACAACCTCGGCTTCGCCACTCCGGACGAGCACTGCTCCCTTGCCGAGCCCGATGGCGTGGCGCCGGTCGGGATGGACCTCTACCGGGAAGCCCTGCTCGACCTTCCCATCGACGCCAAGGTGCAGATGGCCCTTGACCTGGAACGAATCACGCGATCCTCCGACAGCCGGATCAGCGGCGTCGAGTCGGCCGAGTACTCCGACTCGGTCTCGTTCAGTGCAGTGGCGACCACCACGGGCATCCGTTCCATCAGCAGTGAGACGGGGTGCTTCCTGTCTGCGTATGCCCTGGCTGAACAGGACGGGGAGACCCAGACCGGATTCGGCTTCTCGCTCGGACGCCAGCCGGGCGACCTGGACGTGGAGGCCGCAGCGGCCGACGCCGCCGAGCGGTCCACCCGGATGCTCGGGGCGGTCAAGCCACCATCGGGACGCATGACGGTGGTGTTCGACCCATGGGTGAGCGCCCAGTTCCTCGGCATAGTCGGAGGCACCCTGAGCGGTGAGGCCGTGCAGAAGGGCCGATCGCTCTTCGCCGACAGGCTCGGCGAGGACGTGGCTTCATCGATCCTCACACTGGTCGACGATCCGACCGACCCGGCGGCGTACACCGCTACCGAGACCGACGGGGAGGGGCTGGCTACGCGCCGCAACGTCCTGCTGGCCGACGGTCGGCTGGAACGCTTCGTCCACAACAGTGAGACGGCCAGACGGGCCGGGACGACGTCCACCGGCTCGGCTGTGCGCGGCTACTCCTCGACGCCCGGAGTGGGCGTGCGCGCTGTGGCCGTCGTGCCCGGTGTCCGGTCGCCGACCGATCTGATATCCGGCATCCGTGACGGCCTGCTCGTCCAGGGGGTGAGCGGGCTCCACTCCGGCGTGAACACCGTCAGCGGGGACTTCTCGACCGGCGCCGAGGGCCTCCGGATCCGTGACGGGGAACTGGCCGAACCGGTCCGCGAGTTCACGGTCGCCTCGACCATCCAGAAGATGCTGACCGATGTGACGGCCATTGGTGACGACCTCCAGTGGCTGCCGATGCGCGCTGCGGGGGTCACCCTCGTCATCGGTGAGCTGACGGTCTCCGGGGTATAGGGACGCCGGGAACGCGCCGTGCCGATCCTCCACGCGATCCTGCTGGGCCTGGTCCAGGGCCTCACAGAGTTCCTGCCGGTCTCCTCCAGCGGGCACCTGACCCTCGTGCCGTGGCTGTTCGGCTGGGACGACTTCGCTCTCGACGGATCACTGGAGGACGCCTTCGACGTGGCGCTGCATCTGGGAACCCTCCTGGGTGCCGTCTTCTACCTGCGCTCCGACGTGGTCAGGTACCTCTCGGCCGGGACCGGATGGCTGGTGAGGAGGGGGCCCCTGACCGGTGATGCCCGTACGGCCATGCTGCTGGCGACCACCGCCGTGCCCACCGGGCTACTCGGCCTGGTGGTGGTGTCGATGACCGGCGACCTGGGGGATCGAACATGGCTGGTGGCTGTGTGCCTCATCGCCTTCGGCATCGTGATGTGGATTGCCGACCGTCGACCGGGGGAGCGGGGATTCGAGGACCTCTCCTTCGGCGAGGCGGTCACCATTGGCATTGCCCAGGGGCTGGCGTTCCAGCCGGGGGTGTCACGTTCCGGGGTGACCCTTTCGGTGGCACGTGGTATGCGCCTCGAACGCGAGTCCGCCGCACGACTCGTGTTCCTGATGAGCCTTCCCGTGATTGCCGGTGCCGGGCTGCTCTCGGCGGCCGACCTCTCGGTTCCATCCGGTTGGTGGGTTCCGTTCCTTGCCGGAACAGCCGCTGCGGCTGTGAGCGGTGGGCTGGCCGTCCACCTGATGCTGCGCCTCATGGCCCGGGTTGGGCTGGCTGGTTTCGCCGTATACCGGGTGGTGGTCGGCCTGGGCGTCCTCGGGTTGCTGGCCACCTCGTTGCGGTGAGGGCCGGGGTCGGCACAGGCGCTGCCAATCAGGGCACAAGTGCCGTGAGCAGGTCGCCACTGCCCAGGGCGGCGGCGACATCACCCACGCGATCGGCGGGAATGGCAACGGTGACCGTTCGATCGTCGTGGTCCAGGACGCGGGCGCCGGATACGACGAGGCGACCCCGGGCTGTGATGCCATCGACCGACCACAGGTCCAGCCTGTCTCCCACCTCGACCGGCAGGGGATCGGGGCCGCGCCCGAGGGCCACACCGCGCTCGCCGCTGGTTGGGACGTTGGAGGTCGTCTCGGCAGCGGTCGTGCATGGTGCGACGCTGGTGGCGGAGCGCACGGTGATGCCGGTCAGTCCGGCGAATGCAATGGCGCACGTCCACCAGATGACCCGGTGGTGCGCCGCCCAGAGACGGAGTCTGGCCAGTAGGTAGGACACGGTTTCTCCCGGGCCTCCCCGCGCTGGGTCGAGGAGCTTGTCGTGGGGGGAGAAGTGGGGACCGACCCGGCGGTGGCCGGGATCAGGCTGCTGAGGCGGCGGCCTTGTCTCCAGAGCCGCTTGAACCACCGGACGCACCGGAGGAACCACCGGAGTCGCTGGTCGAGCCGCTGCTCTTGGAGCTGTCAGACGAGCTGTCTGACGAGCTGGTGGACGAGTCCGAGGTCTTCGTCGAGCCTGCGTCGGCTGAGCCTGAATCCGACTTCACGGTCGAGCCGGTGTCGGCCTTGCGGCCCTTCGCCCCCGAACCGTGGTCGTTCTTGTAGAAGCCGTCGCCCTTGAAGGAGATGCCGACGCTGCTGAAGACCTTGTTCACGATTCCGCCGCAGTCTGAATCCGGGCAGTCGGTGAGGGCGTTATCCGTGAAGGACTGGCGCACCTCGAACTCATCCCGGCATGACTGGCAGCGGTACTGGTAGGTAGGCATGGTGGTGGTGTCGCCGGGGGTCGTGGAGCGGTTGTTCCATGTCCGGTCGACGTCGCATCCTACCGGAGGTCCGCGTTGGGTGGCCCGCCGTCAGTGATGCTGGTCCTGTGACCTATCTGGTGGTGGCCATCGCCTACGTGCTCGGGACCCTGCCGTCGGCCCAGATCGTGGCAGGTCGGTCGGGAGTGGATCCGACTTCGGCGGGATCCGGAAACCCGGGCGCCACCAACGTCTACAGGACCGCTGGACGCCGGGCAGGGTTGGTCGTCTTCGCGTTCGACGGGGGCAAGGGTGTTGCTGCGGTCCTCCTGGGAATGGCTGTTGCCGGCCGTCCACTGGCCCTGGCCTGTTGGGCGGCGGCGACGGTGGGCCACGTGCTTCCGGTCACCCGCCGTCTCCGGGGAGGCAAGGGCGTGGCCACCGGCGGCGGCGGCTCGATCGTCCTGTTCCCGGTGCTGGCTCTCGGTGTTGTCGCCCTCTTCGCCCTCGTGGTCCGTGTCACCGGCAAGGCCTCGATGGGGTCCATCGCCATAGCCGTGGCCCTGCCCGTAGCGGTCGCTGCCGCCGGCAACCCCACCCCGGAGATCCTCGTTGCGGCGGCCATCAGCGCCCTCGTCCTGGTTCGCCACGTGGCCAATATCAGGCGGCTCCTGGCCGGCGAGGAAAGGCCGTGGAGGCGCTGAGTATCCTCGGTCGGTGATCTCCCTCGCCGAAGCCCGGGCCCATGTGTTCGAAAGGTGCCCCGGACCGGTCGTTTCCGAGGTGCCGTTGTCCGACGCCCGCGGTCTGGTGACCGCCGCACCCGTGGTCGCCACCGGTGCCGTCCCGCCGTTCGCCAACTCGGCCATGGACGGGTTCGCCGTGCGCTCCGCTGACACCGTCGGCGCCCCGCTGGGTCTGCGGATCGTAGGAACGCTGGCTGCCGGCGCTGTCCCCGACGTCGAGGTCTGTCCGGGTGAGGCGATCCGGATCATGACCGGGGCGCCGATGCCGGACGGGGCCGACTCGGTGGTCATGGTCGAGAAGACAGCGGTGTCCGACGACGGTGCGGTGGTGACGGTCGCCGTGGAGGTGGGCGAGGGCAACCACGTCCGTTCAGCCGGCGAGGACCTGCTTCCCGGTGAGGAGGTGTTCGCCTCCGGCACCACCCTGGGGCCGGGGCACCTGGGTGTGCTGGCCAGCATCGGATGCGGGAGTGTCACGGCCTTTCGACGCCTCAGGGTGGGTGTGCTGTCCACCGGTGACGAGCTGGTGGAGGGTCCGGCAGCGCTGAGGGTCGGGCAGATCAGGGACTCCAACCGACCGGCACTGCTGGCACTCCTGGACGAGATGGGCGTCGTGCCCGTTGATCTGGGCCTGGCGGTCGACGACGAGGATGCGATCACCGCGGCCCTCCTCGACGGCGTTGCCCGGTGCGATGCCGTGCTGACTTCCGGCGGTGTCTCGATGGGGGACTTCGACTACGTGAAGGTCGTGTTGGATCGGATCGGTGAGATGCGCTGGATGCAGGTGGCGATCAGGCCGGCCAAGCCGCTGGCCTTCGGCCTGGTCGAGGGGGTGCCGGTGTTCGGCCTGCCCGGCAATCCGGTCTCATCCATGGTGTCGTTCGAGTTGTTCGCCCGTCCCGCCCTTCGTGCCATGTCGGGTCACACGGACCTCGAGCGACAGCGGGTCCAGGCCCGGGTCGTGGGTGGACTCAAGCGCCATGCCGACGGAAAGGTCCACTTCGGGCGGGTCGTGGTCGAGTATCGGGACGGGCGGTACCTGGCAGCCTCCGCCGGGGGCCAGGGCTCCCACCAGTTGACCGCCATGGCGACCGCCACGGGGCTGGCGGTCCTACCGGATGGCGACGGGGTGGCCGACGGTGACCTGGTCGAGGTCATCCTCCTGGGCTGAGCGGCCTGCGGTGGTTCGACCGGCTCACAGGCCGTTCAGGGGCCTACGCTTGGCTACGTGGCCCGACAGCTGATCGACACTTTCGGGCGCGTGCATCGCGACCTGCGGATCTCGGTGACGGACCGTTGCAACTTCCGCTGCACCTACTGCATGCCTGCCGATGGGCTGGAGTGGCTTCCCCGGGAGGAACTCCTCACCTTCGAGGAGATCGAACGGGTCGCACGCCTGATGGTGGAACGCCACGGCGTGGACAGCATCCGACTCACCGGTGGCGAGCCGACGGTCCGGGCCAACCTGTCCACCCTGGTCGGGATGCTGGCTGGCCTTCCAGCGGATCTGTCGATGACGACGAACGGGGTGACACTGCGCAAACAGGCCGCCGACCTCTCCGCGGCGGGTCTGAAGAGGATCAACATCTCGCTCGATTCGCTGCACGCCGGGCGCTTCGCCGAGCTCACCCGGCGTGACGACCTGGGGCGTGTGCTGGATGGGATCGATGCGGCTATCGAGGCGGGACTTGATCCGGTCAAGGTGAACGTCGTCGTGATGCGGGACGTCAATGACGACGAGATCGTGGACCTGGCCCGTTTCGGTCGGGACCGCGGCGTGGAGGTCAGGTTCATCGAGTTCATGCCTCTGGACGCTGACCGGTCCTGGTCCGATGGCGCGGTGGTTGGCCGGGATGAGATCGTGGCTCGGATTGCCGAGGCCTTCCCGCTGGAGCCGGTGGATCGGACGTCGGCGCCAGCCACCCGCTACCGGTATCTCGACGGTGCCGGTTTCTTCGGTGTGGTGGCCAGCGTGACCCGCAGCTTCTGCGACACGTGCGACAGGATCCGCCTCACGGCCGATGGCCAGTTCCGGAACTGCCTGTTCGCCGTCGAGGAGTTCGACCTGCGGTCGCTGCTTCGTTCGGGTGCCTCGGACGACGATGTGAGCGACCTGCTGCTCGGAGCGGTGACTGCCAAGTGGGCGGGCCACGGGATCTCCAACGTCGACTTCATCCGGCCCAGCCGTTCGATGTCCCAGATCGGCGGCTGAGCAGCATGGCGGATCCGGGTTTCACGCATCTCGATTCCGAGGGTCGGGCCCGGATGGTCGACGTCGGTGACAAGGATGTGACCCGGCGAGTGGCGGTGGCCCGGGCCAGGGTGACGATGCAGGCCTCAACCGCCGAGGCGTTGGCAGGTGGGACGGTGGCCAAGGGCGATGTCCTGGCTGTCGCACGTATCGCGGGCATCCAGGCGGCGAAACGGACCTCTGAACTGATCCCGCTCTGTCATGCCCTGATGCTCACCTCGGTGCGGGTGGACCTGGTTGTCGGCTCGTCGTGGGTCGACATCGAGGCGGTCACCGAGACGGTGGATAGGACAGGGGTGGAGATGGAGGCGCTGACGGCCTGTTCGGTTGCCGCCCTGACCGTCTACGACATGTGCAAGGCGCTGGACCGCTCGATGCAGGTGGAGTCCCTGGGGCTCCATGAGAAGTCGGGTGGGCGTTCTGGAGATTGGCGTAGGGCGGATTGACCTGCTTCGCGCGCTACGCGCGAAGATTCGCGCTCAGAGCGCGTGGAAATCCACCAGTTGGCAAGGATCAACAACTACGGTGCCCTCGTGCGTCACGGTCTACGGAGAGGGAGAACCCGGTGCTGATACTGCTGGGCTTGGGAGTCTTGTGGATGGCGGTCCTGCTGCCACCGATAATTCGTCACCGCAACGCCCTGGGGCGTCCCGTGCTAACCCTCGTGGCAGCCGGGCGTGGATCCGTCAGGTTCGACCCCACCCGTCTCCGGTCGGTCGGTGTCGCCGCAGCGGCCGTTCCCATTGGAGTCGGATCAGCCCGGCGTCGACGCCGCGACCTCCTGATCGCCCTGGGCGGTATGGCTGCGTTCACGTTCCTGGCCGGCATCGCCGTGGGCGGGGTCGTCTGGATGGCCCACTTCCTCGTTGATTTGGTGCTCGTCGGCTATGCGGTGCTGGTCACCCAGCGCCACCAGCTGGAGGTCGAGCGCGAGGCTCTGGTCATCCCGTTTCGCTCCAGCGGCTCCATGCTGGGCAGGTTGGGAGCCTCCGTGGCAATGCGCGACGAGGCAGTTCTGAGCCGTAGGGCCAACTGATCCGCCGGCCCCGGTCGGGGCCGCTCCGTCGGTCCCTCCCAGCGGGCATCCCGCTACG
>Ga0302120_10000148_pt1 | contig 28840 bp, 32 predicted proteins | sample AG5_Bottom_MG_FD_203118 | JGI IMG/M metagenome (GOLD analysis project Ga0302120, IMG submission 203118) | Marine microbial communities from Western Arctic Ocean, Canada - AG5_Bottom | ecosystem: Environmental > Aquatic > Marine > Oceanic | place: Canada: Western Arctic Ocean | collected 2017-10-01 | reverse complement strand
TAATCCTGTGCCTTGAGAGATTTCCACAGGTCTTCCCACTCTTCGTGAGCGTCCCAGAACCGGCCGGAGTCAAACTCGGCAATGCCGGCATCCAGCCACGATTTCTGCTCATCGGTCAGCATTGACATCCAACACTGGTCAAGCAGCCATGCTACCAACAAAAATCAATAAGAAAATACCGGCAATAACCAATCCGGTCAAGCCGATTATTATCCACGAGATGACCTGTGCCACCTTTGCATTCGAGGCATCGGGGTGACCGGGGTACTGATTGGTGACAGCAAGGGCGCCATTAGCGATGATGAGGGATGGAATTGCCAAACATATCCCGCCAAGGAAAATAGATACTATCGAGAGGATGAGAGCGAGAGTCGCATTGGTGGTCGGTATTCCACCGACCATCATCGGCTGGCCGGCAAACGCAGTCGGCTGGCCGGCAATCATCGTCGGTTGCGCCACTCCCATCACCCCAGGTTGGGCCGCACCGAGCATCACCGGTTGCGGAGTTCCCACAACTTGGGGCTGGCCTGGCTGAGCGATTCCGACGACTTGAGGTTGGGCTGGGGCCGGTTGGACCGGTTGGACTGGTTGGGCAGGCACCGGTTGGGCTGGTTGGGCTGGTTGGGCTGGTTGGGCTGGTTGGGCTGGGTCGGCCGGTGCCGTACCTTCGGTAGGGTTGAACCAGTCTGAGGAATCTTTCGGCGGTTGCATAGACAATCCTATGGCTGAACGACATTTCATCGTTGCTCTTCAACAACTGAAGATGCCAACGGCACCTTTAGCAAAAAAAAATCGAAAAAAAAAGTTGGCGACGGGGAGTCTCGAAAGACTCCCCGCCCCCGGTTTCTTAGGAGGTGATCCATCTGCAGGTTCCCCTACAGATACCTTGTTACGACTTAACCCTCCTTGTCGAAGACAGGCTCGAATACGCCAAAAAAACGTAGCCTCACCCACCCCCAACTAAGATGGTTTGACGGGCGGTGTGTGCAAGGAGCAGGGGCATATTCACCGTGCTATTTTGAAACACGATTACTACGGAATCCAGCTTCATGAGGGCGAGTTACAGCCCTCAATCCGAACTATGAACGGGTTTCGGGATAGCTCCGCCTCTCGGCGTGGCCTCCCATTGTCCCGTCCTTTGTAGCGCGCGTGTAGCCCAGAGCATTCGGGGCATACTGACCTACCGTTGCCCTCGCCTTCCTCTGATTTCACATCAAGCGGTCTCCCCATAGTGCACCCAATCTTGCGATCGAGTTAGCAAATGAGGATGAGGGTCTCGTTCGTTATCTGACTTAACAGAACGCCTTACGGTACGAACTGACGACGGCCATGCACCACCTCTCTGACAATCCAGCAAGCTCATTACGCTGGCTTTCATCTGACAGTCGGCTCTGGTGAGTTTTCCGGCGTTGAATCCAATTAAACCGCACGCTCCTCCCGTTGCAGTGCTCCCCCGCCAATTCCTTTAAGTTTCAGCCTTGCGACCGTACTCCCCAGGCAGTGGACTTAACACCTTCGCTGCGGCACCGGGGGCCTTCAAGAGACTCCCGACACCAAGTCCACAGCGTTTACACCTAGGACTACCCGGGTATCTAATCCGGTTCGTGCCCCTAGGCTTCGTCCCTGACCGTCGAATCCGTTCTAGTGTGACGCCTTCGCAACAGGTGGTCCCCCTGGGATAAACAAATTTTACCCCTACCCCAAGAGTTCCTCACACCTCTCCCGGTTCCAAGTTTGGCAGTCTCCGCAGAATTCAACCAGTTAAGCTGGTTGATTTACCCACGGGTTTACCAAACCGGCTACGGACGTTTTAGGCCCAATAAAAGCGACGACCACTTGAGGTGCCGGTATTACCGCGGCGGCTGGCACCGGTCTTTCCCACCCCTTATTCCAAGACCTGTTAAGAGTCAAGAAAAGGATACCACATTCGTGGTACCACTTGGAGTTCCCTCATCACAGTTTCCTGCAGTGTGAAGTTTTCGCGCCTGCTGCACCCCGTAGGGTCTGGATTAGTGTCTCAGAATCCATCTCCGGGCGATTGCTCCCACAACCCGTACGCGTTGAAGGCTAGTAGGTACATTACACCCACTACAACCTGATACGCCGCAGACCCATCCTACGCCGCCGGGGCTTTTGGCCACAAACCGTTCCAGGCATAGTGGCTTATGGGGTATTATTCTCAATTTCTCGAGGTTATCCCCCAGCGTAGGGCAGGTTATCCACGTGTTACTGAGCAGTATGCCGAGTCCCTAAGACTCTCGACTCGCATGGCTTAATCGAACTCCAATAGCGGTCGCCTCTGGCAGGATCAACCAGATTTCGTAAGAAATCCTTCTTTCAATCCCTAGAAGCTTTGTATCGCTTAGCTGATTTTTATTGGTTTTTGACAAGTTAACACATTACATTTATTAATAATCTACTCCTATTGCACATTTCGCAATAAGTCGTTAACGTTGGTTCACCTTCCTAAACCCCAAGCTCGCCCTTGTTGGACGGTTCCTTGGAATCGCATTGCTTCGGCTTGCATCACCGGATGCCAAATTTCACTGCCTTCGAGAAGGCTCAATCGGCAACGCCGTCGGTAGGCGCAAGCAACCAGCGGTTTGGCACATCCTATATCAACGTGACGTAATAAGAAGAGCGGAAAAATGAGTGACTGCTCGGCAATTGCCAGAGGACATCAAGGTCGAAGAATCAGTCCAGTTCCCAGACCTAATCGGCACCGAAGAACTGTCTGAGCATCGGATGCATTTCCATCGCCTGCTCCTTCTGAATCTGTTCATAGGTACGTAAGATAATGCCTACGGCTAGCAGCAGCCCGGTTCCAGTGGCGTTACCGATTGTTCCCAGCAGGTCAGCGCCGGCAGCTAACAGGCCAACGAAAGCACCTGAAAACGAGGTCACGGGGGGGATATAGCGCTGGAGAATCTTTTCTAGGACGACCGGATTCTTACGGAATCCAGGAATCTGCATGCCGGTGCGCTCGATCTGCTTGGCGACATCCTTGGCGCCCATATTGGTGGTCTCAATCCAAAACTTCGCGAACACCATCGAACCTAGGGTCATCACCGAGACATAGATGAACACGTGCATCATAATCTGGAATAGGCTATGCCCATAGACATCACCGGTTTGATTGAGCAGGGGTATGAGCCAATCATTGACTCCGTTGACCATACTTGAATACCACGCAAAACCGTCGGAGGGAGAACTTTGACCGGGTTGGAATGAGCCGACATACTCGGCCTTGGACCACCAACCATTGCTCCCTAATATGGGAAATTTAGACAGGGTGGGATGTGACCAGAATAACAGCGAGAACATGTTGATGTTGGCAAGCAGAGCGGCCATCAAGATGACCGGAATGTTACTCGCATAGACCAAGCGAATCGGGTACTGGCCACGATGACCCCGGACTTTGCCATGCGTCAGCGGCAGTTCGAGTTTACTGGATTCGGCGAATGCCACCACTAAGAACACAATAACCGAACTGGCTAACGCTATCAACGGGTTGGCATGTGTCAGCAATATCGTTTCAAAGCCGTTATTGGCGACCAATTCGGCATTCGATGAGGTCCGAAACATGTAGAATACCATCGGCAATACACCTGATGGCGGATTCTGCAGGCTGTAGGCTCCACCGGCGACCGAGAGCGGTGAGAGAGTTCCGACAAAGGTCGACTGGGCTACACCAGCAGCGATGAACAGTGAGATACCGGAACCGATTCCCCACTTGCTGACCAGTTCATCGAGCAGGAAAACCAGATAGGATCCGGCGAAAAGTTGGGCGACGATGACCGCGTTAGCCCAGCCCTGGCCATAACTGCCGATGAGGTCGACCGATGGGTCTAGGAAACCGTAGGTCTGGGGAATAGACTCTACTGGAATCATTATCAGAACCACCAACTTCTGTACCCCTTGGTACAGCGCCTTGTCGTTGCTGTCTTGAAGGTCGAGTTTGATGATTTTCGCACCTGCGAACAACTGCATGATAATCGAGCCGGTGACGATAGGTCCGATGCCCAAGTGCATGATGGTCCCACTGGCACCGGCCATGATGGCTCGGAAACCGCTGAATACGTCGAGAGCGGTCCCCGACATACCCCAAATCATTACATTGGTCATGCCGAAGTAGAGAATCAGCACAAAGGTAGTCGTCCATAATTTACTGTTGAAGCGGACGTGACCCTCGGGTTTGGTGATTGAAGGATAGACATCGACGAAGCGCCGCAGTGCGTATAGACGGCTGCTCTCCTCTCCCGAATACATCACACATGTCAGTGCTGCTGCGGCCATGAAACCCATCAGGATGACACCGACGAAGAGGAAACCGATGGCATCTTGGTCGCCACCACCCCAAGGGCGTGCATACCAAATGCAAATTACGAAGATAATTATCCAGCCTAAGAATTTCAAACCTGAGCCGATAATTGGTATCTGTTTCAAGCCGTCAGGAATATCGGTCATGAATGCCCACATACAGTAGGCGAGGTGAACTAGAGACATCGCCAGACCGAAGATTGCTCGGTCGCGCTCGAGTTGTTGGACGCCATCGGAGAACAGTGCATCCCACTGCCAGTAGATCAGGGTGCCGAAATAGAGTATCCCCACTAGACCGATTGCCCATGGGATTGGACGGCGCGCCATTTTCCTAATTCCTCCTTAAAGTTGTAGTGTGATGATAAGTTGTTGCGCCTAGTCAGACTCTGACTCCTCTTCGGCTTCTTCCCACTCTTCGTCATCGCCACCTTTTGATAGAGTGACTGAGCCACCAGCGGCTTCGACCTTGGAAATAGCGGTGGCACTGGCGCCCTCGACACTGATGTTGAGAGCCTTGCTGATTCGCCCAGACCCAAGTAACTTGTCTATTCCTAATTCACCCAAATCAATACTCTCGGCATCGCCTGCCATCGCCTCTAGGGCGCTGACATTGACGGTGACGTGAACAGTACGCAGACTTGGGTCACGGTTGAATCCGTGCATCCCCCAATGATCTGGCATGTACTTGATTCGAGTCATCACGCGATGTTTGTTAATACCGGCAAGACCGCGTCCACCGCGCTTTCCTGCGCCTCGACCTGCTTTCTTACCTCGTCCATGATAGCGACTACGGCCGCGAAATTTTCCTGTTCGTCCCATTTATCAACACCTCAAATCATTCGCTCTACTAGAGCCTCAATTTCACTACCGCGAGCACCTAGTGCTCCGCCAATCACAAAACTTCGCTTGATGCCACCCCAGCCCTTGGCACCAGTAGGTGGGGCTAGTCGGAAAACTCGCTTCATTTCAGGCATGTCCTTGATTACTGCTTCACCGCTGGCAAGAGCGGCTGAAAAAGCCGTGATGTCTTTGAAATCGCTGTTTTCGGCTACGTATTCGTCGGTCAATGGAGCATCCCCGGACAATCGGCCACGCTGCCGTAGAACCACCTCGATAGTCTCAGCAGAAACTTCGCCCCAGGTGATGTAATCTTTGGCCTTCTGTAGCATCCCCGCATATTGTGGAATCTGTGGGACGATTGTGGCGTGGTTGACCTTGGTTAGATTGAGGTAGTGCATGGTCTCCTTAATGGTGTGCTCGACCTTGACGTCGGAGCGTACCCTGACTATCAACCAACTCATTCCAACAACCTCCCTTCGGCCATGAACAGTCGCTCTTTCTGTTCGTCGCTGATGCGCATCTGGTTTAGGTTTACCAAGGCGTTATAGGTAGCCTGAGAGTAATTGATTGTTGTACGGGTCTGGCCCTTTGAACGGCTGATGACATCGGTGATGCCAGCCAAGGTCAAGACCCGCTTTCCGAATTCACCGATTACCAGTCCTTTACCTGATGGTGCAGGAGATAGGGTCACCCGGGTCGAGCCTGAACGACCGGTTATTGCCATTGGGATACTGCGGCCGCCACCCGAGCTCGATTCCCACGAGCCGTTGCCACGCATCACCGGAATGATGTTCAATTTGGCACGGACTATCGCCTTGGCAATGGTCGAAGCGGCTTCCTTACCCTTGGCGATTGACAAGCCAACATAGCCGTCCTTGTTGCCGACACAGGCCATGACACTGAAACGCATTCGCCGACCACTATCGGTCATTCGCTGTACCATGTTGACCTTCAGGACATCATCCTCAAGATTGGGTAGAAGAGCGTCGATGATTTCGACCTCACGAATCTTGAGGCCGCTACTGAGTGCTTGTTCCATGGTGCGAATTTGGCCTGAGGCAACCATTCGACCCAAGCGGGTGCGTGGCTCCCAAGTACGCAGGGCGGCAATAGGGTCTTGGCCGACACCGCGCCGGCGTCGAGGCATTTCTGACTCAGTGGTCTCTTGGGGATTGAATGCCAGTTGCAGTCCCGGTGCCAGTCCTGAGAGATCGAGTTCGACATCTTGAACTTCTACGTGCATGGCCGGTGCAGGTGATTCCTGAGCCGCGGGTGATGGTGATGCTGGAGTTCCCGTAGGTGGTTCGGCTACTATAGCAGGGGTTTCTTCGGTTTTCTCAACTGTTTCTTCGGTCATCAAAACGCCCCCTCAATATTCGACTTTGTCTTCTCAACGGCCTTTGAAACCTTGGCATCAATATGCGCGCCGTCAATTCGCTCCTGTGGTGGAATAACCGAATCGCCGTGAGGAATCTCCATTCCGGCATCGATCATTCCCTTCAGGGCTGAGAAAACTCGAGCCCCGGGGGCTGAGGATGATAGTCCGATGTCTAGAACCGCATCGCTATGACCGGCGGCCACAGCGGCCTTACCAAGGTTATAGCCGACCAGATATGAAGCCGGAATCGACTTACGAGACATCTTCTCAGGCCAACCGTATTTCTTGACCAATCCCTCACCGGTAGTTCCTACAACGACTTGGTCGCCATCCGGTTTATAGATTACCAATTGAGCAGTGGTCTGGGTATTGGAAATACGAACCACTGCGCGTGGACTGCCGTTTCGAAGTAATTTGAGGCGGCGGCCGTAATCGGTCTCGCCACTGCGACGGCGACGATATTGTGCTCTTTGCCTAGGACCTTGTGCCATCACGACTCACCTCCGGGGAAAACTATTCCCTCAATTTCCATCTGCGTCTTCATGTGGGCAATCGAGCGATATGAGCCGCCCTTTGCCTTGCGGTAATAGTAGCGGTAATTCGTTGGTTTCAACGTACCATCAGAGCGTAATTCCTTGAGAACCCGGCGCTGAGCACGGATGTTGCGCATCCAACGGTTCTTCCTCGGGTCACGAGCATTGTGAGTGCCAGACCTCTTGCCATGTCCCTTACGACGACCTTTGGCCTTCTGCTGGGAGATTATGCGAGCACGGGAACGGCTGATACCTTGAACGGGCATGGCTCGAATCCAGCCATCCGCGATTTGTTCGCGTATTGTATCCTTCTGTACTGCGGTGGCTACTTGATCGACGCGGTGTGGGTCAATCCAAACCCGGTTAACTCCACACTTCAGCAATCGTGCCGCCATTTTCTTCTGGTTAGTTATCTGCATCAAACACCCCTCCTTCGGTTAAGAATTCTAATGCCTAATTCATCAGCACGTAGGTGGATTTGTTCACGCTTGCGACCCCCGACGGTGGCACCGACTCGGGCGGCTTGAATGGCTGGGTTAATCTCTTCGAGATCGGTGGCGTTATGCACCATCACTTCACGGAATCCACTGGAATGAAGTCCGCGCGCTTCGGAAACCTTGCCGTGGCCGATTTTCACCAATGACCCGCGATATTTGTAATTGCGGCGCAGTTTGCTGTCCATTCCGCTCGGCTTTCGCCATCCGGACTTAGCAAGTCGTCTGTACCGATACCATTCTTGACGGCGGAATGAAGGTGTCATCTTCTTCTGCTCAGCGCGTAGCGCTAAAGCAATCTTAGTAGCATCGTCGAGTTCGGGTTTTTGTTTGACAACGTATTCTTCGGATTCATCTTCATCGTCCCAATCACCGTCTTCAAAGTCATCGAAATCCTCGGATTCATCAGAGTCAGCAGAATCATCCTCATCGGCACCTGAATCGGCACCAGTTTCATCTTCAGTGCCTTCACCAACTTCGACGCCGTCGAATTCAAGCAGACGGTCGATGAGTTCGGACTTCTTGCCGGAGAGTTTCAAGCTGCGCTCCTTGAGCACTTCCTTCAATTCTGAGACGGTCATACTTTCGTAATCTTCTGTCATTATCTTTCCTCCTTGTTTATTCCTTGGCTACCAGATATATTCCGTCCTGGAAAACTCGTCGGTCGCGCTTCTTCACGCTACAACAACGCTCGATATTGGCGGCGGTCTGGCCAACCTGTTCCTTGTCATGACCAGTTACGATAACTTCGGTCTTATTCTCGACTTTCACTTTGACATCGCCGACAAATGCTGCCCGGCGTGGTACTTTCTCACCGAAGTAGTTATTGACAACCAATTCGGATAATTCGACCTTGAGATTCATTGGAAAGTGAGAGTAGACAGCCTTGAGACGGTAGGTGAACCCCTCGGCCACCCCCTTGACCATGTTATTCAGGTGGGCATTCCAAGTTCCAGCCAGTGCCTTATCCTTGCGCCGTGGCAGGTCAATGCGCACTAAAAGGCCATTTCCTTGCTCTAGTAGTTGCAACTTGGAGTGGCTGAAATTGCGGGTTTGCGAACTGTTCTCACTTGAGATTGTGACATCTCCATTGTCGTCCAACTTTGCGTCAACCCCTTCCGGGATTTTGACGAAATGTTCGATTCTATCTCTCACTACCATTCTTTCACCTCAGTACACATACACCAAAAGGCGGCCACCGATTCTGCTTTCCTTTGCTTGGTAGTGATTCATCACACCTTGATTGGTTGTTAGAATAAGCAGTCCGAAGTCCTTGGCGGGGAGATATCGGCTTTCCCACTTCTCTAATTCTTGACGGCGAACACTGAAGCGCGGCTTCACAACACCGCAACTGTTGATTGCACCGCGCAAAATAATATTGTAAGAACCGCCACGACCATCTTGTTGTGATTCATACTCACCGATGTATCCGGATTTCTGCATGATGTCGAGTACCGAACCGAGAATCTTGCTAGCGGGAGCTATTCTCACTTCGAATTTTCCGGCTTGCTCTGCATTGAATATCTTGACCATTGCGTCATTTAGGGGATCGAATTGCATACTTTACACCTCCTTAACTATACTTCTTGAAGCCGATATCGGCGGCTATGTCACGGAAGCACTGCCGGCACAGGTTCAGACCATGTCGTCGAATCAATCCGCGCTTACGGTTGCAGCGTCGGCACCCTACGGTGCGGCCGATTTCAATTCCATGTTCCCTTGCCATCAATTACTCCTCCTGTATCTTCAACTTGTAGTTTTCAGCAAACCAAGCGATGGATTCTACCTTCTTCACGCGGTGGCTATTAGCTACTTTTCGACTGCGACGACGACGACGGGAGACGCGGTGCCCTGGGCGCTCCAAAACGACATTGATGTCCATTCCATAGATACCGATGTCCGGGTCATACTTCTGATCGGGGAATTCAGTGTAATCACTGATTCCAAAGGAAAGGTTACCCTGTTGGTCGAAATTCCATGACGGGATTGCATTCTCACGTACCCAGAAGGCATCGGTGAGGAACTTCTCAATCATTGCCTTGTCTCGAATTGTGACCTTGCAGCCAATCGGTGCGCCCTTACGAACTTTCAGGTCGCGGTTCTGAATCCGGCCGAGGGTACGTATCGGGTTGCCGCCGGTAAGTAGTGCGAGAACCGACTCTGCATTCTGCAGACGGGAACCGCCTTCGCCGACACCGATGTTCACCGTAACCTTGATGATTCTAGGAGTTGTCATTGTTGTTATCGTGTCACTCATGGTGTCACCTCCGCATTCGGTAGTGGAGTATCATCTCCAACGATGAATACGTGCCGGGAAATTGTGCCGAATTCGTCGAACAATACTTCGTTAGGCATACTTGAGCGCTTTACGAGATGTTCTTTGATATTGGCGATGGTGGCGACGTGGCTTCCACCGATAAGATAGGCTTGGGCACCATCCTCAAATGGAAGATGGGTGAGAATGGCTTGTTCGGGCAGTTGAATCTTCAACGAGTCACCGGTACTGAACTCAGCTGCATCGTCGACGATAATGTTACGACCATCGTGGAGATTCAATTGTGTACGGCCACCCTTGATGGTAGACTTCCCCTCGATTCGGCAAACCTTCCAATCAGCATCATCGGGAGGAATCTGCTGGTAGCGCAGTTTTCCATTCTTGTCGAGTACGCAGCGATAGTGTTGATCACCGAGGGTCAAGACATCCATCAGGCCAACGCCTCGGCGGGCGTCGCGAACAACTCGTCCATCAATCAGTGCCTTGCCTTCGTGGAGGATTCGGCGAACTTCTCGGGCGGTGTCAGCAACGCCGAGAACATCTCTGATTACGGTTGATAACGACATGCAGTATTCCAGACTGTGAGCGCCGGAGCGCGGTCTTGAGACCCATATTGCGATTTTTCGTGGCAACGCCCAACTTCGTGGCATTGCCAAGCGCTTTAGATGACTTCCTGAACCCATATTATCAACTCTTATCCGCCGTCAACTTCTGCATTCGCAGAGGATCTGTCTCGTCGAGTTTCACGACGACGACATTCGAGGCGTGGACGGAAATCCCCTCGTCTTTGTTATCTGAGGTCGAAACCACGAGGCCTTCGATGAAGATTCGACCTTTGCTGGATTCGACGCGGAGAACTTTGTGTGACTTCTTATCCTGAGCGGCGATTTTTCTCTTACCACCGTGGCGCTTACCGCCGTGAGCGAAATCGCCCCGCAGAACCTTGACCTCATCTCCGACACGTACTGTGACCGAGCGAACTGCGGCGAGACGGGGATCATCGCTCTGCAGGCGAGCGCGCAGGCGCTTGCGCCGGATGTGGATTGATGCATTTGCCGCGCTCTTGCGCTGCTTTCCCGGTTTACTACTCTTGACCATTTTATTCACCTCATACTATTTGCTTGGCGGTGGCGGCGATTCTTGGCCAGCGTTCGGCTGATTCACGGGAAACCGGACCTTTGATGTCGGTTCCCTCTACCTCACCACGATCATTGGTGATAACACAGGCGTTATCGGCGAATTGGACCCAAGTGCCGTCGACACGACGGAACGGGCGGCGTTGACGGATGATGACCGCCGAGAACATCTGACGGCGAGTCTCGGGGGTACCTCGCTTTACGCTGACCTTGATCATATGGCCGACGCCAGCGCTGGGATAGCGACGCATCGTTCCACCCAACTTTGGCACGGCGATGATTTCGACAATCTTGGCGCCGGTATTATCGGCACAGGTCAAGCGAGCTGCGGTCGGCAGACCACGGGTCACCTTACCGGCAATTCCCTTCATCAGGCTCCCTCCTCGTTCAGATTCTCAACCACGCAGAATGATACCGTCTTTGAGAGAGGACGACATTCCATCACTCTGACGCGGTCGCCGATGTCAAGTTCACCGATACAACTCGGCAGGTGTGCCGATAGTCGGCCAGTGCGCTTCTCATAGCGCTCAAATTTGGGCATGGAGCGAACGTTTTCACGCTCGATAACGACGGTCTTCTGCATTCCATTTCGGGAAACAGTACCCTCGAAAACCTGACCACGTAGTCTTAGACTGCCATAAAATGGGCAATTGGCATCGCCATCCCATTCGCCCACGGGCATTTTCACATCAATTCCAATATCGCGCATTGTTTATTCCCCCATCGGTTCTGCCTTGAAGCGCCGATTGATACGGTCTTCAGGTCTAATCTGCATCTTACTGCCGTCGATGACGAAATCCTCGTCATCCAGTTGAAATTTGATTGAAGCCTTACCGAAAACCACCTTGCTGTAGACTTGGGTATTCTGTGTTTCCGGATTGGTAGGAGTGGATGATATCTCATTGAGAGATACCGTGCGCATGGTCTCGTCGATGACGAAACCACTACGGCCGACCAGACTGGCGTCGGGAGAATCAACAACGGTTAGTCGACGACCCAACCAAGGGAGATTTTGTGAGAGATTTTCTGACATTTAGCGCACCTCAACCTGATATCCATTATTCTTGAGAACTTCAGCAGCCTTCTTTTTGTGTTCGCCCTGCAATTCGATGGTTCGACCTTTCACCGTCCCACCTGCTGCACATTTTGCCTTCAAGGTCTTTGCCAACTTATTGATGTCGATTGCGGTATCCTCGATTCCTTCGACGATGGTCACTATCTTACCATATCTCCTACGGGCGGTGGTTATTACAGCCCGTTGTTGTTCTTTGGCGATTTCTTGACAAATGCACAACTCCATCGGGAGTACGCACACATTGCAAATATTAGCCACTGATGTATTCCCTCCGTTTTATTTTCGTTCATTTATTTTGATTACTAGTCATTGCGCATGTGAGTTAGTAAGCGGGCAATGCTGCGACTGGTCGCTTTGTAAGCGCCAATATTTGACGGGTTGCCACCCAGAGACTTCTCGGCGTTCAACTGCATCATCTCCTCGCGCAGTTCCAGCAAACGAGATTGCAGGGCTTCCTTGCCCATCGCTTCAATTTCTCGATTTGAGACGTGACTCATGCTTCAGCCCCCTTGGCTTCTGTCTTTGCTCCATCGGATTCAACCTCGATTGTTTCGGTATTCTCGTCCTCGGGAACTTCGCCTTTGCCATAGACAGTGATTTCGTGCGGTAGGCGAGTGCCTGGACGCATGATGGCGACAGTACAGCCGATGGTGCCGAGTTTCTTTATCGCCACAGCATAGCCGCGGTCCATGTGTTCGAGAGCGGGCTCGCCGCAATACTTTACGTGGCCGGAAATGAATTTCTCGGTGCGGTGGCGGGCACCGGTGATCTTCCCGTTCAAGGTGACGAGAACACCCTTTGCTCCAGCCTGCATGATGGTGCTTACGGTGCTGTGGCCGGCGCGGCGGAAATACCATCCGCGCTCTAGAGAAGATGCCAACTTCTGAGCCATTATCTGCGCGTTGATGGATACGTTCTCGACTTCTTCAACCATCAACTTGGGGTTTTCGATATTGAATTCCTCGTTCAGGCGGCGCTGTAGTTCATTGATTATCTTGCCTTTACGGCCGATTACCAAACCTGGTCGCTCTGCCATTATTGTGACAGAAGTACCCTGTGGTGTGCGCTTGATGTCGAGTTTTCCAAAACCGGCACGCTTGGTATTGTCGATAAGGAATTCTTTAACCAGATGTCTCTCGACATTGCGGTCGATGATTCGTCGGATTGTGTTTCCTGCCATTTCTAAACCACCTTAGTATTCATTGGAACCATCAGAACTCATCCTCGTCCTCTTCGACCTCAGAGAAATCCTCTAGGAATAACTCGATATTAGACTGGTAGTGATTCTTCGGTGTTGCTCGGCCTCGTGCACGGGGCATGAATCCAACTTTCTGCTGCCCACGGTGAGCGGCAACGTGAGTGATGACCATATCCTCTGGTTCGACATCCTCATGCTCGTGACGAGCATTGTCCATGGCGCTGTTAATGAGTTTGATGAATTCTCCTGCAGCCTTGGCAGGATAGCGACCTGGCCCCATTCCACCCTTACGGTGACCAACCATGCTCGGCCCGGAGCGACGGCGGCGCTTGTTACCCGAACCGAGTCGGAACGGAATTGCGACGGCCTTACGGCGGATGTCAGCTCGTGGGCTATCGATCTTGATGACTTCAGTGAGCAGGTCAATCGCTTGACCGGCGGTCATATTCTTGATTGTACGACAGATTTCGAAGCAGTGCTTAACGTGAACGTCGAGGTTGACCGCACGAGCGGTTGCCATTCGGCTGCCCGCTATGCTTGCCTGCAACATCTGAGTATAGCCACTCTGACTCTTGGAACGGTTGCGACTCATCTTTTTCACCTCACTTCAATGGAACGTGCTTGCTCGACTTGGTAGCACCGACACCAGGACCGCTGTGGGTAACGCCACGACGGGTGATTGCGTACTCGCCCAGATAATGACCAATCATTTCCGGCTTGATATCGACAGGGGTGTATCCCTGACCATTGTGAATATGGATGCTGGTGCCGACGAATTCAGGGATGATGAGCATATCACGGCGGTGGGTTCGCACCGGTCGGTCGTTTGAGTTCTTGACCCGGTGGCGCAGGTGCTCATTATCGGTCGAGATTCCACGCCCCATTGTGCGGCGTGCTCGTGCCGAAAGCAGGGAGACAACGCTTGCGCCATCGGCTGAACCCTCGACTGGGAAGAGCGGCATTGCTTGTAATTCCTCAAGCGAATGGCCCCGATAGGAAAACTGTTTCTTGCGCCGCTCGCTAACGCGGGCGCGTAGTTTGCGGGTACGACGGCGAGCCGCCTTTGGAGTCATGAAGCGCTTCTTTCTCTTTGCCATTCAAATCACCTCACTTTTTCTTTCCTCGTCCTCTCCCAGTTCGGCTTGGGGCGATATTTCCTACCTTAGAACCCGGTGGCGCACCGCGCGCTACCGAGTTTGGACCGTGAACGGCTTGGTGATTTCCACCGCCGTGGGGGTGGTCTACAGGATTCATTGCTACGCCGCTGACCTTAGGGTAGGCCTTACCTCGAGCCTTAGCCTTGTAGTGAGCAGTTCCGGCCTTCATCATCGGCTTCTCGGAGCGACCATGTCCAGCGAGGATTCCGATGGTAGCTCGGCATAGACCTGGAACTTCCTTGATTTTCCCACTAGGTAGACGGACTCGGACTCGACCATTCTCAAGGCGGGATTCGATGACACAGGAATTACCGCCACTGCGGGCTATCTTGCCACCATCACCTGGCCGGAGTTCGACATTGTTTACTGGAGTGCCTTCTGGAATGTTGACAAGATGAGTGATATTTCCCGGACGCATGCTGACATTGTCGCCGATGGCAATTGAAGATCCCACCGCTACACCTTCGGTACAGACGATGAGTGACTTTTCGCCATTCTCCAACTTGACCCGCGCCAGTGGCGCGGTGTGAATCGGGCTGTGCACCAATTCGATGACCTCGCAAACTTGCTCGCGGCCGCGTGGTATACGAGAAGCACCGGGAAACCGGTGGCTTGATGACTTGTAACGCGGGCTGCTGCCCTTACGCTGTGCACGAATTCGCTTACCCAACTTATCACCTACCTCAGAATGCTCCTAATTTCATCGAGGCATCCTCAGCGTCATAACCCTCTGCGAGTTTTACGCTGGCATGCTTCCCATGCTTGGTCAACCGGGTGTTGACCTTGCTAACTTTAACATCGAATAATTTCTCAACCGCAGCGGCGACATCAGCCTTGGTGGCGGTTTTGTGAATGATGAACTCCAAGCGGTTAATGGATAGGAACTCGTCATTTCGACGAGCTTCCATGGACTTCTCTGTTATCCATGGCGAAATGATGATATCGTAGGGATTCATATTTCTCACTCCATTGCAGCAATCGCTTGCTTTGTGAATACTGTCAGTCGTCCCGCATCTCCACCAGGGGCCAAATCTTCAGCCGACAGGTCGCGCACGCTGACCACATCGACACCAGGTAGATTTTGTGCAGCGCGGGCCAGGCCATCCTTTTGTTGGACAACCAAGAGAAGGGACTTAGGTTGCTTGAATCTGCGGCCGCGCATCTTACCCTTTCCGGCACGGATTGCACGACCGTTCTTAGCGCGCTCCAGATCATTACCCAATCCAAGCCCTTGCAAGATTGTGACCAACTTGCGGGTTGGGTATTCTTGAGTGAAGGTCTCGATGTCGAGTTTGTTCTTCTTGCCATCCTTGACCTCGGTATAATCTCCGATGATGATAGGTAGAGAGGAGATTTCATCGACGAATCTGTGACCCCGGGCTGCTACCATTTCTAACTGAGTGGTCGCGGCCAAAGCGCTGTTGCGAGCGGCGCGGCGCTCATTGCGGTTGAGTCTCTGGCCACGCTCGGAATTGACCTTGGGACCATGCGCTCGGCGCCCGCCCTTGGTGCGGGGATCCTGTGCCCCACGGCGCTGTCCGGTGCGGCGCATGATTCTCGCGACACCACGACCCTTGCCCCACCATTCGACCGAGTGCTTCATTCCCGGCATCGGGCGGCGCTTGCCGCCGTGTACATGCGAACCATACGGTTGGCGGCGATTGGCGCGGAAGGAATGTACCGCCCGACGAATCAAATCGATGCGGATATCGGAGTCAAATGCATCAGGTAGGGAGACCTTGCCCTTCTGCTGAACGATAATGTCGTAGACCTCAGCCAACGGGCCAGCCTCGACTTCTTCCTGAATGACCTCGATTGTAACGTTGTTGACTGGTGCTTTCATCTTTAGACCCCCTGCTTGGATGACGTCGAAACGTATGTGATATCGATTGGATGAGACGGGTTCTTGCCATTGTCGCGGGTCGCATCTCGGAAGCGAACCAGGCGCTTGGCAGGACCAGGAAGACTACCCTTGATGAGAACGTAATCATTACTTATTTCGCCATAGTGGAGGAAACCACCATCGGGGGTTATCTCGTGATCTTCTGGATTACCAACCCGTAGTACTCTCTTGTTATACTCAGTGCGCTGGTGGTAACCGGTCTGTCCACCCTGACGGATGGTCTTGCGGACATAGCCGGTGCCAAAGTCACCCATGTTTCCATGCTGGCGACGCTTCTTGCTATTCTTGTGGGAAAGTAGTTTTCCACCGAACCGGCGGATTACACCTTGCCAACCATAGCCCTTAGTGACGGCGACGACGTCGAGGAACTGTCCCTCTCCATAGGCGTCAGAAAATGAGAACTCGGCGCCGAATTGCTCCTTTGCCCATACCAACTTCTCGCCAATAGTTCCACCGTCGAGTGAGATTTCCATTACTTCTGGGGTCTTGGATGCGGTTGCACTGACCTTACCAGGCTGGGTGGCGACAATCAGGTGAATCTCACATAGGTCGCCGTTCTCAAGGGCTTCGAGGTGTGAATCTGAATCGTGCTTCTTGCGCTGGGGCATGCGTCGGGAAAGTTCGGGGAAGGTGTCGGCCAAGGTGTCACTATCAGCCCAAGCTTCACCGGCGGTCTGCTTTCCATAAGGAGTCTGATAATATCCACGAACGCCGAGGACAAACATCTTCGGGACTTCGACCACGGTAACCGGAACTCTTAGTTCCTGTCCGGCACTAGGGGATTTAGGATTGTTATCGCGCATCAAAATATGGGTCATTCCGGCCTTCCACCCTGCGAACCCCTGTACTCTAACTTCGCTACTCTCACCATTTGGCCAAGATTTGACGCGGGCGAAGTGCCGAGCCGCACGCTTGCGCGGGCTGAACGCCATGCTTCCCCTTCTTGGGTGGTTTCTTTTGGACATGTTTCGGTCTCCATTTTCGTCGTAGGTGCCTTGGTGAAAAGGGCCTACGTCGGCTCATCCGGCGAAGGAGCAACCGTGACGCCGGCCCATTTCCCACAAATGGGAAAATGGGTGTTGGGTTCCGTGAAGGATTGCCCGCAACGTCTGGTCGCCCACCTTTTGAGCAGGTCGCCGACTTTGGGTTGATATATGAGTCGTTCGGTTAAGGAGGCCGTTAATTACATAGCAATACGCTTGCGATTGGGGTTGAAGAATAGGGGAGGAAACAGCAAATGAGATTCAATTTAGTAAATAAAAAGCAAGATATCATAAACCACATCCCTTAGTCACCTATATGATAAAGTCGGGGTTGTCATTCAAAGGATTGGACAAAGAGGCGTATATCAAGGTTCTAGCATTAGTCGCAATGGCAGATGGGATACTCAAAGAGGAAGAGGTGGCACTGTACGAATCAAGAATGGGCGACATCTTAGTTCATCCAGATGTCAGAGCAAAATATAGGCAATTTTTGAGAATGCATTTTACAATAGACGATGTCATAAAAAATGTTGATAAGAGAACATTGCTATATGCATTGAGAGATTCAATAATGATGGCTAAAATAGATGGAGTTGTGCATGAAACTGAATTAAATCGTGTGCGTATTATCGCAGAAAAAGCGGGAGTCACTGATGCTCGGATAAAAGAGATGGGGAACTGGGTTGATGATGGGATTAAATGGATGAATGATGGCAACAATATGGTCCTTCTTCCGTTAGATGATTAATCACTTTAATAACCAATATTCTTTGAAGTGAGCCAAGCGATTTCCGGCTCATCAAGTCTTGCAACCGAACTCGCATCCAGCGAAAGTGAACAGCCTACTCTCATGTGAAGGCTTTTGAGCCGTGGCCGAAAATCACCTCTCCATGCCACCCTCGGTTGCCCATCCTCTGCTGAGCGCTGAGGTGGCACAAGCCAGGGCATATCAACTCGATGCGGTACGGGCTGGACTCGGTGCGAACACCCTTCTAGTTCTGCCCACAGGCACCGGTAAAACGCCGATTGCGTGGATGGTGGTTGCGGAAAGGCTACGCGAAATGAGAGAAATTTATGACTCCTCGTCGTCCAAGAGAAACAGCCCCTGGATACTGATGGTCGCGCCGACTAACCCCCTGGTGGTGCAACACCATCGCGATGCATCGACTTGGTTGGAATTAGATGAAAGTGAAATCGTGGCTTTGACAGGGAAGATTACGCCAGATAAACGCCAACCCTTCTACGACGAGGCAACTTTGGTCATCTCAACCCCTCAGGTGATTCGCAACGATGTCAATTCCGGCACCCTCAGTCTGGCCGATTGCGTCCTTCTTGTAGCAGACGAGGCACATCACTCCACCGGAAATCACGCGATGGCTCAGGTCGGCGATCTATATGGTGAAAGTGCAACCTCACCTCTGGTTTTGGCATGTACCGCCAGCCCGGGTTCGACTGAGCAACAGGTGAACGAGGTCTGCGACCGATTGACGATTGAGAGAATCATCGCCAAACGCTCTAGCGACCCTATGGTCAGCCCCTACCAACAGAGTATGGACATCATTGAATTGCGCTTACCTATTCACGATGAAATCATCGCCGTAGCCGCACCACTGAACGAGATGTTGGCCGAACTGGCACAACGACTGCAAAGACAGGGGTTTCTGGTCATTAAAGGGGGGATTTCAACTCGGGCATTGCGGGATGCGCAACAACGGATATCCCAGGCAATCGCCGCCGGACGAAATACCGCCTATCAGGCGGCGCGACAGAATGCCGACGCCCAGCGTATGGTGGCACTGTTGTATCTCTTACAGGGGCAGAGTGTGAATTCGGCCTTACGCCACTTGGAAAGGTTGGAGTCCAATGCCAAGGGAAGTAATTCGCAATCCCGGTTTCTAGCGATTCCTCAGGTTAGGGAATTATTGGGTCAACTACGAGCGATGGAAGAGGTGCATCTCAAGATTCCCGAAGTTAAACGACTGGTGTCCGAGAAACTCAGAACCGACCCGAACAGCAGGGTAATCGTCTTCGCCACTTGGCGGGATAGTGTGGCGATGTTAATCGAGGCATTGTCGGAAATTAAAGGTGAGATAAAGGTCGAACGCTTCGTCGGCCAATCGAATAGAGACAATGAAAAAGGCATGACTCAGAAGGAGCAGGTCGAAACTCTCGACCGTTTTCGCAGTGGTGAGAGTAATGTTCTGGTCTGCACCTCGGTCGGTGAAGAAGGACTGGATGTGCCAAGTGCCGACCGAGTGATCTTCTACGAGCCGGTGGCGAGTGAAATCAGGACAATTCAGCGGCGAGGCAGGACCGCTCGCCACCGTGAAGGCGATGTCTATGTTCTAGTCAGTGAAGATACCCGTGATGTCGGTGTGCGCTACGCCGCTGCGGCGCGTGAAGCGAGAATGAATCGAGTAATCGAAAAGGTTCGCCGCCGGCGCCGTCCACCGAGATTGAATCCCAATCCGGATTCTCTTATTGAACAATTCCGAGTCAGCACCGCAGGTGAGGAGGTACCAGCGGCGCAGTTCATCGATGATGAATTCGCACGACTCCAGCCTGAACTAGGTCATGCCGACGGATTGATGATGCGTGAACACAAGCCCGACCCCGAAGTTCCGACCTCAAGGATAATGCGCCGCGATGCGCCGAAGATGACTCCGGCAGCACTGCGGCCAAAAACTCAACTAAGTATCACTGAATTCGCCGACACTGAAAATGAGGCACCTATGGAAGTGAGCCGCGCGACCGTGGCAGAGAATGGCGAGAAGGACGGTGACGGTGGATTGACGAAAGGTAATGATAATGAAAATGCTCAAGAAAGTGAAGAAAAATGGCGTCTGCCCGTTCTCGATGCTAGAGATGAAGACACAGCAAGGGCGATAGATGCTGCTGAAGATTTGGTTTTGGGCAATATCCAAGACTTGGGGGAAGGCCACGACGGCGACTCGGGAAAAGGCCAATCGTCAGACTAGACCATCGTGAATTATCTTCCACCTTAGCCGCGGAACTGCGCATATTGAAGATTGAGGTCGAAGTCTGTACCCTACCGATCGGCGATGTTGCAATCGGCGACCTATTTGTCATCGAACGTAAGCGAAGCGACGATTTACTCGCCTCACTGCTCGATGGAAGACTGGTATCGCAAGCGCGCCGAATGATGGCGTCCGCTCCCCGACCATTGCTGATAGTTGAGGGCAGCACGGCAACGACAAGGGCGGTTCACAGCAATGCGATAGCAGGAATGATGGCCATGATTGTCGCTGAAATCGGCCTCAGTATTGTTCCTACTAGAGATACAAAGGGTAGCGCAAGGCTGATTGCAATGCTAGCAAAGCGCAATCAGAAAGAATTACGCCGACAAGAAAAATTGCTTGCCCAACGTCTGTGTTTTTCCGAACAGGAACGCATCGAAAATGAACCGCTGAGCACATGGACAAGATTCCAAGCCAGCGGCTCTGCAGGACCTGCCGTCTCCATTGCCGATACAGAAAAGAAAGCGCAACGTTCACTGGTGCGAAAACGAGAAAAATTCCTGACGTCTCTTCCGGGCCTCGGTCCGATAAGGGCGAGACGCCTGATTGACAAATTCGGCACCCCACTGAAGGTAATGCTGGCTCGCCCAGAACAATTGGTAGCCGCGGGAATCAGCGCCGAGAGCGTGGCCCGAATCCAAACTCTGGTAGGAAGGCCTCAACACTCCACGAATGGAACGGTTAATCAGGCGATGAGCAGCGACAATGAAGTCGTAGAGAATTCTATTTAATCAGCCACCGATGACCAGAACACGGGTTCGTAACTGGGCGAATCTCTCGACGTAGAAGCCAAGGGCGAAGGCCAGTAGTTCAGGTAGATGAATCACTGGCATGCTGGTATCTTTATTGCTGACTTTTCCGGCGTTGACCTGGTAAACATCGAGATTAAAGTGGGAGAGTGGGCAGGCACTGACCATGATTCGTGCGCCGGCCTGTTTAGCACCTGAAAGCACCTCGGCAGTCATCTTCATCGCGGTCTTCTCGCGCGATAACAATGCCGGGAATCCGACGCTGCGAATACGGCCATCATAATCGACGGCATCGCCACCGAGGACCGCAATCAATTGTTCAAGATAGACCGGATTATGCGGGTCGTCATCGCCATTTGCGCCGCTCTTCAGCATCGGCGCACCATAGTATCCTGCGACCGGGAAATCAATTGGGTTGACCACCAGTTCAGCTACCTTTTCAAGACCTACATCCTCGATTATCACATCGAGGAGATGGCGCATTTTGAGATTGCCATTGAAGCGAAGTCCGCAGGTTCGCTCGAGAACCTCGTTTATCTCACCGCACAGGACTTCGTCATCCAACAGCAGACGCAGGTCATCATACATATTTCCTTGACACGAGGCACAAGGGGTCAAGACATCGAGTCCCTGTTCTTCGGCCATTGCAAAAGTGCGGGCATTGAGGGTGAGTTGCAACTTGTGATTGGCCTGTTTCATCACTCCGGCCCCACAGCAGGAGGCACCAGGCATATCGATTAACTCAATCCCCAATTTTCCGACCACTGAACGCATAGCATCCTCAAGTTCTCGGGCACTACCTTTGGCGACACACCCGGGGAAATATGCGAACTTTACCATTTTCTCACCTCCGTAATCTGAACCTTAGAACCTCTTATCCAACTCATTGAAAATCGCCACTACTTCGTGGTGATTTCTCGCCGGTAATTTCACCAGCGGCGGCATCTTACCTATACTGGCTGGTGGCATAAATAGCGCTTGCTTATCTCGAAGCATTGGACCACCGGTACGGGTGAATCCAGTAATCATCCGCAACACTTGACGGCCGTTTGCCAACATCCCGAAGGGCCCGGAAACCATCGCAGGAAGGATTGTCTCATTGACATCTCCGAACATCTTGACGGTACGACTGAACCACTTGACGTGACGGCCGTGTTTACCGGTGAATTTGTTGAGTCGCAGTAATTCGGCGCGGCAATCATACAATGCCGTCGCCAAGGCATTTCCTTCCTTACCATGCCTCCCGATGGCTGCAATATCGGTCTCATTCCACAGACCACCTTCATTTTCCAGAGTTTTCATGATGTCATCCTGCGCCTTTTCCGAGGACCTTGGGTCGAGATAGCGGCGCCATAATTGCGCACACACTGCTGGACCAAGGTAATTGCCATCATAAGGCAGGCTGTCTGACCACGCTTGCGCCAGTTGTGGGCTTCGCATTGCTGCAACTCCATGCAACATCATCGAAGTAGTGGTATCCATGGTGCCGATGATGGTGCCCTGCATGGTACTGTGGCCGACCCGGTCGGCGGTTCTCGCCCAAGACTTGGCGCTCATACAACGATTCTCAAAGGAATCGGTCGCCACCACGAGGTCACGAATAACATCGTGGCCGGGAAGCGGCTCGATACTCATCGTCAAGGAATCAGAATCGCCACACACAAAATCGATGACGCGACACGAATCGGCCAGTATCGGTCGGCCATTTACGCAAATTCCCGAAAGGACTCCTGAGCGACGGAAGGAAAGACTACCATCCTGAGTTTCTTGTATCGAAGTCAACATCTGTGCAATCGAGAGGTGTCCTGGGACTGTGCAGGCATAGGTATCCCAACCCTGCTCAGAGAGTACGGGATCGTAGCGAAAAATCTTCACCGAAACGGAGACTTCAGGCTGCACCACACCTGCGGCTGAGGCGATTGCAACGGCCTTTTTGCTGGGCATTATCATCTCAGCAAAAGCGCCAACCATGTTCTCGTTGTAATTTCCATCCTCATCAATAGAAGCAAGACTACCCAAGGCATTTGCGACCCATGACTTCCATTCCGGCTCGTAATCAACATCGCAGTCGACCCGATCACAGACGCGCCTTGCACCCATCTCCTCAAGACGGGTGTCCCAGTCTTTTCCGCTCTGACAATAGAATTCGTAGGAAGTGTCTCCCAGTGCACATACGGTGAAGTTGACCCCGCTTAGGTCAGACTTACTGTCGACAGCGGCATCCCAAATAGTCTGAGCATTGTCGGGCATCTCTCCTTCTCCCCAGGTCGAGCAGATAATCATCAGACGTGAGCAGGCCGAGAAGTCATCAACCGTAGCCGCGTCCATCAATTTGATTTCGGCATTGAGGTGACCCAATGTGGCGAGTTTTGCAGTTTGGTCGGCTAGACTTTCACAATTCCCGCTCTGACTTCCGACCAGAATCATCACCTTCCGCTCGCCTTCGAGGAGTTCAGATGGAATTCCCACCCCACCATCATCCGAAGAATCACCGCCATCGCCATCGCTACCGGAATCATCCCCGGTAGTGCCTTCTCCAGCACCATCATCTGCTGGAGAAGATGAAGCATCGGTGGCAGCGGATTCTGTAGATTCTGCAACTGCGCCATCTTCAGAGGTAGCGTACTTGATGACATCGACGGGGCAACCTTCGGCAGCGTCGACTATGTCGTCGAAGAGGTCGTTGCCTATCGAACCACTCAGTCCCGACTTGCTATCTTCATTGGTGTTGAAGCCACCGTCAAGGCGCACCTCGGCCTTGATGAAACAGGAATCGTCCTGAACGTGAAAAACATCTGGTGCGGCCTCTTCACAAGCATCACAGACGATGCAACCTTCCTCAATCCATACCATTGTGATTTGTGCCATTGAAACACACCACCTAAGCGAAGGCTACCAGTAAGTATGTCGACCGGTAAGAGGCATTTCAAGGTTCGCTCATAACCACCCCTACGGGGTGGTCATGCGAAGGCCACTCCGATGAGGACTGCTAAGCGATACAACGCTTGGCCTTCAGTTACATTGGCGGCATGCCGCCCATGCCACCCATGCCCATATCCATCTCACCCATGCCGCCGCCGCTCATCCCCTTTGAGGAGATGACATCATCTATGCGCAGAATCATCACTGCAGTCTCGGTCGCTGACTGAATCGCTTGCTCAACAACGCGTAGAGGTTCTAGGACATTGGCAGCATACATATCACTGACTCCGCCATCATAGACGTTGATTCCAGAATGGGAATTACCTTCGGCGTGGGCTTTTCGCAATTCGATGATGGTATCGACCGGGTCGAGACCTGCATTCTCGGCTAAGGTGCGTGGAATTACCTCAAGTGCACTGGCAAAGGCTTCGATTGCCATCTGCTCACGGCCGCCGATTCCTTCTGCATAGGCACGTAGATCTCGGCTTAACGCGGCGAGAACACTGCCGCCACCGGTAAGCACCATTCCGTCTTCCCAAGCGACGCTGACTACGCCCACTCCATCGTCAAAGGCTCGACGTATTTCATCGACCACATGCTCGGTACCGCCACGCAAGAGAACACTGACGCTCTTAGCTTGGGGGCAGCCGGTGATGAAGGTCATATTCGAGTCACCTATCTTGCGCTCCTCGATTCTTGCAGCATGACCCAGATCTTCTCCCGACAAGTCGTCCAAATTAGTGACTACATTGCCACCTGTAGCCTTTGACAACGCTTCCATGTCGCTCTTCTTGGCACGTCGAATCGCAAAGATGCCGGACTTAGCAAGGTAATGTTGCGCTAGGTCATCGATACCCTTCTGGCAGATGACTGCATTGGCACCAGACCCCTGAATCTTCTCGACCAAAGCTCGCAGGTAATTCTCTTCCTCTTCTAGGAAGGATGCCAGTTGATTGGGGTTGGTAATCTGAATCTTAGCGTCGACCTCGGTCTTCTTGACCTCGATTGCCGAGTTCACCAAGGCGATTTTAGCATCGTTGAGGGAGCGTGGCATTCCGGTGTGAACTCGTTCCTTGTCGAGAATAATCCCATCGATGAGAGTGCTGTCGCGAATCGATCCACCTTGTTTCTTCTCAATCTTGATGTCGGCAAGGTCGATTAGTCGTTCACCATCTTCTTCCTGCCCGACAGAGTTTACCGCCCTCACACAGATGTCGGCAAGGAATTCCTTGACCGATTCTGCACTCTTACCGGTAAGTGCGGTCTTGGCTACTTCAGCCAGAGCATCATCACTATCGGTGGCGAAGCCGTGCTCCTTGAGAAGGATTATCGCCTTCTCAGCAGCGAGGCGGAATCCTTCACAGATGACTGTAGGATGTACATTCTGCTCAATCAAATCCTCGGAGCGCTTGAGTAATTCGCCAGCAATGACCACTGCACTTGTGGTGCCATCATGGCAGTGTTGTTCCTGAGTTTTTGCAACTTCGATTATCATCTTAGCCGCCGGCTCGACGATGTCCATTTCCTTGAGAATTGTAGCCCCATCATTGGTGATTACGACATCGCCCATGCTATCGACTAGCATCTTGTCCATTCCTTTTGGCCCAAGGGTACTTCGAACACTGTCGGCGACCGCTTTGGCGGCGGCGATATTCTTGTGCTGGGCACTCCTACCTCTAGTGCTGGTCGTTCCTTCTTTCATGATGAATATCGGCGCTTGGCCACCAGTGTACATTGCGATTCCTCGGTTTGGTCGGAAGGGGCGTCTTTATTGAACCCTGCGTAAACATCAGTCTATGAAAGAATACGAAGGTTAGCCCTGTTGTAGCAGCCATTCAGCACCATAATGTTGCCACTGCTCCATCGTCCAACCAGGTGGCAAGCCAGCCTCGGGAACCGGCGGAGGTCCTTCAACTACCGGCTCAGGCTGCGATGGGGTTGCATCGGCAAGTCCAACCAGTTCTTTGCTGGGCTGCATCACTTCAGGGGGAGCGCCACTTGGTAACCCGGCCATCGAAGGGTCAGGTCCTAGCGGCATGATATCACTGGGAGCGCCACCGAAAGAAGTCATGTCGGGAGCAGCTTCAACCCCACCGTACATGGCACTGGAACTGGTCTCATAGACTCCGTATTCATCTTCCTCTTCCTCGACCATGAAAACCTCACGAATCAAGAAGCCTAGTAAGGCTAGAATGATGAGTGAACCGGCGACCCATTGCACGATATTTAATAGCACACCGCCACCTTCACCACCACCACTTACACCATCGGAATTAGATTCCATTCGGTGCAGAGTCACTTCGACTACAGCAGATTGGGCATCTTCGATAGTATTGGATTTCGCCCATACCCTGAAGGTCACTGTCACGGTGTCGTTTTGGAGATTCATCAGCGCATCTTCACTCGCCTCAATGGTTACGTGGATGATGTGCTCATCATTGGGGGCGCTGGTTTGCAGGGTGGCTGCTCGATCATTCTCATCGATACGGATGGTCATGTATTTGGCGGCCTCACCAGTGTCAATGGAAATACTCACAGATTGAATTCCGGTATATAGATTGCGAAGAACCAAAAGCAACTCGATTTCTTCATCAGCTTCGACAAGGTCTACCGGTTCAGGGGCTATTAGACGCAGCCAATTCTGCGAGCCGACCTTGAAGGTAGCACTACCCATGGCACTTCGGGTGGCATCGTTGGCGCTATTGGCAATGAGATTCAAGGTCAACTCTCCACCGATATCCTCGTCAAAGGTAAACTCGACAGTCACATTTGTTGATGCTCCGGGTTCGATTAACATAGTCTGGTCATTATTCAATGCACCACCAAAATCAGCGTTCATGCCATCGGGAATATCCAAAGAGAGATTAAACCGGTCGGCTTCGTTTCCGTCGTTGCGGATTTCGAATTTAATCGACTTGCTGCTTTCACCGGGAATGTAGGATTCCTCAATTTCTTCTGTACTGACCCATGGGATTGCGGTGGGTAGGACTTCAAGGTTAACGGTGATGCTATCCGAGGTCGACGCCTCATTCTCAGAACTGACATCTACTCTAACACTGTATTGGCCTGGTACCAAACCATAGGGCATCGGAAGAATCAGTGAAACCGAGGTCTCGCCATCCCAGGCATCGAGAACGCCGGTCTGTTCCATCGAAAGACCACCCTGCATCTTCCAACTGGATTGAATCAAATCCAAGTTGAAGCGCTCATCGTCATTACCGAGATTGAAAACATCCAAGGTCACAGACTGTGGAACCTCATTGGCTTCTGCAACAATACTCAGCCGGTCGGCCTGAACTTCTACACCGCGCATTTCCGGCACCATGATATTACGAATGATTACTTCATTGCCCGAAACCCCGGTAGAGCAATCCATACACGCTGCACGTACCGAGAATGATATCTCTCCGGGCGCAGAATCGGTAGCCGCGGTGACGTTAACATTGAAGTCATGGGACTCGCCGCGGATTAGATAAATCGGTAGGAAAGATGCACCGGTCTGGTTTGTGAATTGCGCCGACCATCCCTCTACAGGGAATGATGCGGTCAATGTGAAGGTCGCCTCACGATTTCCGGTATTCTCCAAACGCATCGGCACCTCGGAACTCTCGCCCGGCAGGAGGGTCGCTGCGAGGAGGGGCGAGGTGGATGTCAGTAACAGACTGAATTGCTCGGTAATCACCACAGACAAAGAAAAACTACCCTTGATGTCGGAATCGAATGGACGAGCATCATCCCACCATATATTCCAAGTCTGCGATTGAACATCAGCTCCTTTGGGAATACTGAGGTTGATCCACATCTCAGTTGTATTTCCAGGTGGAATAGAAGGCAGAACAACATCGGTACCATGGTGGGTAGGATTGGATGAATCTATGCGGATTGCCGGGTTCATAGGGTCCATCCAACTCATATTCGTGACGTTCGAGTGTATTCCGACCACTGCCGACTTGTAACCGTTATTGGTCACCAGACAATTTAGACTCAACAATTGATTAGGCACTGCAGAATATCCCGAAACCGGGTCATCACAAACTATGTCCAAAGTGAAATTGCTGACTTTCTCAACTCCAAATACCAACCAGTCATCGACGTGCATTCCCTCTTCAGAGAGAGAACCATCGCTGCTGAAGTGCATCCCCATGAACCAACTATGGCCGCCCATTTCAAAATTATCTGGTCGCCAGGTAATATTGCTCCACGATGTCTCGGAAGTGCTTGGAGAATAGTCAGACAGATTACTGCGAATACTTGTCCCACCAGTTCGCCACAACTCGATGCTGGTCGCATCTCCCGAACCCATTCGCCCCCATGTGCGTACGTGGAAATCGAGTGAAACATAGTCGAGGCTGATGATGTATTGCTTGCAGTAATAGCCTAAATAGACCGCCGGGGCACCTGGTTCATGCTGAGCACTGTTGCCACAACTCGGTTGAGAGCCACCTCCTTGACCGGGGGGCCAGAACCCTCGCACTAAGCGGTCGTGTGGACGACCACTCGAGTAATCGCTTCCTGGGTCGGAGTGTCGCCAATGACCGCTCCCAACGACGCCGCCATTCTCACTTTGCCACTCACCACGTGAATCTGCATCGGCACCACCACCGGGATAACCGAATGGTAAGAAGGTTAGAACGTTGGCGCTCAGCGCGGTTCCGTCCATCGCATCAGCGTCTATTGCGACCGGAAGCAAATGGTCTAGGACATCATTGTCGTTACGGTTGTCTTGAGCGTGATAAACCGACGCTCGTAGAATCCAACCACCCTCAAGAATGCCATTGATCAGTTCGCTGTGAGATGCGGGAGGAGTCCAAGCAATCTCCTTCTCATTACTCATTCCAC
>Ga0302120_10000142_pt1 | contig 29212 bp, 26 predicted proteins | sample AG5_Bottom_MG_FD_203118 | JGI IMG/M metagenome (GOLD analysis project Ga0302120, IMG submission 203118) | Marine microbial communities from Western Arctic Ocean, Canada - AG5_Bottom | ecosystem: Environmental > Aquatic > Marine > Oceanic | place: Canada: Western Arctic Ocean | collected 2017-10-01 | reverse complement strand
GCAAATCAGCTGAAGCCCTAACAACTCAAAGCTTTAGTGGTCATATTGATTCCAACAACAATTTATTGTCTTACAGCGCTTTGGTACGACAACTCAGTTATGGTACTCATGCACAGCAAGCAAGTGTAAAAGACCGTGGTGATGGTAGCAATCAGCTTGTGGACCCTAACCAAAATACCTCCGCCAATGACTTACGTTTCACCTTAGCAAAAGGTAAAAATAGTGGCTTGTTATTGCATGATATTTTAGAGCAAGTGGATTTTGCACAACCAAGCTGGTCTAGTGCTATGGAAGTGCCATTGGCCAAGTACCATACCATGGTGGGCATAGGCCAAGATGACGCTAAAAAGCTCGTGTGCCTGCAGCAGTGGCTAGACGAATGCTTAGAGTCATCCATGCCGTGTATTGGCGCAGGCAGCAGTGCAACAGCGCACAAGCAAGGCGGGATCACTCTGGGACAACTTTCCCAGCATCAAACCTTAAGAGAGGTTGAATTTTACTTTCCATTACAACAGGCTAAACAATCTAACTTGGCACATATATTGAGTCGCCACCGTGATGGCTTGCCCACCGCATTGCCAAGCCATCCAGTGCTCCAGGGGATGATGCACGGATTTATAGATTTGGTATTTGAATATGATGGTCGCTTCTTTGTGGCTGATTACAAATCTAATCATCTGGGTGATTGCCTTGAAAACTACCATCAACAAGCGATGCTAGAGGCTAACCAACACCATTATTATGATCTGCAGTATTTAATATATAGCCTAGCTCTGCACCGTTACCTTGGTCAGAGAATGCCCAATTATGATCCTGCCCTGCATTTCGGTGGGGTGTACTATTTGTACCTCAGAGGTATGTCGCCCAAAGCCTCTACGGGGGTATTTGCTACGGCCATTACTACAGAAGAATTGCATGAGCTGGATCACCTGTTTGCAGGGGAGGCGCCATGCTAATTTCCAGAGCTCAGTTGCATGCTGATTATGCAGGGTTGGAAGCTGTAGATGAGTTTTTAGCTGCTCAATTATGCCAAAGCCTGGGTAGCCAATGTGAGGTTATGCAGCATTTAATTATGGCGCTGAGCAAGGCGCTGCGTAACGGCCATAGTTGCTTACCTTTAGCTGATATTGCGGGCCAAACCTATTGGTCTACAACGGCTGATGCAGCTACAGGTATAGCAGGCGTGCCAGGTTACACCTTTACCTCCTTTGAAGCGTTGATGAGTAGCGCCCAAAGCTACCCCATTACTGCAGGCCACGAAGCGCCGCTAGTGTTAGAAAACGAGCGTCTGTACTTGCGAAGGTACTGGCACTATGAACGGCAAGTTGCACAGCATTTGTTGCGACGGATGCAGGTGCATCCCTTGTCACAAGAGCAACAGCTCACGGCAAACAATCTGTTATCAAAGCTATTTGCAGTGCCAATTGAGTCCCAAATAGACTGGCAAGCCCAGGCTGTTAAAGAAGCACTGGAGCGTCAAGTCAGCGTTATTTCTGGTGGGCCAGGAACAGGAAAAACCTACACTGTGGCGCGTCTGTTAGTGGCATTGCAGGCGGTTAATGACCCCCCATTAACGATGGCTATGGCTGCACCAACAGGCAAAGCAAAGCAGCGGTTAGTGGAATCTATTAATCTTGCCAAGGTCCAATTGTTAGAGCAGGGTATAGACAAAGAACTCATCGACAGTCTTCCCAATGCAGCTCATACCTTGCATGGGCTGCTTGGCCAGCGCCCCAACAGCCACTCTGCTAAACATGATCGTGCCAATCCATTGCCTATAGACCTATTGTTAGTTGATGAAGTCTCCATGGTGGATTTACCCATGATGGCACGCTTGTTAGATGCCCTTCCAGAGCACTGCAAGCTAGTGTTGGTAGGTGATGCAGAACAATTGCCCTCTGTGGCTGCTGGATCGGTTTTGGCCGATATTCCGCCTGCAGCGATCAGCTATTTGCATAAAAGTCATCGATTTGATGGGCAGGGCGGCATAGGTCTGCTGGCAAATCATGTGATGCATAATCAGGCAGAAAAAAGCTGGCAGGTGCTGTTAACTCACAAGGATCTGAATTTAATAGTAGAAGAAGAGTTTCAAACCTGGCTAGAGCAAATGTGCGATCAATACTTTGTGCCAATGTTAAAGGCAAAAAGTTTAGAAGAGGCCTTTTCATGTTTAAACCAATTCAGGATTCTTGCTGCTACTCGCCAAGGAAATATGGGTGTAGAAGGGCTTAACGAACAGGTTGAACGTTTGTTAAGCCGGCGCTTGTCACAAGTTAGGTTGGCACAAAATTATCATGGTAAGCCTGTAATGGTGACTAAGAATCACCATGGCTTAGGTTTATTCAATGGTGATGTCGGCATTGTTTGGGCTGAGGACAGTGGTGAGCTTAATGTGTGTTTTCTGCACTCAGAAGAGGTGCGTAAAGTGAATGTTGGTTTGTTGCAAGACTTAGAGACCGTTTATGCTATGACCATCCACAAAACTCAGGGTTCAGAGTTTCAACACGTGGCACTTGTAGTCGCCCCCCAAGCTGAGCATTTGTTGTCTTCCCAGCTACTTTACACCGCGGTTACTCGTGCAAAAATGAGTTGTAGTATTAAAGTGAATAAATCGGTCTGGTGCAAAGCAGTGGGCAACAAAACCCGGCGCTGGTCTGGGCTTCGAGGGTTGCTCAGTGGTGACATTAAGGTCTGAACTTAAGGCCATAAGCAATTGAGTGGGTGAAGGGGTTAATGACCGGTCCGAGTCCCTAGGATTTGCTCAAAAAGCAGGCTTAACTGAGGGTCTTCAAGTTGCTGGTTGAACTCATCTTGGTGGCTGATAGTGTAGGTTTTTTGTCGCACTATTAAGTAAGGTTCAGCTCCTTGTCCAAGGCTAAAGGACGCCTGAGGGAAGCGCTTTAAACATTGATTAAAGAAGGTCATGTTGTTGGCTACCGACATCAGTTCCGCACTGGGATACACCTCGTTTAAACTACGTGCGTGGATATTGATTTTTTGATAACGCTCAATGTTAACAAATACCATAGGGTCAAATACCTGTATGCCTTTTTGGTTGCCTGTAACGCTAGTTAGTGGGAACTGACCTTTAGGTACGCTGTTGTCGAAAAAAGTGAATTCGTAGCGAGGGCTAGTATGAGCTAGCCACTTAAATATAAGCTTAGGAATGCCTTGGTAAGCTTCCACACTGTGGCCTAAAAAGTCCTCCACAGATTTGTACCGGCCACGTTGTTGGCCTCGGATCCACCCTCGTTCAACAGTTTCCTCTGGTGGCGTAATAACAAAATACATATACATAATATGGGCGTATTTGGCGTAGGTGCCATGTAACACCTTTTGTACCTGTTCAGTTGAAAAGCTATCAAATCGAAAACGATCCACCAAAATATTGGGGATGGATTGGTTTTGTTGACCTGTACGCCTAATGTAACGGTCTAACTTACCGTCAATAATGTTGACTTCGTTACTAGTAAAACGGCCTGAGTATTTATAATTAGGGCCTAGTGATTCATAGTCTAATAACTGACGACGCCAAATGTCTGGGCTAATAATGCCGTATAAAGAAGACTCAATGCCGCGTTGTCCCATGGTTTGTTTTAACAAAGGCCTAAGGGTGCTTTTTCCTGCTGCAGAGGCTCCTTTAAGGCTAATAATGACAGGCTTTTCTACGCGCCGTAACAGTTGGTATGCATTGGCGGCTACAGCGGAATCTATGGCAGGTTCGATTGACTTGCCAACCATAAAACTACCGTAGTTATTAAGTGCATGGCGGCAAATTATACGGCTCATAAAGGCTTTATCATTGCCAATTAAACCCCGTGTTGAGGCCACAGAACCTAGTATTTGATAACTGCTCTTGTAGACAGCTCTAATCAAAGGATCTGTATGGGCAAGGCCTGTCGTTTTAAGTCGATTAATAGCTTTGAATTGAATTTCTTCACTACTGAGGTGAATTTTATTAATCACCTTCTTTTTTCCCCAAGGCCATAAGCCTTTTTTGATTGTGGGAGCAGGTTGTGGATCTAGCATTACTTCTTCAGCTAATAAACGATCTACTTCTAACTTAACTGACGCAGATAAACTTTGAAAATCCGCTTCAATAGAGTCGTATAAAGGCGCAATGTGTTGATCTAAAATATCGTTAGTGATACGCCGAAAATTGATACCAAAGTCTTCTTCATGTTCAGCTTCTGGAATATGAATATTGGCGCCCACTCGCACGATAAGTTCGTGCATCACCAAACGCCATGACGTGAAGCCCACAAGGTGTTCCGGTTTAAGGCCTGTGAGGTTGGCGATTTCTTGCACTTCGTCGTAGCTGGTATAAACGTTTGGAGTTTGAAAAATAGTTTCTAGAGAACTCAATTCCCGAGGTAAATTGGCGCTTAATCCGGGATTCCATGCGCTGTATTCTTGTTGTTTTGACATTCGTTGCGTCTGGATTTTTATCGGTAACCATATTTATAGCAGATTTCGCCAAGCGCGTCAGTCACAACCCCTGCCTGTTTGTGAGCCAATCCAAACCCTCAGACCTTTAAAAATCCTTAAACAGCCCCCATTATGAGAAGGCAAATATTTACCTAAATGCCAATAACGAATCAATATGACTTACGCTTTAGAAATTAATCAGTTACACAAAACTTATGACAACGGCTTTGAGGCGCTCAAGGGCATCAGCTTGAAAGTTGAACAAGGCGATTTTTTTGCCTTGCTTGGCCCTAATGGAGCTGGTAAATCTACCACCCTAGGCGTAGTGTCATCTTTGGTGAATAAAACCGCAGGTTCAGTAAATGTATTTGGTCATGACTTAGATATAGAGGTAAGCCAAGCCAAGTGTATGATGGGTGTGGTGCCGCAAGAATTTAACTTCAATATGTTTGAAAAAGTGCAAGACGTGGTGATACAGCAAGCTGGGTACTATGGCATTCCTCGTGATGAAGCCCTCCGTCGTACTGAGCAGTTACTAACGCAATTGAGTCTATGGGACAAACGTCATGATGCATCCCGTACCCTGTCTGGTGGTATGAAGCGTCGTTTGATGATAGCCCGTGCCCTAGTTCACAAACCTAAATTACTGATCTTAGATGAGCCTACCGCTGGCGTAGATATTGAACTACGCCGTTCTATGTGGGAATTCCTAACACGGATCAATGAGCAGGGCACAACCATCATCCTCACTACTCATTATTTAGAAGAAGCCGAAAGCCTGTGCCGCAACATTGCCATAATTGACCAGGGCGAAATCATTAAAAATAGCCCTATGGGAGAGCTTCTAAAAACCATTAATACAGAAACCATAGTGCTGGACCTACAAGAGCCGCTATCACAAGCTCCAGAAGTGGAGGGTTATCGTTTGCTGTTAGTTAATGACACTCACATAGAAGTAACCCTTAACCACGGGCAAGATATCAACACTGTGTTTGTAGCTTTGTCAGCTACAGGAGTAAAAGTCACCAGTATGCGCAACAAGACTAACCGCTTAGAAGAGCTATTCGTTAATCTAGTGACCAGCAACAAGACGGATTTGAAAGGAGTGAGCGCCTAATGTCTACCTATGAAATATATATCGCTTACTCAACTATTGTACGCAAAGAAATTCAGCGTTTTATGCGTATTTGGGTGCAAACCCTATTACCACCGTCCATTATTATGGTGCTGTATTTCATCATTTTTGGTAATTTAATTGGCAGCCGAATTGGCCAAATGGGTGGCTTTGATTATATGCAGTTTATTGTGCCAGGGTTGATCATGATGTCGGTGATTACTAACTCATATGGCAACGTGGTGTCTTCGTTTTATAGCACTAAGTACCAGGGTAGTTTAGACGAAATGCTGGTGTCACCTATGCCTAATTGGGTGATATTGGCGGGCTACGTCACTGGTGGTGTGGCGCGTGGGTTGGCTGTGGGCACTATAGTGACCACCTTGTCGTTATTCTTTACTCACCTGGAAATTTATAATTTGGGCATCATCACATTAGTGGTGCTAATGACCTCCATTTTGTTTAGCTTGGGCGGGTTTGTTAACGCAGTATTTGCTAATAGTTTCGACGATATATCTATCGTTCCAACCTTTATTTTAACCCCCTTAACCTACCTAGGCGGAGTGTTTTACTCTATCGACTTATTGCCGGACTTTTGGGCTGGAGTGTCACAGCTCAACCCTATTCTATACATGGTAAATGCCTTCCGTTATGGCATTTTGGGTGTTTCTGATATTCCAGTGGGCTATGCATTATTGGTTATTAGCGTGTTTATCGTTGCTTTATTTAGCTACTGCATGCACCTATTGAATACTGGCAAGGGCATTCGTAAATAATTGCCCTGTCATGGAGAGAACAATGCGACAAAATGATTTTATAGAAGCTTCACCCTTAGGTGACAAAAGTGCCTACGTTACTGAATATGCGCCAAGTTTATTGTTCCCTATTCCGCGCAATATGCCTTGGCAGCCAGAATTTACGTCTCGGCCATTTTATGGCATTGATGTCTGGAATGCCTTTGAAGTGTCTTGGCTCAATGAAAAAGGCTTACCGCAAATGGCGCTGGCTGAATTTCGTATCCCGGCCGACAGCCCTAACATCATTGAAAGTAAATCCTTTAAGCTGTATTTGAACTCGTTTAACCAAACCAAAATGGTTAACGCATTACAAGTGAAGCATCACATGACTGTAGATCTTTCTGCCTCAGCTGGAGCGCAGGTGCAGGTCAGTTTGTATAGCCTGGATGATATGGTGATGCCGGTATTACCGACTCCGGGTACAAACATAGACCATCAAGATATTAAAATAACAACCTACACACCAGATGCTAGTTTGTTGTTGTCTGAGGTTAAGGCCTTTCGCACAGAAATATTACACAGCAACTTATTAAAAAGTAACTGCCCAGTGACCGGTCAACCAGATTGGGCAACCTTAGTCATTGAATATGAAGGGCCCACCATTGATAGAGAAGGCCTCTTGGCCTACGTTGTCTCTTACCGCGAGCATGGTGACTTTCACGAGCAATGCGTAGAGCAAATATTTCTCGATATACAGGCTCAATGTAAGCCTGTGCAGCTCACCGTATATGCACGCTATGTAAGGCGTGGTGGCTTAGATATTAATCCTTATCGCTCTACCAGGCCGCTGTCGCCTAGTAATCATCGTACTCAGCGCCAATAGCACTTTAGAGGTATTTTCATGGAATTATTACACGGTTTACTCAATCGGGTTTCGATCCAAAGACTTGAATCTCCAGGGCCAACAGAAGGTCAGTTAGAACTGATGTTGCAAGCCGCTCTGAGAGCCCCAGATCACGGTAAGCTTAAACCTTGGCGCAGTGTCATGGTAGCGGGCGAGGGTCTTGAAAAGTTGGGAAAAATCCTCCAAAAAGCGCAACTAGAGCGTGATCCAGAAAGCGATGTACAGACCCTGGAAAGATGTATCAACATGCCACACCGTGCGCCTAGCATCCTAGTATTAATAGCCAGTCCAACACCACACCCTAAAGTGCCAACAGCAGAGCAAGTGCAGGCCACAGCTGCTGCAGGGCATGCTGTGTTACTCGCCGCCTACGCGCAGAACATTGGAGCAGTATGGCGCACAGGTTGGCCAGTGAGTCACCCGACAATAAGGCAAGCGTTTGACCTACAAGAGTCTGAAGAAATCATCGCAATGATTTATATGGGGACACCTTCAGTAGCGCCTAGGCCAGCGCCTGTATTAAGTAGCCAAGAATTCATTAAACATTGGCATTAATGCGTTGAATTTTATTGCTTTTTATCCAGCAAAAGCATAAAATCTGCGCCTTCAAATGGTGAGGTGTCCGAGTGGCCGAAGGAGCACGCCTGGAAAGTGTGTGTACCGCAAGGTACCGAGGGTTCGAATCCCTCCCTCACCGCCAATATTCACTGGCAATGCCCAGATAAGTCATTGAAATATCTACCGTATTAACTTCATCCCTATGGAACGGTAGACATAACTGATGACACAAATCCCCCCTAAGCATCCTGCTTACACCTACTTGAAGGGTAATATCTATTACTTTTCACGTGTTATTCCTGCAGACCTCAAAAGTTACTACAGTAAGCCTCGTGTGATTCAATCCTTACGGACTACAAATCGTAGATCTGCTGTGCATTCATCGCGCTTATTGTCTGTGCGTTTGGAAGACTATTGGCATGATCTAAGGTTGAGGAATACCGAGCTTCCTTGTGCTCATTTGCTGACCCGTGAACACCTATTCCTACACCTCTGAATGCAGTCTCTTAACATTAACTAATGTGTTATTACAACCCGGGCACTAACATAAACGAGCCGTATTCTATGTCGCTGTTATTTACTCTATGGGGCTTTATCGCCTTGTAACCTGTGCTTTCTAGTGCTTGGGTTGCTTTTTCTACGCTTGGAAATTCTGCAATAACGTGAACGTCAAACTGACGTCCTTCATGATGACTTGAAACTGGGCTTCGGACTAAAAATTTTCCTTCAAAATCACCAAATACATCTGCAACCTTTGAGACATAGTTGCCCATAAAGTCTTCTTTATTAGTCATTTTGACCAATGCTATTAAGTAACCCTTAACCATGATAATTATTCCTATCGAAGTATTTTCCTAATTACGAAACCACAATAACGAAGGGTATAACCTTTGTCTAGTCCACTTTCTGTTACTGCTTTGGTATTGAAAAAGTAATGGCCTTTATGGTGGTTAATTTGATATGTATACCTACAAGTAAAATTACCAGAATTTATGTATCATTGCGATCTCAGGGTAAGCTGATGCGTTTTGAAACAGCTCAACTGCCTCTTGAAAGAACCATAGGCCCTTACCTACAAACCAAATATAGTTTTAGGTGCGTAGCTACAAAACGAAGGTTCAGTATATGAAACTATCTGATGTGTTAATCGCCCTCATGGTGCCACTTATTTGGGGTATGGGGTTAGTGATTGCTAAACCGGCGGTTGATCAGTTTCCACCCATTCTGCTCATGGCACTTCGGTTTTCAGTGACCGCCTTATTACTGGTGTGGTTTGTACCGGTACCAAAAGGCATGCGTAAGTCTCTAGCATTAGTGGCGCTTGTGGGTTCTACCTTGCAATATGGTTTGTCTTATAATGGCTTAAAACTACTGGATGCCAGTACAACGGCCCTAATTGTTCAGATTGAAACTCCATTTTTACTACTCATTAGCGCTGCTTGGCTAGGTGATCGGCTTACCATCCGCCAGTTGGTGGGCTTAGCCGTTGCCTTTGTCGGCATCTATATTCTTACGGGTGCCCCTAATTTAGTGGGTAAGTGGGTGGGTATTAGTTTGACTCTAGGTGGGGCTTTTACGTGGGCTTTGGGTCAAGCTTTAATGCGCCGTTTAACAGAGAGCCAGCCTAACCGGCTTTCGGGTATGGGTACTATCGCCTGGGTTTCGGTGTTTGCCGCGCCCCAATTATTTGTAGCTTCTCTCCTTGTTGAAGATCAACATTGGTATCATATTACCCATGCAGGCGCAGCCGTATGGGGTGCCGTGGCCTATTTAGGCATCGTGATGACTGCACTTGGTTATACCTGTTGGTATCATGTGTTGGGTCGCTACCCAGCTTCTCAGGCAGGGCCGTATTTGCTTTTGCTACCTGTATTTTCTATCCTTGGTGGCTGGTTGTTCTTAGGCGAACCTATTAACCAAACCATGCTAATGGGCGGTGCTGTGATTGTGTTTGGCGTGGCTTTACTTACCCTTAAACGATCGTCTGCTAGTAAATAGTGGGTTTAGCTAATCCCAATAGGGTTTGTTACCAAAGCGTTCAACAAGAAAATCAATCAGGCTTCTAAGCTTTCTTGGCAGCTACGCTGGCACCCATGGTTACATGGAGGCCATGGGAGTGCCGGGTGCTCTTCTGCCCGTTGCAATTGTAGGGGGGACTAGCGATCATTCTTGGCTGGCAAACTAAAATAACAAGTGTTGCTTTAGCCGGTTTTTGTGTGGTGTCGGCAGCGCTGTTCCATAATGACTTTAGTAACCAGGCAGAAATGATCTCGTTTATGAAAAACGTCACTATTGCGGGAGGTTTTTTATTGTTGATTGCCTATGGACTCGGTGCCTACGCCCTAGATAATCGTGTAAAGTCTGCTCAAGCATAGATAAAATTGAGTCAGTGAGAGAACCATTATGACTGCTTTCAAACATACCAATGTAGCATCAAGAGAACTGCAACTTAGCACTCTAGGCATGCCCGCCTCAGATGGCGACGGGGTTAAAATGACCCGTATAATTGGCACCCCACAGTTAAATATGCTGGACCCGTTTCTGCTGTTAGATGCCTTTGGCAGTGATCAACCGCTGGACTATATTGGTGGTTTTCCAGATCACCCCCATCGAGGCTTCGAAACCGTTACTTATATGCTAGCTGGCCGTATGCGCCATAAAGACAGCATCGGCAGTGAAGGTGTTATTGAGGCCCATGGCGTGCAGTGGATGACGGCTGGCAAAGGCATTGTGCATTCAGAAATGCCCGAACAGGACAGTGGCCTGCTCGCGGGTTTTCAGTTGTGGGTGAACTTACCCAGTAAAGACAAAATGTGTGAGCCAAAATACCAGGAGTTTGTGTCTCAAGACGTAACTTTAGAGCAACGAGACGATGGCACTCAAGTGAGGATCATTGCGGGCGTCACAAATGAAGGTAGTATTGGGCCCGTGCAACGTCATGACATCAACCCCACCTTTATGGACATCACTTTGGCACCAGGCCGTGAGTTTAAACAACAGATCAAAGCCGGTGATACGGCTTTTATTTATGTGATTGAAGGCCATGTGCTGGTGGGAGACAAAGTGAATCTTTTACCTGCTAAACAGTTAGGTGTGCTGGATGATGGCGACCATGTCAGTTTAACGGCAGCGCCCCAAGGGGCAAGATTGTTATTAGTGGCCGCCACACCGATTAACGAAAGCGTTGCCCGAGGTGGGCCATTCGTTATGAATACTAAGGCTGAAGTATTGCAAGCTTATGACGATTTTAGAAATAATAGATTTTAGGAGTGAATAATGGGATTACTTGTTAATGGCCAGTGGCATACCGATTGGTATGACACCAAGGCAACGGGTGGGCGTTTTGAACGCAAAGCCCCCAGTTTTCGTAATTGGATAACGGCGGATGGCAGTGCAGGGCCTTCCGGCACCGGTGGCTTTAAGGCAGAACCTAATCGCTATCACCTGTATGTATCACTTGCGTGTCCTTGGGCCCACCGCACCATGATCTACCGGCAGTTGAAAGGCCTAGACACCATGATTTCTATGTCGGTGGTGAATGCCTTTATGGGTGATGAGGGCTGGACCTTTGAAGCAGGGGATGGGGTGATTGGCGACCCTATACACCAAGCCACTCGGATGCACCAAGTTTATACGGCGGCCATGCCAGACTACACCGGTCGTGTGACGGTGCCAGTGATTTGGGATAAGCACACGAATACTATTGTGAGTAATGAGTCACCTGAAATCATCCGTATGTTTAATTCAGCCTTTGATGGTGTGGGTGCTATTGCTGGAGACTTTTCGCCACCTGAACTGCTGGCAGAAATTGATGAATTGAATGAGTTTATCTACCCCAACATCAATAATGGCGTTTACCGTGCTGGGTTTGCAACAACTCAGGCAGCCTATAACGACGCCGTAGCCGATGTTTTTAATGGTCTTGATACCCTTGAAGCGAGGTTGGCTAAACAACGCTATCTAACGGGCGACACCATTACCGAAGCAGACTGGCGTCTTTTCACCACCTTGGTACGCTTTGATGCCGTTTATGTGGGGCATTTTAAATGTAATCTGCGTCGCATTGTAGATTACCCAAACCTGTGGGGTTACCTGAAGGACTTATATCAAGTGCCCGGTATAGCCCAAACGGTGCATGTAGAACACTGTAAGGCCCACTACTATGGCAGCCATGAAACCATTAACCCCACTTTGATTATACCTGCGGGCCCAGTGATTGATTTTATGCAACCACATCACAGAGTGTCAGTTTAGTAGACGCTTAGTGTTAATGATCCCCTTAAAGATTGCTCTGGCAGTCATAAACAATTTGACGAAAATTCAATAGGCAAAGAAGGCCCAGGTATGGGCGTTCAAGCTTCTAAAATCCCTCTTGTTAGTGCCACAATAGAAGAACCAACGGTTGAGTTTATTCATCAACTGGCTAGAGACGGTTTATCTAACATGGGCCACCACGGCCCCATGGTATCTATTTGGGCGCCCCGTCACGCGTTGCCTCACTGGGATGATATTCAGATTATGACAGCACAGATGGCACGTAAACCCTTGTTTGAAGGTGTCGCGGTCAATAGTGAATTAGTGATTGGACCAAGGGCTAGAAAGCTACTCATTTTAAAGGCCCCATTATTTGTCTCAGATATGAGTTTTGGAGCATTATCAGAATAAGCTAAACTATCCATTATCAATGGGTGCTGAATTGGTTGGCACCGTGATATGGCGTTATTGAGTGGTATCCGCTACTCAGGAATTATGCCACCATCCACTTAGTGTGCCAATTCTTTTGCTCAGGGAACAGGCCTCAGTAGCCACAAAGCAGGCACAGAGCTGAGAGTGAACGACACCAGTGATTTACCTTCGGCTGGCTATAGGACACGCGGTTTACTTTCAGTGTATGATCTAAGCTTATTTAGGTAGTATCAGAAAATTATTTCGAGGTCACTAAGTATGGCAAACCTTCTACGTAATGGTTCTCTGGTTATTCTTTTAGGGGTTGGCTTGTCTATGGCATGCATGAGTCTAACGGTCTTAGCCAACAGTGCTAGATTAACGACTCAACACATCAGCGGCCCTGTCTATGCAATTATTGGCGAGACGGGAAACCGCAGTGCTGAGAACCTAGGAAATAACGCCAATTTTGGTTTTATTGTTGGTGATACGGGAGTGGTTTTAATCGATAGTGGAGCAGGGATAGAAGCAGCCAAAGCCATTGAAGTCAAAGTGCGACAAACTACCTCATTACCCATTACAACCGTAATTAATACGGGTGGCCAAGATCATCGTTGGTTAGGTAATGCGTATTTTTCTCAAAAAGGTGCCCGCATTATTGCCAGTAGTGCAGCTGTTGCGGATCACGATGAACGAGCAGGGGATCAAATACAAGGGTTAACCGGCGCTACAGGCCAAAACCCTATGCAGAATCTCGAACCAGTCACTGCTGACATTACCTTTGACCAAACCTACACCTTAAATCATGCAGGTTTAGAAATTCGCATTAGTCATCAAGGTGGAGCTCACACGCCCGGTGACAGTTGGGTGTATATTCCTGCTTTGAAAATCCTGTTTACTGGCGACATTGCCTATGGTGATCGTATGTTAGGGGTGATTGAGGTGTCCAACAGTCAGTCTTGGGTTGAGGTATTTGAAACGATGGCCCAGTTACCTGCACAGCAGGTTATTCCTGGTCATGGCGCAGTAAGTACGCTCCCCAAGCTTAGTGAGCAAACCTATAATTATTTAGTTCATCTGAGGCAGGGTGTCGGGGAATTCTTAGACAATGATGGCGACTTGGTCGACATTCGTACCGTTGACCAGTCTGCCTTTAGCCACCTACTTAACTACGAAGGCATCGCTCCAGGTAACGCCTTACGCGTATACCAACAAATGGAATGGGAGTAACTAGGGGCAGCCCCCTATTCTAAACTAAACTACAATTATGCGACTTATTATACTCACTCTTGTCACTCTGTTGGCTTTCGCTGCCAATTCACTGCTCAATCGCGGTGCTTTACAGTATGAATTAATTGGACCAGGAGAGTTTGCTACCTTGAGAGTGGCTTTTGGTGCGTTAACGCTGTTCATACTATTAGCTTGGCGTAACAAAAGTCTTCCTAAAGCTAAACCCTTACAATTCAAAGGCGTTGTTGGTCTTGCTGCATATATGGTGGGTTTTTCCTATGCCTATGTGAATCTAGACGCAGGCCTTGGTGCCCTGATTCTATTTGGCACGGTGCAAGTAGTGATGTTTGCTGCTGCAGTTTTTTCTGGCGAACGTCTATCTGCCTATCGATGGTTGGGCGCGGTCATTGCATTGCTAGGATTAGTGGTACTGTTTTTGCCAGATAAAGAGGTTAACTTACCCTTCAACGGTGTGTTGCTGATGCTAGTGGCTGCTTTTGGCTGGGCGCTTTATTCACTTGAAGGACGCAAGGTAAGTGACCCTTTGCTCACCAGTACGTGGAATTTTATCTATGTGTTACCTATTACTCTCTTAGCCCTGTTAATAAGCGGTGATAGTGTTCTAATCACCTTCAGTGGTGTGCTGTTAGCGCTGGTGTCTGGGGCTATGATGTCGGGTTTGGGTTACGCTTTATGGTACTGGGTTTTACCGCAGTTAGATGTCACTGTTGGCGCTCTAGCGCAGTTGTTGGTGCCGGTTTTTGCGTTGATATTGGGCGCTTTATTTTTGCAGGAAGTTGTAAGCCTGCGTGCCACTGTAGCAGCGGCTTTAATTGTTGGCGGTGTAGCGGCCGGCAGCCTACTCAAGCGGTAACTTAGGCCGTTGTTGCCCGTAGCCTGTGTTGCGCTCAAACGCGGCAGCTATTTGTAGCACTAGCAAGTCTTCTCCTCGGCGGCCAGTGATCATGACACCGTGTGGCATGCCATCTTCAGTGAAACCACAAGGCACAACAATTGAGGGTAAGCCTAGCAGGGGTGCAAGGTAGAAAGCGGACCAATCGCACAAGTCTTGCCCAACCGTATCCGTGGCCCCGTAAGCGAAGCAGTTGTGTGCAGGGGTGATGATAACGGCATGGTCTTGCATGTATACCTGAGTGTTAACCCGCAGTATTTCTCTAGCTCTAAACATATTAAAAATTTGTTTCGCACTCATGCTCATATAGTGATCAACATTTGTTTGAATACTAGGTTTTACTGGCTTGCCCTGTAAACAGTCGTTCAGTACTTGGGCGGGTAGTCCTTTGACGTAGCTGTAGGCGTTAAAATCACTGTAGAGCTGTCTATATTCGCTGCCTAGGTTCAGCTCTATGCTGGAAAGTACCAGCCCACAGCCTTCGAATAGACTACTATGTGCTTCAAACAGGGTACTTATTTCTGGTTCCATATTACGCTGAGCAAAATCTACAGACCAGGCTGCTTTTACCCCTAATGGCAGGCTATCCAATGCGTCCATAGTAATCGCTTGGCCTTCAGGGTAAGGCGTTGCTGAGCGCAAATCAGGGCCATCGCAGGCCTCCATGAACAAGGCGGTGTCTTTAACGCAGCGGGTGAAGGCGCCTGCAGTACTGGTGTTTCCATCTGTTAGGGAGCCAGGTGGGCCTGGAATTCTGCCGGAGCTTGGGCGAAAGCCTACACAATTGGTCCAAGCTGCAGGCGAACGCACAGAGCCACCAATATCACTGCCATCAGCCAGTGCCACCATGCCACTCATTAGGCTGCTCACACCACCTCCACCACTGCCGCTGGTGGTTTTTTCTAGATTCCAAGGATTTCGTGTGAGGCCAAAAAGAGTGTTGGTGGTGATGCCGCCTGAGGCACAATCTGGGGTGTTGCTTTTACCTAAAATAATTGCGCCAGCGGCCTTTTCTCGTGCCACAAGAATGTCATCTTCAGTGGGGATGTGACTGGAGAAATGGGGGTTGCCTAAAGTGGTACGCAGACCTTGTGTTGCAAACACATCCTTAACGGCGATGGGTAAACCATGCAGTAACCCTAGTGGTTTAGAACTGCTGGTTAATTGCTGGTCAGCCACTTCTGCTTGTTGCCGTGCACTTTCTAGGTTGAGTGTAACCAAAGCGTTGATGGCAGGGTTATAGCGTTGAATTTGCGCTATAAAGACGTCCAGAAGCTCTGTTGCACTGATTTCCCGCGCTAGCAGCTTGCTGCGTAATTGATAGGCTGGCGTAAAACAAAGATCAGACATGTAGAGTCCCTAATTTAAGCGCACCTAATAGCAGCAAGCGTGTACTTGGGATTGATTTATTTGAAGGCCATTATTGTCTTTCATTGCGTCTCGGTCAATTTAAGATTTACTATTCTCTGTAAATAAAGAGTAGCCAACTAAACTTGATAGACACTGTTTTGTAGTGCTTTTTTTCCAACGGTAAAGGTTGTACCATCGAAGGTTAAATAATATTGAAATTGATCACAATAGGCTGACAAAAAGACCAAAAAACACAGAGGTGAGAATGGCTCAAAACACAGTAGGTATTGTTGGTCTGGGTAATATGGGCAGCGGTATGGCCCAGACGTTATTGCGTCATGGTTATGAGGTATTCGGTACCGATGTGGCAACCAAACAGCAACAAACAGCGAGAAAAATGGGCGTCAATGTGGTGCCTGATATCGCCTCTCTGTGCAGTCAAGCGAAGGTCATTTTTCTGTCGTTGCCGATGGCTAAGCACGTGTCTGAAGTCATCTCCGGAAAGGGCGGTATCATTGAGCACGCTCAGAAAAAAACCTTGATTATTGATACCTCTACCTCTGAACCTGAGGTGACACGGTCATTGGCAGCATTGCTAGAGCCTACTGGGCATCAATTACTCGACTGCCCTGTAAGTGGGGGCCCAGCGGGTGCCATTGCGGGCACCATGGTGATGTTAGTTGGAGGAGAAATAGAGACGTTTAAACGTGCTGGGCCTTATTTAGATGTGCTTAGCTCTAAAGTGGTTTATATGGGGGCATCTGGTAATGGCCATGCGGCCAAGTTAGTTAATAACCTGTTGTGTGCGGCCCATTTAGTGACTACAGCCGAAGCGGTAGCTCTTGGCACCAAAGCAGGTTTGAATGCTGAAGACCTCATTGCGGGTTTAAATGCAGGTTCTGGTCGCAGCGCCATAAGTGAAGTTAATTTCCCTCGCTGGATCCTTAATCAAGCTTTTGATTCAGGTTTCACCATGCAGCTAATGCGTAAAGACGTAGGGTTGGCAAAAAACATGATTGCAGACATGGGGCTAGAGTTACCGATGTCTGAGCAGGTGTCACAGATCTGGGCAGCTAGTGAAGATAATTTGGCTGGAGAGAATGACTTCAACACCATCGTTAAAAACTGCGGTTTGGGAGATTAAGGGCATGGGTTTTGTGATTGAAGGCAATGGCGAGCAACAAGTTGAAGCTCTACTTAAAGAGCTGTTAGGCGAACCCTCCTTTGGTAGTTGGGTGGGTGGTGAATTAGTGCTGGGTAAAGGCGATACCATTACCTTAGTTAACCCAGCAACAGGCAGTGGGTTTTTGGAATATAGTGATGCTACAGAGGCGGTGGTGTCTTTAGCTGCTGATACAGCAGTACTGGCACAAATACGGTGGTGGGCTTTGAGTGCCAGTGCCAGAGGGCAACTGATGTGGAAGTGCGGGACGCATATTCGTGATGCAGCGGAATCCCTGGCGCGTCTGGAATCTTTGTCGGCGGGTAAACCCCTGCGAGATTGTCGAGTTGAAGTGGCTAAAGTAGCCGAAATGTTTGAATATTACGCCGGCTGGTGCGACAAGCTGACAGGAGAAGTAATTCCTGTGCCTACTAGCCACTTGAATTACACGCGGCACGAACCTTATGGTGTTGTAACCCAAATCACGCCATGGAACGCGCCCTTGTTTACTGCGGGCTGGCAGATTGCTCCTGCAATTTGTGCAGGTAACGCGGTATTGCTGAAACCTTCTGAATTAACACCTCTAAGTAGCACGGTATTAGCTAAATTGATCGAGCAGGCGGGTATTCCAGTGGGCCTTGTTAATGTAATCAATGGTTTAGGCCACACCACGGCAACTGCAGCGATTGCCAATAAAGCCACCAAGAAAGTGATTTTTATTGGTTCACCCAATACGGGGGGTGTTATTGCTGCAGCATGCGCACAGCGGCTTATTCCATGTGTGTTAGAGCTGGGAGGTAAGTCTGCTAATATTATTTTCGCAGATGCCAACCTAGACCGTGCCGTGGTAGGCGCCCAGGCAGCAGTATTTGCCGCGGCGGGTCAAAGTTGTGTATCCGGTTCTCGTTTGTTGGTTCAGCGCACAGTGTATGAAGAGGTGGTAGAGCGTGTTGCCAGCGCTACAGGCAAGCTTAAACCTGGCTTACCTTGGTATGAAGACACCATGGTTGGGCCAATTAATAATGCCAAGCAGTTTTCCCATGTCACTGGCTTGGTTGCTGATGGCGTGTCTCAGGGTGCAGTGGTTGCTGCTGGTGGTATGGCTGATAATGTTCCAGGCGGCGAAAATGGTTATTTTTATCAGCCTACAGTGCTTGCCAACGTCCATAACAGCATGAGGGTAGCGCAGGAAGAGATTTTTGGCCCGGTGGTATCGGTGATTGCTTTTGAAGATGAAGAAGACGCCATAGCCACGGCTAATGATAGCCGCTTTGGTTTAGCTGGCGCAGTTTGGACCGCTGACGTAGGTCGGGCACATCGCATGGCTGCGCGAGTTAATGCAGGCACTTTTTGGGTGAATAGCTATAAAGCCATTAATGTTATGTCACCCTTTGGGGGGTTTGGCGAGAGTGGCTATGGACGCTCCAGTGGTTATCAAGGCTTGATGGAGTACACGCAAACTAAGAGTGTGTGGATAGAAACAGCACAGAATGCAGTCACCCAATTTGGGTATGCAATTGAATAACAGGCCTGCGGCTAAGCCGCTTGGGTAATCCATATTGTTTTTAGAGGAGTAGAACCTATGCTAAATAACCATCTTGGTATTGATCATCCGCTTGTGGCAGTGCGTGATATGGATAACGCCTGCGAAGGTTTCGCTCGCCTAGGGTTCTATATTAACCCACGACACCATCACCCATGGGGCACTGATAACCATTTGTTAATGTTTCCAGAAAATTTTATTGAAGTCATCAGTATCTATGACGCTAGTAAGTTAGACCAGACTAATGACAAAGGGTTTGCTTTTGGGCGCTTTATTAGTGACTCAATTGAGCGCAAAGAAGGCATTGCCATGGTGGCGCTGCACAGTGAAGATGCGCGAGCTGATCATCTATTGATTGATCAACGGGGTGTTGAAAATCAGGGTTTGGTTGATTTTAGACGTGTTGCTCACCTGCCCGATGGCAGTGAGGAGGAAGCGGTAGTGTCTTTGGTGATGCTGATTAATTCACAAAGCCCTGCTATGTCGCACTTCTTTTGTCATCAACATAAGCCAGACTTAGTATGGGTTAAAGATTGGATGGTTCATGCTAACGGCGCCACTGGCATTACCGGTATCTTCTATGTAGCCGACAATCCCGCTAAATTTAGCAGCCGGTTTGAGGGCATTTATGGTGCTGCTGCAGTAACCCTGGAAACAGAGCGGTTAGTGGTCCATACGGATCGCGGGAACTTTGAAATATTGAGTCCTAGGCTAGCTCAAACTCGATTCCATGGCGTTGATGTGCCAGCTAATGCAAATCAGCTACCCAGTGGTGTGGCTATTCGTGTAAGTACATGCTCCATGGTGCAGGCGCAAGCGCATCTCGACCAAAATCAGGTTAACTACGTGATTACTGAAGACGGAGGATTACGTATTCCAGCTATGTATGCAGGAAATACCATTATTGAAATATATCCTGAGTGAATGCCCTAAGCATTATTCACGCAATGGTGTTGAGCTAGTTAAACGACCCGATAACAAAGTCTGATAACAGCTCAACCCCAGTTTTGGTAATGCGTACTTGCTGTTCTAACTTCACGCCCTCTTTCTCACCAATACCGCCGGTATAAGACTCAACACACACCACCATATTTTCATGGAAATGGCCATCGTAGCCTACTTTGTCATAGTCTTGTGGGTGGTAAATACAGGGGTATTCATCGGCTAGGCCCACACCATGCACGGAACAAGAATACCGATTTGGTGCGAAGCGTTCTGGCAGTTTCCAAGCTTGGTCAACAAAGTCTCGAAAGGCCAGGCCGTCTTTGAGTAAGCCCATGTTATAGGTAATGTGTTCCATGGCAATGTCGTAGATTTCTTGTTGCGTGCCTGTCGGTTTTTCGTGTCCAGCAATCCATGCTCGAGAGATGTCAGCGCAATAGCCGTAGGGGCCAATTAAATCGGTGTCGAAAGAAACAATATCACCTTTTTGAATAATGGCGTCGGAGCTTTCTCGCATCCAAGGATTAGTGCGTTCACCGGCAGAGAGGATGCGGGTTTCGATCCATTCACCTCCGTTTCTAATATTCTCAAAGTGCAGGTGAGCCCATAATTCATTTTCGCTAATGCCTGGTTCACAATGATCCCACATGCGCTCCATACCTTTTTGGCACACGGTAATGGTCCATTGCATTAGCTGCAACTCTTCCTCTGATTTGATACCACGGGCATGCTCCATGTACTTCATACCAGACAGAGTTTCGATGCCGTGTTTATGCAACTGGGCCATGCCTAGCTGTTCACATAGGTCCACCGCTAGGCGTTTATTACCACCCCCGTATTGCTTCATTAAAGAGGCAATGTCTGCACCCCAGCGCACAGCTTGTTCTGGCGCACGTTCACCCGCAGCGAAATAAGCCCATGCAATTGCCGGACGAATCTCATCTACTGTGTGTTGGCCATTTGGTAAGCGCTTTTCGTCGTGCAGATGGGCACAGTTGTGGTAGTCGAATAACAGGGCAGGGCCGTCGGCAAATATAAGCGCGTAGCGAGATGGATTGTGCATGGTCCACAACTGCATGTTAGACGTGTCGGTGGCATAGCGAATGTTGCACGGATCGTATAATAAAACTGCCGCAATATCATTGTCGCGCAGCACCTGGCGGGTGCGCTCTAGGCGGTACTCCCTCGCTTTCCTAACGGTAGCTTCGGCGATGGGGTTTTTCAGGGCAACATCAGCGGCATCTTGGTTGAGATAGCGTATTTTGTCATCAATCATGGTTGTGGCTCCTGCTTGTTGGGCTGCTTATTGGGCTTCTTTTAGAATCCATTGTTTAACTTGGTCGATATGTTCAGATTGCCGGTCTGTAGGTTCAGTCAAAATGTAGTAACCCCAGGGTTTTGGAATTTGTAGTCGTTCCCGAAAGGGCGCCACCAAACGCTTTGTAGCAAGTAAGTCTTGCAAGAATTCACTCCAGCCAAGTGCCATGCCTTGGCCTGCCTCGGCTGCACTATAAAGCATGGGAATGTTATTGAATTCTATACTGGTACGGAGGCCTTTTAGTGGGCTGTGCTGGTCTATAAGCCAGTCTTGCCACTTAACCCAGCGCCATTGGTTGTCGTCTAGGTCGATAAGAGGCACTTGGGCAAGCTGTGATAATTCCGTGAGTTGATGTTGTTGCGCCATCGACGGGCTGCAAACGGGGTAAATTTCTCCAGACAACAGGAATGTAGATTGTGTTTTCCCCCATGTGTTATCGCCATATTTAATAGCAATATCTGCGCCTTCATCAACGGCGCCTAAGTGATTTTCTGAAGTCAAAATCCGTAGGTCTATACTGGGGTGTTGTTGCATAAAGCGCCCCAGTTTTGGCAATAACCACATTTGCGCAAATGCTGTGGTGGCGGCCACAGTGACTGACTTGCTTCCAGACGGCGAGCTAAGTTCTTCTACCACATCGGCAATTTCACCAAGCCCAGAGGCCGCTGCTCTATAGAGTAACCTTCCTTCTTGGCTAAGGCGAAGAGACCGGTGTTGTCGAATAAATAACAGATAACCTAAGCGTTGTTCTAGGTTAGCAATTTGTTTGCTTATAGCTGCCTGGCTCAGGTTGAGTTCGAAGGCTGCCCGCGTAAAGCTGAGGTTGCGGGCACTGGCCTCAAATATGATCAAGCTATTGGGGGAAGGGATTTTTTTTAATCTTGATATCATAACTATATGTTATTCAATAGTGTGTAATTCAGCTTTGCTGTCTGTGCTAATGAAAGTAAAATATCACAGGTGAAATATAAATAGCAATAGCCTTATATTAGCGATTAATCTTGATTATTAATGATGTTTTTTAGCAGGTAATTTGCGGAATCTGTAGTGTAACTTATGGCCTAATTATAAACACTTTCAACCACATTCGCATAACCCTTGGTTATTCAAAGCATCACTTTTAGTCGTTTGACAGCCTGGTTAGCCAGCCTTAGCATGCAAGCAGTTGATGCAGTGATCATATGATTATCGTTTTGAGTGAGGCTTAGCATGACAGTACCAGTTGGAAGTACTAACCGTCGTAGGGCGGGGGGTCGTGCGGGCAAGCAGCAACGGCATGAGCCGATAAAATCACCCGCTTATTTAAAACGTGAAATTCCTATTTATGAAATGCTTAACGAAGAAGCGTTACAGAAAATAGAAGATAATGCCGATGCTATTTTGCAAGAAATTGGCATTGAGTTTAAAGAAGACGAAGAGGTGTTGGAAATTTGGCGTCAAGCCGGGTGTGACGTGCAAGGGGAGCGAGTGCGTTTTGAAAAGGGCATGTTGCGCTCTATCATCAATGCCACATCGCCTAAGCAATTTACTCAACACGCTCGTAACTCTGATCGTTCCATCGAGATTGGTGGCGATAATATGTGTTTTTTTCCGTCTTACGGATCTCCCTTTGTCCACGACCTTGATAATGGTCGCCGCTACGCCAAGAACGAAGATTTTAAAAACTTTATCAAACTCTCACACATGTCACCTTGGCTACACCATTCTGGTGGCACCATCGTTGAGCCCATGGACTTGCCGGTTAATAAACGCCATTTCGACATGGTTTATAACCACATTAAATACAGCGATAAGTGCTTTATGGGTTCGGTAACTGCACCAGAACGCGCCGAAGATTCTATCGACATGGCGCGTATTGTGTTTGGCAAAGAGTTTATGGAGCACAATTGCAGCATTATTAGTGTCATAAATGTTAACTCCCCGCTCACATACGATGGCACCATGCTTGGGGCCTTAAAAACTTATGCCAAGGCTAACCAAGCGGTTATTGTTACACCCTTTATCCTTATGGGGGCGATGGGTCCGGTAACGCTAGCCGGGGCTTTGTCGCAAGTGTTGGCCGAAGCGATGGCAGGACTTGCCCTCATTCAACTCATTCGCCCAGGTGCACCCGGTGTATTTGGTACCTTTACCAGTTCTATGTCTTTACGGTCGGGCGCGCCTACCTTTGGTATGCCGGAACCAGCTCTAGGGTACATGGCCTTTGGGCAGCTAGCTAAACGCTTGGGCGTGCCGTTGCGCGGTGGTGGTTCGTTAACGGCATCTAAAATTCCCGATGCGCAGGCTGCTCAAGAAAGTGCAGATACCTTGTTCCCAACCTTGTTAGCGGGAATTAACGTGGTGTTTCAAGCGGCAGGCTGGCTAGAAGGCGGGCTTACTATGGGTTATGAAAAGTTTATTCTAGATGCCGACCACTTAGGCATGATGCACACCATGGCTAAGGGGATAGACGTGAGTGAAAATGCCCTTGCCTTAAGTGCCTACCACGAGGTGCCGCCAGGCCAACATCACCTGGGCACCGCCCATACCATGGCTAATTATAAAACCGCCTTTTACGATTCCACCACAGCTAACCATGAATCATTTGAGCAGTGGCAAGAAGAGGGTAGCCTCACGGCAGCACAGCGAGCTAACATCATCTATAAGCGGATGCTTAGCGAGTATGAATTACCGCCTTTAGATGAGTCTATTGACGATGAGTTAAAAGATTATATGTTACGCCGAAAATCTTCCTTTCCTGATTCTGACGTGTAACCGAAATTTCAGAATACCACCAAAATCAAGCTATAGAAGTTAGGAACGTTGGTGTTGCTATGGTGGATATTTCGGCGCTCATTTCAGGCTTTCGTAGTAGGCTCCTGCTTTCATTAAATCAACATATAGCCTATTCTGTATCATTCTTGCAGCGACAATTGAATGCAAGGTGTTGAGCATAACTGGAGACAATCTTGAAAGCGATAGGCTACAAAAAAACCGGTCCGATAGACCGTGAAGGTTCCCTGCAGGACATCACATTACCTACTCCCAGTGCCACGGGCCATGATCTTCTGGTTAAGATTAACGCTGTGTCGGTTAATCCTGTAGACACAAAAGTACGTCAACGACAGGAGCCGGAAGAGGGTGGATGGGTGGTTCTGGGTTTTGATGCCGTGGGTATCGTTGAGGCCGTTGGTTCTGAAGTGAAGGACTTTAAAACGGGTGATGCCGTTTTCTATGCAGGTGCTCTTAACCGCCCCGGCACCAACAGTGAATATCATCTTGTTGATGAGCGTCTCGTTGGGCACGCGCCTACGAGTCTAAGCAATACAGAGGCAGCCGCGCTCCCCCTCACGGCAATCACCGCTTGGGAAATGTTATTCCACCGGCTTGATGTTAACCGCCCCACTGTGCAAGGCGCCAACACCATCCTTATCATTGGTGGTGCAGGTGGTGTAGGCTCAATAGCCATTCAGCTGCTTCGGGCAATGACCAACATCACAGTAATAGCCACTGCATCCCGTCCGGAAACTCAAGATTGGGTGCGTGAGTGCGGCGCTCATCATGTGCTAGATCATCACCAACCATTAGCTCCCCAGGTTGAGAAACTGGGCCTTGGTGCGCCAGGCTTTGTGTTCTCAACCACAAATACGGATGCACATTTGGCTGATGTCGTTGAGCTCATTGCTCCGCAAGGTCGTTTTGGCGTGATTGATGATCCAGAAAACTTTAGTGCCTCGCCATTCAAGCGCAAATCAGTATCACTTCACTGGGAACTCATGTTCACTCGTTCGCTTTTTGGCACGCCAGATATGGCAGAACAGGGCAAGGTATTAAACCAAATCGCTGCCTTACTAGATGCTGGAAAAATCCGTTCAACGGTGACCAATGTGGCTGGCAAGATCGATGCAGCTAACTTACGTGCGGTGCATACCCATATTGAAACAGGTTCATCCCGCGGCAAGACGGTACTCGAAGGCTTTTAAAAAAGGGCATGCCACTGCAAGTGGCCTTACTCCAATGTCGTAGTTTCTTATGGCGTTGTGTCGGTTATTATTACAGTCTAATTTTTTTGCACTAATTGAGTATGAGTTTATGAGCTACGCTGCTTCGTATAAACAGGCCTTCAACCAACCCGCAGTGTTTTGGAAACAGCAGGCGCAGCGCCTGTCTTGGTTTAAAACACCTACTCAGGCGGTAGATACCAGCGAATTGCCTACAGGTCGCTGGTTTAGTGATGGTGTAATGAACACCTGTTATATGGCGCTAGATCATCATGTGGCCAATGGCCGTGGTGATCAGGTCGCTATTCATTACGATTCTCCTGTGACTGATAGCAAGTCTAGCCTTACCTATAGCGAGTTATTAGAGCAAGTAGCTCTGTTTGCTGGTGCTTTAAGAGTCCAAGGTGTGGCTAAAGGCGATCGAGTAGTCATCTATATGCCCATGGTGATGGAAGCAGCTATTGCCATGCTGGCTTGTGCTCGTTTAGGTGCGGTTCACTCTGTTGTATTTGGTGGTTTTGCTGCGGCTGAACTTGCAGTACGTATTGATGACGCAAAACCTACCGCCATTATCAGTGCGTCTTGTGGTATTGAAGTGGCTAAAGTGATTGCTTACAAACCTTTGTTAGATGAAGCGCTGGATATAGCGCAACATAAAGTACAAAGTGTAGTGATATTGCAAAGGCCCCAATTGCATGCGCAATTACAAACTGGTCGCGACCATGATTGGTTGCAGCTTATGGTCCAAGCCGAAACGGTAGAAGCAGTGCCAGTAAAAGCCACAGACCCTCTGTATATTCTTTACACATCAGGTACCACGGGTAAGCCTAAGGGCATTGTGCGCGACAACGGTGGCCATGCAGTAGCCCTCAACTACAGCATGAAGGCCATTTACAATATGCGTGCAGGTGACGTATTTTGGGCTGCGTCAGATGTGGGCTGGGTGGTAGGCCATTCCTATATTGTTTATGGTCCTCTGTTTGCTGGCTGCACAACTATTTTATACGAAGGTAAGCCGGTGATGACACCGGATGCGGGTGCATTCTGGAGGGTGATAGAAGAGTACAAGGTGAAAGCTGTGTTTTCAGCGCCTACGGCTTTTCGTGCGATCAAAAAAGAAGATCCTACTGGCGAATTGTTGAAAAAATATGACATTAGCAGTTTAGAAACAGTGTTTATGGCAGGCGAACGATTAGACCCGCCTACCTATGATTGGGCTCTAGAGACCATTGGCAGGCCAGTGGTAGACCATTGGTGGCAAACAGAAACAGGTTGGTCTATTTGTGCTAATCCGGTTGGGTTAGATAAATTACCTGCCAAAGCTGGCTCGTCTACGGTGGTTATTGCGGGCTACGATTTGCATATTTTGTCCGATGAAGGGGAAGAAGTTGGTGCCAACAATAAAGGCAATATTGTGCTTAAGTTGCCGTTGCCACCGGGCTGTTTAATTGGCATTTGGGGAGATGATGATCGCCTTAATGACGCCTATTTAAAGGAGTTTCCAGGCTACTATAGCTCCGGTGACGGTGGTTATCGTGATGAGGATGGCTATGTGTTTATTATGGGCCGTACCGATGACGTTATTAACATTGCAGGCCACAGGTTATCTACCGGTGAAATGGAAGAGGTAGTGGGTGCTCATGATATGGTGGCTGAGTGCGCTGTAGTGGGCGTGAAAGATGAGCTTAAAGGCCAGCTGCCCATGGCATTGGTGTTGCTTAAAGCGGGTGCAACAATTGATGAAACTCAGTTGGGTAAAGACATTGCAGGCATGTTACGTAAAACCATTGGCCCTATAGCGGTGTTAAAAAGCGCACACATTGTGTCACGCTTACCAAAAACCAGATCAGGTAAAATCCTCCGTAAGATCATCCGTAATATCGCTAATGGTGACGATTACGTGGTGCCCTCCACTATAGATGATCCAGCAAGTTTGGACGAAATTAGAAAGCTGGTAGTGAGTCAATAATTTAGCTGCAATGCTCATCTACTAATGTCTGTAACACTGTTTCGAAGTAAGCAAATGGGCGGGTTGTTATGCCGGCGATTTTGCCGGTGTCGTCTAGTAAGCGCACCTGAATAATCTCTTTCAGGTGGGGGTTAGTTTCGAACTCGGTGACTTCGTCCGCACTCATGGGCCCGCCTTGTAGTTTCAGTGAGTGTACTGAAGCATCACTAAGTTGCGAAAAATACTCTAACCGAGTGGCACAAAGGTAGCGTTTAGCTGACACGTGATGATGTACGCACTGAGTGACTTTTTCTGGGAAGAATGGTGCTAATACTTTGGCACCATAAACTTCATGTTTCAGGTCCAGAGTGTCGTCCATAGAAAAGGTGCCAAAGTCATTGGTGAAATGACCAATGTCGTGTAATAACGCAGCGGCAACCACTGTTTTAGACTGGCCTTGGTGGTCTGCAAGGGATGCAGCTTGTAGCATATGCTGCGCCATGGTTACAGGTTCACCAAGGTATTGCTGGGCTCCGCTGCTTCCAAAGATGTCTGCTAAGTGAGCGACAATGTTGTCTGATGTCAAAGTATTGAAACGGCTCTTCATGTTGTTTCTCCTAAACAGTTAAGGTTTTGTCAAGCACTGCTAAACGAGACAGTAAGCCATCCATATCGGCATAACAGCCTTGCAGCCACCGTGTACCCGCACCCGAAAATGCCTTCCGAGCGTGTAACACGCGGGTATTATCTATCACAAAACAATCACCAGGATTAAGTCTAAAACCTACTTCTGAGGCTGGGTCATTAATGATTTCACCTAAGCGTCGGTAGGCGGCATAGTAGTCTGCCATATGCTCAAAGGGAATGTCGGTGAAAGGGGCCGCAGAACGGTTGTTAAAGCGTATGCTTTGCAATTCCCCGTCTGCTGCTAATTCAATGATCGGGCGTTTAGATTGTAAACAAACATCATTTTCACCAGCATACTCAAAACGCGCGCAATAACGACTCAATAAATCAAAGCCGTGGGGATTTTCTCCTTGCAGTTGGGTTGCAGCCATAAAGCCATCCACCAATACATTGTCGCCCCCTGGGGCAGAACTTTCTAGGCAGTAGAGTACTTGAATAGTGGGCACAGGATCACGATAAGGATTGTCTGTGTGGGCTTGTAAGGCCAAGCCAGTATAGGCCAAATTAGTGGGTTTTTCTTCTACCCGTACCTCAAAAATGCGCCCATAGTTGGTCTCTCGAAGGTGGCCAAATAAGTCCACCACTTGAGTTAACGCGCCGGCTTTCACAGGGCCCCTGTTCAGCTTGGCAAATCCAAAACAGGCAATGCCACTAAGCCATTTTTGTAGGGCCTCTGGAGAAGCCGAAACTGCATCAAAGTCGGCTTCTGGTAACGCCGGCATTAAACCGCTGTCCCACAAAGTTTGAGTGGGTTTGTGCCAGCCCTTATGGTTATTCGTAGGCGTGTCATAGGCATGGGTCATCAGCCAATCTATGGGGTAATCTACGGTTTTATCTTCTGGCATAAAGGTGATCTGTAAGCAACCTTTATGCAGTTGTGCGTGGCCTACATGAGTGCTGACATCAATATCTGTTAGAGCAATCAGGCGCTGGCCATTACCTGCGCTGCGAGTGTCCTTGTCTAATGCATTGTCTCTTAACCACATGGCATGAAAACGACAGGTGTAGCCAGCAACGGTTAGGCTAATAAATTGGCCTTGTGGGGCGATAGTGACGTTGTTCATATAGGCTCCGTTGTTCATATAAGCTGTATTGTTGATATAAAGTTCATTCTAAATTTGGGCCTAGTGAGTTTTTTTAGGCCTAAAATCGACAACTTAACCAATGGCTAAGTGTGGCTCCCATGTCAAAGTAGGAGGCCTTTATGCCAGTGAAGGCCTCTGTTTTTGGAGCAGTTATGGCCACAGGTAAGCCGTCTTCATTACCGGTAATAGCCCAAGAAGCTGCTGCTTTTCCGAACACTGTGCCAGGGCCAATACCTCGACCGCTGTAGCCGTATAAACTGATGCTATTGGTTCCATGGCGAGTGATCTTTGGCAAATGGTCACTTGTCATCGCTATATGGCCATCCCACATGTATTCAAATTCATACTGAGTGATGTGTGGGAACAAGGTCTTAAGTTTACGATGAGCCCAGTTGATGTGAGTGTGTTTGGCTTTGCCATTACCATTAAGAGACCCTACGCCACCAATAATTAAACGCCCACTTTCATCCATTCTAAAAGACGACATCACTTGGTTGGTATCCCAGCACCCCTCACCGTTAGGTAACACAGTTGCCCTTTGTTTATGGCTAAGTGGGCGGGTGGCAAATTGCACATAATCAACGCTAGTGAAGGCTGTGTTGTGCGGTGATAGAGTGTCGTATGCGTTAGTGGCATGAATCAATTTAT
>Ga0302120_10000137_pt1 | contig 29722 bp, 24 predicted proteins | sample AG5_Bottom_MG_FD_203118 | JGI IMG/M metagenome (GOLD analysis project Ga0302120, IMG submission 203118) | Marine microbial communities from Western Arctic Ocean, Canada - AG5_Bottom | ecosystem: Environmental > Aquatic > Marine > Oceanic | place: Canada: Western Arctic Ocean | collected 2017-10-01 | reverse complement strand
AATCTAGCCATTTCGCTTTCGGTCGGACTTGTGGTGCTGTTCGGTGCAGCCGGTGTGTTCGACCCGTGGAATCAGCGAGCAATGTCCCTCTTCTTCATCGGCACACTGTACAATCTCGCTCGTGAGATTATCAAGGATATCGAGGATATGGAGGGCGATGAGGGTAGAAACACATTCGCGATGAGAGTTGGGGCCGAGAAGGCCAGATCCGTTGCTTGGGCGATACTTCTCGTGACCATGATTGCCCTGATCTCTCCCTTCGCCCTCAACGTCTTCCCGGATATCCATCTGATTCTGATGGCTCCAGCCCTGTTCACGCTGACCGTCGTCAAGAAGCATCTCTTCCTCGCTGAGGATACCGCAGCTCAGAAGATGACTAAGAAATCGATGATTCTCGCTTTGATTGGTATACTGATCAGCGCTCTGGTCTGATCATTGCAAGGCGTGATAGGCTTGCCAGGCTTCCTCGTTGCACATATATGTCAAGAGTGACATCTGTGCCCACATCCTGTTTTCAGCCTGATCGAAGACGATGCTGTTCTTCGAATCGATAACCGCATCGCTGACTTCCTCGCCCCGATGAGCTGGCAGACAGTGCATGAACAGGTAATCAGAGTCTGCATGGGCGACGAGATCCTCGTTTATCTGGAAGCCTTCAAACTTGGCCAATTTGTCAGACATGTGTTCTTCCCCCATCGAGACGAAAATGTCGGTGTAGACGACACCCGCATCGCTGACCGCTTCGACAGGATCGTTGCTGCCGGTGATCCTCGCTCCGGTTCTCTCGGCGATTCTTCTCGCTCGAGCCATGACTCCAGAATCAGGTTCCATCCCCTCTGGTGTGGCATACTTGACATCGTGGCCAAGGGCGACTCCCGCCAGGACGAGATCGTGCAAGACGTTGTTGCCATCACCGACCCAGGCTATGTGTCCAGCGTCTTTCTGGCCGAATTCGGTGATGGTCATGAGATCAGCAGCAGACTGACAGGGATGGTGCAGATCCGACAACGCATTAATGACCGGAACCGTTGCGGTGCGAGCCAGTTCAGCGACGTCTTCATGACCAAAACAACGGTAGGTGATGCCGTCTAGGAAGCGCGAAAGTACCGCAGCGGTGTCTGCAATCGACTCCGACTTTCCCAGTTGGATGTCATTTGTAAGAAGGGTCAGCGATTGACCTCCCAATTTATGCACACCGACTTCGAATGAGACTCGGGTTCTGGTCGAAGGCTTCTCGTAGATCGAACCGATGGATAAGCCATCCAAGGGTTTGAAATCGTCGTGAATCTCCGTATCGTTTTTGTAACGAATCGCCCAATCGATGATATCTGGTAGATCCTCTACGAAATCATCGATCGCCAGAAGGTCCTTCTTTTCATTGGAGTTCATGTTCGATGTCTCCTGCGAAGCCATCCCTCATGTCAGCCATCCCGCCGAATACCGTCTGAGCGAATGTCAAGAGATCGGCCAGTCCTTCTTCCTCTTCGCTCGAGAGTGGTACGAGGCCCGGTAGGATGGCTGCGTGCTGCATCATCCGAAGTTGACCGATGGCGAACTCAGCGCGTGAAGTACCTGAATTCTGGCTCGCAGACTCCGACGCCGATTCCTCATACAGAGCTGCTTCGAGAACATCGAGATCATCACCCCACTCAAGAATACGAGCGAGATCCTCAGGGGGCAGAAGATCGGCCTTGGAAAGGAAATTGGCTGTTGGCAGTCCGAGTCTGAAATGCACGATCGACGACAATAACATCTGCGAGACGAAGCCGCTCGGTGTCTGCGAAAGCATTGGGTCGAAGAGGAAGACGAGACAAGCTCGTCCTTGTCCGAGAACTTCTACGAGGTGGGTGGACGCCTCGCGGAAAGCGAACAATTCGACCTGTCCCGGAGTATCGATGATGAGGATGTCTCCCGATAACCCTTCGATCTCCTCATAGATATCGAATGCCTGTGAAGCGACGAGGTCCGCGGCGAGAATCTGTGCCCCATTGGGACCGAGGTCGTATTCATCCATCACGTCGGAGAGTGAAACAATATCCCGAACATCGAATTCCGGATCAAAATGCACCCTCTCGGCCCCTGGATCGAGATTTATCGTCAAGACGTCGATCTCCAGAAATCGCGCCCAGCGTTGAAAGGCAGTGACCAGAGTGCTCTTGCCAGCACCAGCCGTGCCGACCACGAAGACGACTGGCGGGGTGGTTCCGTCCTGATTGCTCACGACTCCTGCCCGCCGGAGGGGTAATTCAACCATTCGCGAACTGAATCAGTCCTACAGGACTGCGCGCGAGCAACAATTAAACGAGCCGAATGGCCGTCACCGCCTACCTTCGGGGCTGCCGAGCACTATGTCCGATACACCTCCTCCTGCGCCCTCCGGCATGCCTCCACCTCCTCCTCCTCCTCTTCCACCTGGGTTCGCTGATGAAGAGGATGAGGACGATGTCTCTGAAATCTTGCAGGAACTCGAATCCTTGAGCATCGATGAGCCTGATGCACCACCTCCTGCTGCGGACTTCGATGCACCCCCGCCCCCACCGGCTGGTTTCGATGCTCCCCCGCCCCCACCGGCTGGTTTCGATACTCCACCGCCCCCGCCGGCTGGCTTTGATGCACCACCGCCTCCGCCCCCGGGGTTAGATTCTCCAGAACCAGCGCCTGCCTCATTGGGACCGCCTCCGACATCCCCCCCGTCAGGTTACGAGACTGGGGGGAGCAGTCTAGGCACTTCTACAGGGGAGGGTGAAGGGTCCGCGGAGAGCGATGAGGAGGATGAATCTCTGGCTGATTCGCTGGCTGTCTTTGAAAATCAGCCAGCCAGCGACGATCCAGAATGGTTTGATGAGGAACCAACCGATTCAAAGGTCTCGGATATCAACGCCGCCCTCGACGCGGCGCTCGAAGCCGAGTCGAGTGGAATATCCACCGATCCCTTCGCCGACAAAGGAACTTCGGTGCCACCACCACCTCCTCCGAAGGAAGCCTCGCCACAATTATCCCCGAATCTGCGCCACGCAGCCGACGTCGATGCCATTCCGGGCGACAAACTCTACGTCACTCTGAAGGAGAAGGAAGAGAGTGTACTCAATCCGGACGGCTCGATCCGCCAGCAAACGATCGATGGTGAATTGATCCTACGAAATTCGAGCCGCAAGGACCGCGTCTGGGATATCGAAATCCAACTCCAGAACACCAGCTCAACCGACATCGGCGGCGGCGCCATCACTGTGCGTGAACTCGATGCGACACAAACCACCAATCTCCCTTACACGGCTTCGGGGCCAAGGATGCTGATCGTCTCGGAACACATTGACACCGAGCCGGAGCGCTCACAGGAACCGAGCCTCTCGATGGTCTTCGCCAAGGATTCGCAGGAGATTCTCGTCCGTCTGCACGTCGCGAACGTCGCGCCGGTATCCCTCAACGAAGTCGTTGTTCGGCGCGCCTTGCCAGACAATTTCGAACTCGACGATGGAGCCGAGTACGACATCAAGGATGGCGAACTCATCTGGCGCATCGGCAGACTCTCGGTCGGCGAGAGTGCCACTCTCGCAGTGAATCCCAGAGTCACAACGCGGACTATCCAGAGGTTCGCGACCGGCGCAGTCAGCGCCGCATACGCCTGTGAAGCAACGGTATCTCGAGCCGAATTCGACTCGGTTTCATCGAGGGCTCGCCAATTCGGCTATGTCAGCCCCAGAGAAGACGACCGACCGGATGTCTTCTACTGCAAGCTGGTCGTCGAGAATCGATCCTCGTTCGTGGTCAGCTTATCGGGAGCGACGGTGTGGTTGGCAGGGCGGGAGAAACCATTCCTCGAGATGCACGATCTACGCGAAGACATTCCTCCAGAGGGACTCTGGGATTCGTTGGAGAAGCGCATCGAAACCATCGATAAACCAAACTTCACACACGAGATCAACTACTCGATTCTGCCACGAGCGAATGTCGAATCGACCGGCCATCTGGAATTGAAGGAACGCAGTATCAAGGTCCTGGACGCTGAAGTCAACAAACAATACAGCATCTCTCGAATCCGCTCTTACGTGCCTTCCGACCTCGATTGCACGACGGTCGTCGAGAACACCGGCTCAGCCCCGATAAACGTCATGCGCCTGCTCGATGACATTCCGGGAATCTTCACTCCTCCGCAGACGGATCAGGTCCGGATAGATATCGAGGGGACGGACCTCAAAGAGGAACAATATCGTATCGAGGTGGTCGATGGGACGCAGTTGGAGGAACACCTCGTCTCCCCCGACTCGCAAGGCCATGCGCTGAGGATAACCGTCGGGACTTCAGCTCCATTGGGCTTGCAGCCGGGCAAATCCCTGATCATCAGTTATCCACTGCATGCGGTGGATCCCTCGCCCAAGAACGGCCGTCTGGCCGCTCCGATTCGCAGCGACTTCAGCATGGAACGCTTCGGTCCGGTGGCGACGCGGTACAGTAATCGAGCACCAATGGTCCGCGTCGTCCACCGCCGACGCCGCTTCTCGACCGGCAAGGAAGTCTTCCCCGCTGCTGGGCCGGGTCGATACGAGATTCTCCTTATGTTCCAGAATGATTCCGACAGCGCGCTCGAAGATCTGACTCTGCACGATGTCGTCCCGGGTACTTTCAACATCGAGCGCTCGAGCGTTCGGTCGACGTTATCTGGCGAGAGGGAGGTCGATTTCACCAAGGAACCCGCCCGCGAAGGAATCCATGTATCGTGGCCGATCGGGAGAATCGAGCAGAACGAGAGAATCGAAGTCGTGCTCGAGATCCAAGGAGATGCTGAAAGTGAATACAAGGTCGCCGATGCACAGGATTACCACGGCGCCACCTTCGGTGACGAGGTCGACGAAGAACCCAATCTACCTGAATGGGTCGACGAGGCCGCCAAGGAGAAACCGGCTGCACGTTCACGGGCCGGAAAACCGGAGACCGAGTCTGAGCTAGACCAAGAGCCAGATGAAGAGCTCGATGAAGAACCAGCGGACGATTCCGATGAAGAGGCAGAGGATGAGCTTGAGGAAGAGTCAGGTGATACCGCTGAGGAAGAGGTCGAGGATTGGCCTGAATACGAGTCCGAGGAGGCATCCGAGGAGAACTCTGAACCCGAGTCAGAGGCCAAGGACGTCGGTAACCCTGTTCCCGACATCTGTCCCGCTTGTGGCACAGAGGCCTCGATAGGAGCCTCTCTCTGTGAAACCTGCAGTTATCAATTCAAGTGAAGTTGGCTCACATATCATGTGAGCCGGACCGAATCCTTCATCCGACGTCCATCGAGGGCAGCAGCATGGCAGCGGCAGCAGGTGGTGGCGGTGCTCAGGGTCAAGCAACCGCCGGCATGATGACGCCGATGCTGGTTCTACTGGCGATGATGCTCACAATAATGCTCGTTCCGGGACTGCGGACCGGCCTCGCAGTCGGAGCCGGTTCGATAATCGAGCCGCTGTTGCCTTTCCATGAGAAATGGTTCGTCCCGACCGTATTCGTCATTGGCTCGTCGATCATGGTGGTGAACACCATCATCAGGTCCTTCTTCTTGGACCCACTCACCCAAGCCCATTTCGCTCATCGTAACAAGCAGATTGGGCGCCAGATGAAAGAAGCCCAGGCGGCTAGAGACACCGCTCGGGTCGAGAAGATGCGGCAATTGCAGATGGAAATGATGCCCGACCAGATGGCGATGCAATCGGCGACGATGAAGCCGATGGTGTTCACCATGGTATTCATCATCGCGATTTTCAGCTGGATGGCGAACTCAGTCTTGGAATTCAGAGTCGATTATGTCAGTGTTCCATGGCAGCCGATGTGGGAGATGGATGCCCGAGTGATGTGGATCTTCCCCGCCTGGGTCTTCACCTACATCGCCATGAGCGCACCGCTAGGAAGGATAGTCGACAGGCACCTGAAACTCCTGCGTTATCGAACGCACCCTCTGATTCTCGCCGGTGACCCGATTCCCGAGCCTCTGTTGCACCTGCTACAGGAAGAGCGAGCCTCGAAGAGTGGATCACAACGAACCCGGAAAGGCCAGCGCAGGGGTCGTGACGGTCCACGCAAGCGGGCTGGAAAGGCTCAGGCTCAGGCGGAGCGAGCGCGAAGCAGCGGAAATGTACATGCAGCACCGCCGAAGCAGGGTACTGAGTGCCCTGATTGCTCTTCGAGGATGGTCTCGAGGACGAATACTGGTCGGTTGCGATGTGGTGTATGCCTCAATGAGTGGCGGTGAGGGTAATGGTCGAGATAACCATCAGCGGCGCGCCAGGCAGTGGCACCTCGACGCTGGTTCGGCGGATATGTGCGGAGATGGGTTGGCGCTCACTGAATGGCGGTGATGTGTTCCGAGCCGAGGCTGAGCGCCGAGACCTTTCAGTGCATGATTTCAGTGAATTATGCAAGAATGACCTCGATGTCGACCGATCGTTGGACTTCAGACTGAAACAGGCTATGACCGATTCGACGGGCCCCGAAGTTCTCGAGAGCCGACTCAGCGGCTGGTGGGCACACCGACTGGACATCGATTGCATCCGCGTCTGGATCGACACTTCAGACGAGGAGAGGGCTCGCCGCGTTCAGAACCGCGAGGGCGGTGAATTCGAACTTCGATTGGGCGAATCGAGCCGCAGACAGGCGGCAGACAAGGCTCGATACAGAAGCCTCTATGACATAGACCTCGACGACATGACTCCGTACACGCTCGTCATCGACGCCAATGATCTGAGTGCCGAGGAAGTATACGCTCTAGTCGAGACAGAGATGGGGGATGATTGAATGACGATGCTGACACTCGATGATACGGCTTCAAGCGATCCGAAACACGGCTGCCCACCCGAGGACCGCCCCATCGAAGCACTGCTCGATGCGGGTGTCATCATGATCGACAAACCACGCGGCCCGACCAGTCATCAATTGACCGCGTGGGCCCGTGAAATGCTCGGAATACAGCGCCTGGGCCACGGTGGAACCCTCGATCCCTTCGCCACCGGTTTGCTGACGATGCTGTGTGGAAAGGCAACAAGACTCACAGATATCGTACTGACCGGCGACAAGCGCTACATCGCCATCCTCAAGTTCGGCAGAGAGGTCAGCGACGGAGAACTAATCGGACTCATCGGGACTCTGAAAGGTGAGATCTACAATGTCCCACCACTCGAATCCGCAGTCAAGGTACAGGTCAGAAGCCGTGTACTCCATGAATTCAGATTGATTGAATCCGACACGGAATCCAGAATAGCTATTCTCACCATCCGTTGTAACGCGGGCACCTACATCCGAACGCTGGCCCGCGACATCGGCCTCCTCCTCGACACGACCTGCGAACTCGTCGAACTGCACCGCGACAACACAGGCCCGTTCGACCAATCACACGCTTGCACGATGCAGCAAATGACCGACGCGGTCTTCCTACTGCGCGAGCACGAGGACGATCGCGCCCTGCGCCATCTCATAGCACCCGTCGAGCGCATCCTCGCTCACCTGCCCAGCATTGTCGTCAAGGATGGCGCAGCAGCAGCGATTTCACACGGAGCAGCACTGGCGAGACCCGGCGTCGTCAGCCTCGATGAGAGCATCGAGAAGGGCTCAACCGTAGTTCTTGAAACCCTCAAAGGCGAGGTAGTTGCAATCGCTGAAACCAATGTTGACGCGAAAAAACTCGCTTCGATGCAATCCGGTGAAGTCGCTCGACCGAAGGTCGTTCTGATGCAGCCTGGAACCTATCCGCAGACCTGGTCGAAGAGCTGAGTTCACTGAACTTCGTGCTCTTCGTAGATCCACTCATCCGTCTCTATACGGACTTTCAACTTCATCATTATTCTCACACACCACCACACTCCATAGCGGAGCGGGTAAGTTTCTTTGGCAATCGATTCGGGTATAACCATTCCCCGATTTTCGACGTTTATCAGCCAGACGAATGCTCGAAAGCGTCAGAATCGTTCAGTTTCACTTCATCTTGCGAAATGGCTTGCTGACCCGTCCCTGGCTCATCTGCAGGGCTGCGAATGAGATGACGACGATTCCTATTGCGGCAGCGAGAATCGTGGGCCCGCGGTCGATTCCACCGACTCCGCCGCCGTCATTCCGGCTTCGAACGTCGATTGAGATGCCTATCTCGTTGTTATCCTCGTTCGCTTCCTCGATCGAATCTGTGCCGTCGACCATGGCATTGATGAGGGCAGTTCCTGCGCTGTTGAACTGAGTATCACAGGTGGCGATGCCAAGGCCACCCGGAGATATCGAATCAATCATCGAGGAGCCGACCAGAACTCCGTCGAGCCAGCATCTGACATCGACTCCATTAGCCACACCGCGCCCTTCGTTGCGCACGTAGACCTTGAGTTGCACCACATCGCCTTCGTTCACCACGCTGACCGATGCTCCACCCAGCCAGACCTCAAGATTCTCGAGGACGAGGTCGGGCATCGCCGTGACGACGACCTCGATGCTCTGTCTCGCAGTGTGGGTACCATCGGTGGCGATGATTTCGACCATGTGAACGCCTGGCTCGACTGGGGTCAGGATGAGGTCGCCGAAGTCGTCTATCGTCGCCCACGAGCGGCTTGTGGTGATCAGCAGATTGCTCGTGTCGGGGTCCGAGATATCAACGTCGATGACCCGTGTCTGCCCGAGTTCAATGTAGGTGATGACTGGTAGCCCGGATATCGAGGGAGGGTCCTCGACTGGGCTGATGTGGACAAGGACATCGTCAATCCATTGATTCCCACTCGCATCGACGACGCCATAGATGATGGCAGCATCCCCGCTTGCGTCTGTGACCGGTTGAATCCTGATATCGCCTCCCACGGCCGAGACTTCAATCAATTCGGAATCCTCTGTGAAAGCGAATACCTGTAGTTCCTCCCAAGCGGTCAGGTCGTCTTCGCAGCGACTGGCCATCGGAATCAATAGGCCACCTCCATCCTCATCCATCTCGATGTTGACCAGCGGAGAACAGGTGACCGAGAGATCCCATTCAAGGTGGAATCCGCCCACTATCGACATCGAAGTTATGTGAACAACGGTAGTTTCCGCCGCACCATTCGAGGACCACTGGAATCTCGCGCCTACAGCGATATCGAGAGCTTCGTTCAGGCTAGGAAGCGCATGACCAATCGGCACAGAGATAGAGAAGGCTCCAGGCGTTATCGGCGTCGAGTTGACAAGTTCAGAACCGACTGCGAAGAGAATGTTGCTGCCGAAGGAAGCCAGTCCAGCAGTCGAGCCCGTGGTCCATCCTTCAACTACCAAGTGCGGGTCATTGACATCGACGCGAGCCATCTCAATACAACCATCATGGATTGTAATTCTAACCGAATTTGTTACATCGCGTTCGACCAGTAATTCTCCGTTCTCATAGGACTGAAAGTTTTCTATTGATGTGTGTCCTTGCGGCATTGCTTCAATCGTGTAATTACCTTCGCCGAAAACATGGATTCTCCCCAATTCTTGGTCATAGGGGACTTCTACATTGAAATCCCAGGTTCCTTGGGTGCCTTCATCTGGAGTCAAGCCGCAATTCTCAACTGAAAGACCAGCATGTATTCCATCATAAGGTCCGAAATCGAGCACCGGCATCGACAAGCCACTCACCGAATGACTCGCCCGTGCTGTCTCGAATGAATACCACGGTTGGTGATATTTGACGCGGATCCCAACCGCATCGACGCGCACCTCAGAATCATCCGGCGCGCCGTTGGAGACATAATCCACAGTCACAGAAGAATTACCCAAATCACTCCAGGTCCAAGCCTGCAGACCATCCATCGACACCACCATCGGGTTATCCATCCGATAGACGCCATTGAAGGTCCGTGCAATCGTTCGAACGAGCCTCTCGGGTCCGTCCGCTGCAATCGTGATGCGAATCTCATCTGAAGTCAGCGCCTCGGGAACCTCGATGTGCAGAACCATCGAGACATTCGCGATCACCCTGCCAGACAAGCCAGTGAAGGCGTATCCTTCGAGCGTGATGTCGGGGCCTCTGGACCAGACGTAGTAACCATCCGGTTCTCCCGTGGAGGCATTCGAATCGGTTGGGGTCGTGGCCCCCCAAATGGTCGTGCTGGCGAAGTTATCCGGCCGCGCATGCGTGAACGACAATTCTCCATCGGCTACAATTCCGACGCTATATTGAGATGGGTCGTTCGAGAAGGCCCGCGTACTGCTTAATTCCCAAAGTGTTTCATCGTCGAAGGAACCCGCTTCAAGCAATTCGATCCTATCCGAAGCGATGACGACATCAGCCGCCGAGAGTGGTGCGAATGCGGCTGTCAGAGCTAGGACAGCCAATGAGATGCTCACAGCATATGCTCTGCCCATCATTCTCTCACGCAGGTCAGCAGCGCTTCAATCCGTTGGTTGCTGGTTCACTCGCCATCGTCCTGCACAACGCTTGAAATACGCCCTGTCGGTGGCTCGTATGCATACGGCTGTGGTAGTGTAGCGGTTAGCACGGTGGGTTGTGGTCCCGCCGGCCCGGGTTCAAGTCCCGGCCACGGCCCCATCTGATCGTAGTCGATTGTAAGACGGGGCGTGTCCGGATAGCGTTCTGACGTCGTTAAGGCGAGTTGCACTCGCCTTGACCCTCGATGAGTCACTTGCTTCAATTTGAATTGAGGTCGTCTTCGGTGATGTGGTGTCCCATCCTATTGACCTTGGTCCCGAGGTAGTCGCGGTTGTGCTCACTGATGCCGGCGACGAGTGGCATCATTTCGACAACATCGATGCCAAGATCCCGCAACTGTCCCGCCTTGTCTGGATTGTTGGTCAGCAGACAGACTCGATCGATGCCAACCCCTCGAAGCATCTCTGCTGCGATTCTGTAGTCGCGGGCATCTGCGGGGTGGCCAAGCATCAGATTCGCATCGATTGTATCGGCACCTTTGTCCTGCAGATTGTAAGCCTGTATCTTGGCATGCAGTCCTATTCCTCGCCCCTCTTGGCGCAGGTAGAGAAGGCACCCCCAGCCAACCTCTTGAATGTGGCTCAGCGCTGCGTTCAACTGGGCTCCGCAATCGCAGCGCAGACTGCCGAAAGCATCTCCTGTGAGACATTCCGAATGGACTCGAACATGAACTGGATCGGGGCCTTTCATGTCTCCCAGCGTCAGGGCGACATGATCCAATCCGGATGAGTCTTCGTGGAAGATTCGGATGCGGAATACGCCCTGAGCAGTGGGCAGTTGAGCATCCGCCGGAACCTCGAGTTTCTCGGTAAGGTCAATCGCCCGATCAGGAACTCCCATCGTTTTCGCCACACGTCGCCAAGTCATGAACCCATCCTCGCGCTCTGCGCGAGCTGCGTGTCCTCTGTGGTTCACTTTCTGATTCTGAAAGTGTATTCTCCAGCATCCTCGGTCACGTTGAGCAATTGTGCCCCAATTCGATCACATAATGCAGGCATATCGCGCAGGGTTTCCGGGTCGTCGCCAATGACTTCGATGACTTCGCCAGCGGACATCTCCGCCATCGCCTTTCGAGTCTCGTGGACCGGAATGGGGCAAAAGAATCCTATCAGGTCGAGGCGCTTCACAGGCGCCTCGTCAACCGTCTCAGCACAGCACTCATTCTGTTCTTGGATAGAGGGGCAGGCCACATCTCCGTAGCTGCAGAAGACGCAACAATCGTCTTTGGCGGCTCGCAGCAGAGTCGAACATCCGGCGCATTCGTGGAAGAACAGGCAAGTGTCCGTGGGTAATTCGAGATTCTCGGCATGACCACACTCGGGACAAGTCAGAGTCGAGTGGCTGAGAACAGCCATTTCGACACCTTACGCCCCTACTATCGTTGGCTTCAGAGCGCGTCCGTTGAATTCCCGTTTCTTGATGACATCGATGACATATGCGGCCTTCTCGACATGTATCTGGACAGTCGAGGCCGCTTCGCCGATGTCGATTTCACCCAATGCTATCTCTTGAATGCGTGCCTCATCGACGATCCAATCGGCCAAGGCACGCTTCGTCGAATCAGCCTTGCCGACGGCGAGGCTGATGCTGACCATTCCGAAGGGATCGGTCACCTCGGACCAATCATCGCGCTTGCGAACAGGGTCGCGATTCATGCCTTCGGGGAGCGGGGGTGTGTCGACGTAAGGGATTTCGAGGTTCCAGGTGTTGGAGATCTTGTCGAGTTCTCCCATGTCTTCTTTGGATACCAGCGACCATGCCTCGCCTTTACGACCCATGCGTCCGGTGCGGCCGATTCTGTGGACGTATGATTCGGTCTCGCTCGGCAGGTCGTAATTGACCACGTGGGTGATGCCGTCGACATCGAGGCCTCGTGCTGCCACGTCGGTGGCGACGACGATTCGCTCTCGGCCGTCGCGGAACGAGTCGAGGATCTTCTCACGACGATTCTGCGCTTTGTCGCCGTGCAGGCCGACAGCGCGCATACCGAATTTACTCAAGCGCTCTTCCAGTAGGTCGACCATGCGCTTGGTATTGGTGAAAATCAGCATCTGGTCATCTTCGCTCATATTGGCTATCAGACGGCCCAGAACCCAGAGTTTGTTAGGCCGGCCGATGCGAACCGCGAACTGTTCGATCTCAGGAATCTCCACTTCCAGATCGTCGCTCATGACAAAGGCTGGGTCGTCCATGAATTCATCCGCCGCGTCGAGAACCTCTTGCGGGAAGGTGGCGCTGAAAAGCATCGTCTGTTCACGCGCCGGCATCTGGTCGAAGATCCACAGAACATCTGGAAAGAACCCCATGTCGAGCATCCGGTCCGCCTCATCGAGGCAGAATCGACGAATGTCTGCAAGTTTCAGGTGGCCGCGCTTAGCCATGTCGATGACGCGGCCAGGGGTGCCGACGATGATGTCTGCACCCTTGTCGAGCATTTTGGCTTGTTTCTCGATGTCAGTACCGCCGTAAACGGTCTGGACCGACATGCCCAGCCCACCCTGTAACCAAGAGATTTCCTCGGCCACCTGAACGGCCAATTCCCTGGTTGGGCACAAGACGATCGCCTGAGGCGAGCCAGTCGCCTGACAAGCCTCGATAATCGGAATGCCGAATGCGGCGGTCTTGCCTGAACCTGTTCGAGCCTGTCCGACGACGTCGCGGCCGGCTCTGGCAACAGGAATCGCTTCAACTTGAATATCGGTTGGAATTGTCCAACCTTTGTTCGAAATCGCATCAGCGATTTCGCTGTCGAGGTCCCAATCACTGAATAATTTACCATCAGGGCTCATCTAATCGCCTCAGAAGGATTCCGAATCGCTGATTTCCTTCTGCAGCTCTCCCATCCAGTACTTCCGGCAGTTCTCTTTTGTGAGATACTGGTCTTTGCTCGAGAAGCTGTGGTTGTAGTGACCTTTGTCGGCACTCGAGTATTGTTCCTTACGCCGCTTGTGGTACTTCTGCAACACGTGCTGGCGCATGTATTGACGGAACTTCAGGGACTTGGTTCGGTTGATGCCCTTCGGCGTCACACCGTCCCAGAGCCGCTCAAATTGCTCGAGCTTGCCATCAAATGTCTCGCTCATCATCATTCCTCGCGGCCCGCCGACCCAACTCCTGTTTATGACCTTCACCCTCGGCTTGTGGCTCACCACTACGTGGTGTGGGGACCTGTGGTTTCGGGATGTGGTCCCCCTCGAACTCGTCAGCCTCACTCTGGTCGGTGGGCGTTTCGCCTTCGTTGAGTGCAGGTTCCTGCGTATCGAGCGGGGGCTGTTCCTCTTCCAGATCGAAGTCGATGACTTCGACCTTGTCGAGTGGGGCGAGGCGGAGATTCTTCTCGGCTTCCGTGCCTTCCCAATCGACGTCCCGCGACAATCGCTTGAGTCGTTTTCGGAGGTCCGGTCTGGTCTCTTGGCGGAGCAGTTCGCCGGCGAACTCGAGCAAACGGGCGCCGGTCAGGATGATGGATAATTGATCGATGCAGGCTTTGCGGAGTGTGGCGTCTTTGTCGCGGGCGCCGTCCATGATGAGTCGGGCGACGCGTGGGTTGTGCAGATCGAGTGATTTGAGGGTTCGAATCATGTTCTTGCGAACGCCTGCATCGTCGTCCAGCATCGCGGCTTCAACGAGGATCGTCGCGACTCTGGATTCGACATTGGCTAGCTTCGGCAGACAGGCCGAGGCGTGGCGTCGAACCGTCGCGTCCTCGTCCTGCAGCGACCACGAGATGAGATCCCAACCCGTCGCTCCGCCTCGAACCGTTATCGTTCGCAGGATGAGCGCGGCTCGACGACGAAGGTCGACGTCTTCTTCACGGATCAATTCGTCGATGTGGAGGCAGCCTGTCTCCACCCAGTTCCCGGACGTCGCCTTCAAGGTCGCGAAGGCATCGTCACGGTGTTGTTTGCTCGGATGACGCAATTCTCTGCGCAGAATCTCCTCGCAGCCTGATGGGAAGACAGGTGCGACCCTGAGTAGGCACTCGCGAGCGCTGTACCTCACATCATCATTTTCCTCTTGGAGGCGGTCTGCAAGGTACATGAAGAGGTCAACATGTTTCTTGATGGCGAAGGATGGAAGGGCTTCCAGTGCGGCGATTCTGATTAGTGGGTCATCGTCGTCGAGGGCTTCGCAGAGTGCCTCGTGCGCGGCGGAGACGAAGGAGGGCAAGACTCTGTTCAGAGCGAGGATCCCATCTCTTCGACGAGCTAGCCCCCCACCCATTGAGCGAGGTAACTCAACCATCGGAACCCGGCCTGAAGCCAAGGGAATGATATCTCTTGGAGGAAGCCTCTGCCAAGTGCCTTCGCTGGGCAACATCGAGCGGATGTCGACCTGCTTGATCTGCCGCCGTTTATTGAGCGGCCGGCCCGTTTTCGGGTCGCGAGCGACGTAGTCTCTAGCCATGGTTGAGGGGGCGCGAGACGGTGGTGGTTCTTCAACCGACGCACGAAATGTCTCAATTCGACCTCTATCGCCTGCATGTGGTAACCCTCAAGCCACAGAACCGAGCGAGAAAGAAGGAGGGAGAGCAATGAGCAACGAGAGCGATGTCGCACGACTTCTGCACAGCGCCTTCGATGATGTGGATTCAGTTGGTGTCAGCCGCTCGGATCTGATTCGACTGTGGTCGCTTGACATGCAGTGGTTCACCCCTGCAGAGGCTGAACAAGTGGTCGACAGACTCTGCGAGCATGGCTGGTTGGAGATTGATTCCGAATCGATCACAGTCTCTTCTGGCGTTACTCTCGTGCCCCCCGGACTCGGTTGGAGACCCATTATTCGCCGAATGCTGGATCCGCCAGAATGTCCAACAGCCACAGCTTCGTCGGAATCGTCGGCAAGCAGGCAGCAGATGACTTCAGCACTCGGTCGGTCTTCGAAACCAGACCCTGCAAGCGCTTTCTCGACACCGAGGGTGATAGCGGGTACCCCTTCACCTGCTGCCGAACCACGAGACCCTACGAGGTTCTCTCGCCCGACCGTTTCGGGAACCGCATCGGGCGCTGCATCAGGTGGGCCGCGGGAGCAGTTGGTGGACCGCGCCGAGGGCAGCATTCCGGTCCTCATCAATCTGATAGCGAAGGAATCGGGCCTCGCCAACAGGGAGGTCGTTCGGCGGGCCCAGCGCAAGCGCCGTGCTCTCGGTCCCGTGACTCTATGGATGGCCCTAGCCCTCGTCGCGCGCGAGCAGGGATTGGACATGGAGCGCGTCGCGGCGGCGATCGAGAGCGCCGCCTCGTGAGCAGTGTATTGCCCAGTGGCAGCAGTCCGATGCCCAGTGCTGCGGTATGAGGTCAGTTGCCATTGCCGCTGCGGACCTCGGCGGCGAGCAGACCGGGTAGCACGAGGAGTGCGAGAATCAAGGAGAAAGCGACGGAGATCGAGCTGACGAGGCCGAAGTCGCGAATCACCGGCACCGGCGAGAGCAGCAGCACCATGAAGCCACAGATCGTCGTTCCAGCGGACATCAGCAAGGATGCTCCAGTCGTCGAATACATCTCGCGCATCGCATCCCAGGTTCCCAGCCCTCGATCCCGATTAATTTCGAATCGACGCCAGACGTGAATCGAGTAATCGATGCCCAGCCCGATTGTCAGCGCCGTGATCATGATGGTCAGCACATTCCAGTTGATGTCGAGAATCGCCATTGCACCGACAACCCATGAACCGGCGAGTCCGACGGGCAGGATGATGACTAATGAAGGGCCGATTCTGCGGGTTAGAGCGACTAGCACGATGAGCGATACGCCGAGACTGAAAGCTGTCGATTCGACTTGAGATACCACCAGACCCGAAAGCACGTTGTTGACCAGAATCAGATCGCCGCTGAGGTAGGCTTGGCAGCCGCAACCGTCTTCGAGATCCACCATCATATCAGTGAACTGCTCAGCGATCTTCGCAGTCTCCTCACTGTTTTGGGCCGTCACATCGACGCTCATCCGCAGATAGCGCAGCGCCGTCCCGTCGGGTGTCAATGCAACCTGCATGGCCGTGCGCTCCGCCCAGGATTTCCCGCGAATCGCTTCGCCGATTCGATCATCGGTCAATAATTCGGCGATGGCCGATGCGACGTCGCCCTCGACGAAGCCATCGGTGACGCCGACAGCGCCGTCGAAGACGCCGAGATGGTGTCGCTCACCGAATGTCTCGTCGGCTTCGATGGCATCACGCAGAAGTGGATAGATTCCATCGTACGAGGGTCTTGGGGTATTGGTGCCCTCGGGTGTGACGACATAAGTCATCCAAGCGAGTTTGTTGTCGATTCGTTCGAGTTCTTTGAGGAGATCGCGCTCGCCTGTGAGGGATTTCTGGCCAGAGAGTGGCTCGATGATGATGTTGACGGATTTGAGAGCCTCGACCTCATAGGATTCGTACATCGAATTACGGACTTCGATGACCTCCATCTCCTCGCCGAGGAAGTCGGTCAATTCGAACTTGGTATCGAGTTGGCCAACCGAGATGACGACTGAACTGGCCGTCAGCGCCGCAACTGCCAGCAAGACGAGTGCCGTGTGGCGGCGCTGGAATTCTGTCGCGTGATCGGCGAGACGATGCAGTTGCAGCGAGCGATGTTTCTGCACGCCCGCCGTCTTCTCGATCAGCACGTGCAAGGCGCCAACAGTGACCGTGCTGGCGATGAATGCACAGATGACACCCAATGCGAGAGTCATGCCGAAGATCTTCAGTGGAGGCAGAGGCGAGAGGAAGTTGGCGAGGAAAGCGAAGGCCGTGGTGACCACCGAGAGCGAGAGTGCGATACGCAGGATCGAGAATGATCGAATCCAGGCGAGGGCAGGGGATTGGGTTTGTCGGCGAGCTGCTTCGTAAGCCCGTTGAAGGTGGATCGAATAATCGATTCCAAGGCCCAGCACGACTGGTGCGACGGCGACTTCGAGGACTGAGAATTCGATTCCGAGGAGGGTCATCGAGCCGTAGGTCCAGATAAGGGCTGCCGATAAGCCAAGAAGAGGTGCTGCGACCATCATCGCTGAGCGGAAGGCGAAGGCTAACAGGAGAACGACGACGGCTATCGAGAAGAGCAGCAGCCAGACGAGATTATCCATCGTCGACTCGTTGATGTCGTTGCTGACGAGGTCGTCGGAGACGATGCCGTAGCTGAGAGCGGAATTGTCTGCAGTGGCACGCTTTTCGAGAAGGTTTCTGATCTGCAGTGATTTATCCAGTCGCTCATCAGCTGACATCTCACCGCTGAGCTCAATGACCCACATGGTGCTCGAGGCACTTGGTGTAGGGTCGCCGACATGGCCGTTGTCGAGCCATTGGCAGACCGGGTCGTAGTCGAAATCCTTGTGCAGCATCACCGAACGGGCGAAGGAGGCTGTTGCGATGGCTCGGTCGTCGCCGATGGCGTCGGTGCATTGTTCGTCCTCGACGATTGAATCGAGGAGTTCTGCCCAGGTGTTGAAATCGGCGATGTGGCGCTTTTCGGAATCGCGTTCCTCGAGCGCGACTTCGAGTATTCTGGCGGCGTTGATATGGGCGGTGACGAAGTTCCGGTTGGCGGCTGAGAGTTCGTCGACCGCTGCGAGATCAGCTGCCAGTTGCTGCATCGCGCCGAGCTCGAGAACATTCGCTCCTTCCTGCGTCGGCACGATGTGGATGTAGATTCTATGCGAGGATGCGGGCATCACCTCCTCGAGTCGCGCCTCAGCTGCATCAGCCGCAGTCTGAGGCGCGAAAGACGACAGATCAGTCTGGAATTCAGGCAATGGACTGAGCGCAAGCCCGCTGACGATGGTCAGGAGCAGGCTCGCAATCACGATTGGCAACGCTGCTTTCTCAAACAACTCCGCGATACGTTTCTCAGACACAGGCGAGCCTAGCATCATCGATGCCTGTCGCCATCCGCTACATAATCCAACCAGTGAATTGGACCCCTAGGGTCCAGCATTTACATGAAAGCCCTCAAAAGGGGGTGGCCGGTCGCGCGCTCACCATGCCAGTGAAAGTGCTCAAGAATGAAGGGTCAGAACTCCGACTGCGGCTCATAGGTGAGGACCACGCAACTCTGCAGTTGTTCCGCTCCCGCCTCAATGCGATGGACAAGGTGGAGTACGCGAATTACTTCACCGGACATCCAGATCTCGATGAGCCAGAATTATTCTTCCGCGTCAAGAAAGGGGCCAAGGCGGACAAGATCATCAAGGATCTTTGCTCAGATATCAGAAAGGAGTTCGCCGGCCTCTCGAACTGAGGACGGTGACATTTTGTCTTTCAGTGAAATCGAGGAAAAACTCGGTCTTCGCGGCTGGGCCTATCCAGCTGCTGGAATCGGTGGACTGCTCAAGGTTCGCGTCGAGGATTTCCGCGTCGAGGAAGTCGCGAGGGTTCCTGCTCTCGACGCACGTGGCCGCTTCACCGTTGTTCGTGCAACCCTAACGAATTGGGAGACGAACCGCTACTTACGAAGGTTGGCCGGTGCTTGCAGAATCAATCGCAATCGAATCTATTGTTCGGGCCTGAAGGACAAGAGGGCCGTGACGACCCAGATTCTCGTCATCGATGCCCCTCAGAAGAAGGTCGAAGCAGTCGATATTCCTGATTCTGAGTTGGAGATTCTCGGTCGAACGCATCAGAAGGTCGGCATGGGCGACCATGATGGGAACCGCTTCACTATCACCGTGCGCGGTTGTTGCGATGAGAATGGTGAACCTCTTGAGGCCAAGGACGCGATTGCGAGGGTTCTGCAGATTCGCGAGGGCATGGCTGAGCGGCTCGGCGAAGATGCATTTCCCAATTGGATCGGTCCGCAGAGATTCGGTGCGACTCGTCCAGTGACTCCCGAGGTCGGTCGGGCGATCATCGCAGATGATTTCGAACAGGCCGTCGACCTCTATCTTGGGATGCCCGGAGAGAACATGACCAAGGATGTGGCTGAGTTCAGAGCGAAGTGGCTGAAGAGCAAGGATGCCGAGGCGACTCTGAAAATCGCCCCTAAACATCTCGGTTACGAGAAGAGCATCCTCGAAGTCTTGCGCAATCGTCCTGATGACTGGGTCAAGGCGTTCAGGGCGCTGCCGCCTTCTCTGCAATTATTGATGATTCATTCCTTGCAGTCTCTTGCATTCAATCACGCCTTGGCGAACAGGCTCGAAGCTGGTATCGATCTGATCGAGCCTGAGATCGGCGACCTCGTCGCTCCGGTGCACGATAATGGCCGCATCGAGGTCGCCAAGATGGCATCGGTGAGCGCGACGAATCTCGAGCGCTGCCGTCGTAATTGTCGACTCGGCAGGCTCGCCGTGACCGGTCCACTGCCAGGTCGAGAGACAGCATTCGCACAAGGTGAGGTCGGTGCGCTCGAATTGAAGGCTCTGGAACAGACCGATCTTGCCGATGTCGATTGGCGTGTTCGTCGCATCCCTCGCTTGACGACTTCGGGAACCCGTCGCCCGCTGACGGTCTCGTTCCGTTCATTCTCGGTCGAGCAAGCCACAGCGATGCCCGAAGATGGGGCTTCCACACGCTGGGAGGCAGGCCCGAAATCTGGCGATCGTTGGCATCAGAATGGGGCTGATCTACGCTTGAGATTCACCCTTCCGCCAGGAACCTACGCGACGGTTCTGATGCGCGAATTCATGCACTCGCCACTCGATCACTATTGAGTGGAGGGTGACTGGTTCTATCAGAGGCGACTCGATTCAGAGGCGACCCATTTCGAGGGCTACGATCTGACCGACATTGCCATCGATCTCCCGAACCGCATCCTCGAAGCCGTCGACTATTCCTTCGCCTTCACCGAGAACGGCTTGCACTTCGATGAACATCATGCCGAAGGCGAGAGGCTTGATCTCGCAGGCTTGAACCTCTTCCATCGAGGAAATCGTATCAGCGATTCCCTCGTAATCGGGTATTCCATCCTCAGGTTGGTTGATTGTGACTTTGTATTTCACGACGACGTGGCCCATGTGAACAACTCCTGAGGATCAAGGTCCCTCGAATGCGCATTGGGGGCAGATGTACTTGACGGCTTGAACTCGACAACGCTCGCTTCGTCCGATAGCCTCGCCACACTCTGGGCACGGAAAAGTCGTGCTTCGAGCCTCGACGAGAGGTAGTCCTGACGAAGTGCATATGTCTGCTCGTGTTGCCATTATTCGACCCTCAGCGAGCGGCCGAGCCACCTTCCCCTTTTAGCGTTGACCGACGTAGAAATGATGACTACGTCGGCTCAGTCATCGACTTCTTGCATTGGGATGAGTTGAAATCAAGGATTCTCCAGCAAAGGCTGGCGAGAAACATGAGTGAACGTGAATTGAGTTTGAAAGGTGAAGAGATCGACCTTCTGAAATACGTCGAGAATGCAGGTGGCATACACGGCCTGCGTGGTATCGACAAGGTGCGTGGATGGAATAACATCGAGTATGGCGCAGGTCTTTCGGGCAAGAACACACCATCTACGAAATTGTCGATGAACAAGGCCTTCATACCTCCTGGTGGAGTTGCGGCTGCTCATATCCACGTTGATTTCGATGTCATGGTCTGTTTGCTCAAAGGCAGCGTGCGGCACGAATTCGGTCCCGGTTGCCGCAAGTCTGTAATTCACAGTGCGGGAGACATGTTCTACATCGAGCCCGGCTTGCCGCACGAGGTTTTCAATTGCTCAGAGACCGATTGGGTCGAGGCCATCGTCGCCCGCTCCGATGCTTCGGAGTGGCAGAACATCGTCCCTTACGATCGCGACTCCGAGTGATCAGGTATTGAGCACAGTGAGTTGGCCACTGCGCCCAGTGGATACAACGCGCTCGCCGAGGCGTCGCTTGCACCAGCCATTCTCGATGCGGACGATATCGCCAGTCGCCACCGCATCGATCTGATCACCCCAGAGCACGAGTCCGACGACGCCGGACTCGTCTCTGCCGCAAGCTGCTGCGACACGCCCAGTCCACTTCCGACTCGATACCAGACGGGGCGGGTATCGCCTGAGGACGAGAATCTCAAGGTCCGTCACCGGCCTGTCTTCACGCAAGCGGCTGACCTTCGACTTCCGCCGCCGCCGCTTGCCGTCATTCTCCTTCGAGTCATTCAGTATCTGCTTCTCCAATTCGCTTAATCCAGTCATGTGAATCGATGCGAGTTGGTGGGCTCGCATATCAAGGTCGAGGAGGAGGGGGCGCTGAAAGTGAAGCCCCCCTACGGGGTGAATTGAGAGGTGAAAGTGAAATCGAGATTTCCAGCGACTGAATGATTCAGAATACGCATTATAGATTATACATCAATCGTCTTTCTTCGAGAAGCGCCGAAATCCCTTGACGACTTCAGTGGTATCTTCTTCAGTTTCAGATTCAACATTCACACCAACTTTCGTCAGGTGCGTCTGCACCTGTTCATTCGCAGTAAGACCTCGCGCCCTGTGGCGCGGAACAGGTAGGCGGTTGCGGCAGACGAGGTAGGTTTCTGAGGAGGAATTTCGGCTTGCCAACGGGGCGAATCGCTGGACATTGCTGAAGCGATCCCTCGCTGCTTCGATCAATCCTTCAATACCGACTCCTTGGAAAATCTTGGTGACGAAGGAGCCGCCCGGAACAAGCATCCCCATCGCCACATCCAAGGTCATCGTCGACAACTCCAACGAGATCGACTGGTCGGTATCGTAACGGCCGGTCAGTTTCGGTGAGATGTCGCTGAGAACCAGATTTAGTTGGCGACCATCGAGAATCTCTTCGATTCTCTCGAGAGTATCGATTAAGCCGATATCGCCCTGTAGGATGCTCGCCCCTTCGACGGGCGAGGTCGATTTGAGGTCCACTCCGACGACTAGCCCGTCCGCCCCAGACTCCTCCACCGAGACCTGTGTCCATCCGCCTGGGTGACAGCCGACATCGAGGATCGCGTCACCTGCGCGGATGATTTCGAAGCGCTCATGAATCTGCTTGAGTTTGAATGCTGAGCGCGAGCGATAACCCATCGACTTGGCCTGACGACGCCACGGGTCGCGCCGATTCTCCTGATACCAGCGCTTGCTCATCACTCGCTTCGTCGGGCCGGTCGGTTATGAAGCCGAGCCGATGTGCAATGGCCTAAAACCGCCTATCAAAGGCCGATTTCGTCTATCAGTGCGCGAGCCGTGTGACGGATCGCGGCTTCTGACTGCATCGTCGGCTCGAAACCAGTCGAGAACAGATATTCGACGTCGAGACTGGTCCTCGGGACATCGCCTGCCCAGCCTCGGGCGCCACCTGTGTATTCTATAGCGACACCTTCGATTGCGGACTCCTCTATGACGATCTCGGCGATTCTGCGCACCGAGCAGGTATCGCCTGTTCCGAGATTGTAGAGATTGACAGCCTCATCGGTCTCATCGACGAGGTGGACCATCGCACGGACACAATCTTCAGCCGACATGTACGACTTCTCCTGCAAGCCGTTGCCAAGCACTTCGAGGCGGGTCGGGTCTGCCTTGAGTTTGTGGATGAAGTCGAAGATCACACCGTGCGTGCCTCGCGGCCCGACGATGTTGGCGAAGCGATGAATCCAACTTTTGGCGCCGAAGGTTCCGCACCAGGCGCTGATCAGGCCTTCGGAGGCCAGTTTCGAGGCGCCATAGAGAGAAATCGGCTTGATCGGACCATAAGTCTCGGGTGTGGGCATGACATCAGCCTCACCGTAGATGGCGCTCGAGGAGGAGAAAGAGATGCGCGAGACGCCCGCACTGCGCATCGCCTCTAGGACATTGTAAGTCGCAACCGTGCCTTGGCGCAGGTCCGTGTCGGTTACTTCCGTGCCCAGACGGATGTCTGGGTTCGCAGCCATGTGATGAACGGTCTCGACGCCTTCCATCGCCGCCTTGGTGGCGTCGAGGTCGAGCAGGTCTGCGCGCACGACTTCTACCTGCTCGCCGTGATGCGCGAGAAACTCCTCGCGCCCAGAACTGAAATTGTCGAGCACGCGCACGCGCTTGCCTTGTGCCACCAGTGCATCGACGAGATGTGAGCCGATGAATCCAGCACCGCCCGTCACGAGTTCCATGACTGCGCCAACCTCCGACCTTCTTTGAGGGATTCGCTATCCCGCCCCGTTGATTCTCGCCCCTAGTCTAGTCAGAATATGTCCAAATCTAGACAGGAAAACAGTATCGAATGTGAGCCTGCCTCGTTCACTTTCAGTTTTGATTCAGAGTTCTCCGCGCGCAGGGCCAGAGGCTGTGGGCGCGCGAGACATTTATTTTCACTTTCATTGAACCCTCTGCTTTGGAGTTGATAATGAGACCCTCAGTTCGGTTTTGACCCTGAGGTAAAATAGATGACAAAAACATCAACCAAACAGAAACAACAGCCCGAGAACGAACAGAACACCACCCTGATTGGGTGGGCAAGGCAGAGCCGTGCCGGTGGAGCTCTGAAGCTCAGTCTCCACTCGGAGGCGGTTTCCAACTGCCACACATACACGACTGCCGATGGCACATCATACGTGCCGCTGGTGATCAGTATGGCAGCTCTGCGCCGCGTCATAGACGGCGAGCAGACTGTCACCACAGTCAGCCAGTTCCAAGAGAACTGAGGCTGAACCCGCTTCCCACGGGGCGTCATAGCGATTGCTTCATTTGACTCCCGTGGGGGCACAACCCTCGTGCCCGCCGACGGAAGTGCTGAGGAGCGCGACGATGAAGCGATTTTCTGGAAGCGCTTCTTCGAGCGATTGCAGCCTTTGCGAGAGGCTGTAGAGAAGACAATCGGTGTCATCGATTCATCATTCATAGGCAACGCCTATGACTCCGTGGACAAGTTGTTGACCACCGGTGCCGAGCGCGGTCATGCAGCCTCTCAACGCCTTACAGAATTTTGGTATTCAGCCATTCTTCGCAGCCCAGGAATCATCGTCGCTCTGCTTTTGTTGGCGACGACTCTCGTGGGGCAATATGCTGTGGATTTCGAGCACCAGATCGATGGTGATCTAGAGGTCTATCTGCCCGATGATGCGGATTCGACCGTATTACTCAAGCAGGTCAGACTTCAATGGGCAACGGACATCGTCATACTGTATTTCCAGACCGACAACGCTGTTGACCAACAGTGTGCGGCAGGCGAAACTCCACCGAGTTGCAGAGGTTCGGAGAACATCACACACGTCAACATCCTGCAACAGATGTCATGGCTCGAGGGCGATGATCTGAACCAAGGCCAGGGAGGATATCAATCCGGCCTCGACGAACACAAAGACGATCGCGGCCTCAAGGACGGAGTCATCTGGATTCTCTCACCAGCCCAGGTCATCAAGGAAGCCAACTCTTCGAGTTACCGTTTCAGCTGCGCGGTTGAGAAGTACGGCCTTCCAGTCAGTTCGCGTGAAGAATGCAGCTTCGCAGAACTCAATCCATATCGTGGCTATTCGATTCCCGACGATCAGGATCGCGTGAACAATCTGGTGGAACAGACCGAGTCACTGCTATCCAGTTTCGTCCGCGACACCAACAACGACGGTGTTTGGGACACGGGCGTGGTGGTGATGGGTATTCTGTTCGAGATGGAGGGCGTCGATCAACACATCTCGCGCGATGATCCCAAGGGCATCACCGAGAAGAATCCAGATGGTCAGATTCAGGACCACAAAGCCTTCATCCGCTACGCTGAACGGCTGATTTACGAGGAAGCATCACCCGGGAATTGCGAACTCTGCTACCGAGTCTACTCCAACCCAGTGACCTCGATGGATCAAGAACGCCTCGACGTCATACCGCAGCGTCAAGCGATCACGATAACCGGAATCACGCCGGTTCTGCACGATGTATCTGACGCGATCTACATCGAACTCATCGAGACCATGCTGCCAATCAGTCTGCTCCTAGTCTGCATCACGATGATCATCCTGCACCGTAATCCCAAGGTCATCATCATCTGTGGAACTCCAATCATGATGAGCCTTGCGATCACTTTCGGAATCACAGTCCTCGCTGACATCACACTCACCCCGATGATCATCTCAGCGGGGCCGATTCTCGTCGGACTCGGGGTTGATTATTCGTTGCATCTGACCAATCGCATCGAGGAGAATCGGCTCGAACTGATTGAGGAACGTCTCGAGCAGTCCTGGCGCCAGCACAGAGATGGTTCTGCAACCATCGAAATTGACCCTTGGGATCCCACCCTCAGCCTCGCAGCCACGGTCCGTGCCTCGATGACAACAGGCCACGCCATCTTCCTCTCCGCTCTGACCACCATAATCGGATTCAGCGTCCTGACATGGCCAATGCTGGTCCCAATCCAGCCGATGCGAACGGTCGGTGTTACCCTCTTGCTCGGAATCGCCATAACCTTCATTCTCTCGATGATCATGGTACCCGCCCTCGTCCACCTCTTCCGTTATCGTAAGTCCGAGTCCGGTCTCGACATGCCGCTGATGCAGACACTCATCTTCTCGACCACCATAGGCGCAGTAGCCGCATTCACACTATATTCGGCAGACACGACCACTACCATCAATACGCTGTTCTTCGGAGCATTCATCGGCACGACTCTGCTTCTCGCACTGCAGAAGGATATCTGGCAGAAGATCGGGGAGGTACCGGTGAAAACCACCCTCGTAGTGCTCATCGTTGCATTCATCGTCACTGGATTCGGCTTGTCGATGTTCGAGGAACAGATGGGCAAGGAGATCACCGGTGCCTCGGATGAGGTGCCGCCGGGTCTAGCGAGTTACGAGGCATTGAGGGAGTACAGCATAGAGTTCCAAGGTGGGCAGACGAACATGTTCATCGTCGACGCGACGGCCAGAGGGGTACAGAACGATACTGCTCCGATACGCGATCTTCCGATTCTCGACGCGATCGAACTCATGCAGGTGAAGAAGATCGACAATGTGCCGCATACCACGACAATCAGCCTAGTGACGATTCTCAAAGCCATCCATGTCGATGTCAATATCTCGGGCCTCGAAATTTACGACCGCAGCCTCTGGGAATTGCTTCACGATGAGTGCTGGGACGAATCGACCAACCCGCTGCGACCAGAATGTTGGGCATACACAGCGAGCAGCAGAGAGGATATGGTCAACATCGCTTTCGACACACTCAGCCCCGAAATCCGCTCGATGTTGATGAATGCAGACCAAGCTCAATGTCCATGGGAGACCTCCTGCGAAACCAAGACCCTGGTCTACGTCAACCAACCCTACATCAATCTCAGTGCTGCTGGCGAATTGCGAGATGCGATCGACGATCATCTCGATGGATCGGGCGATTGCGAGGATGCTCTCAGTTGTCATGCACTCGGTATCGACGGCGTTCTGAATTCGATGCTGACCGGTGGATTGCCGGTCTCGATCGACATCAATACGGGTATCCACAAAGCGCAGACCGAGACGACGATCGCGACGATGTTCATCCTGCTGTTCACCATGATGATTCTGTTCCGCTCGCCGCGATTGGCGATATTCACCATGACTGCCGTCGGTGTCGTGGTGCTCTGGCAGCCATTGCTGATGAGCCAGGGCTCGGTGAATGTCAACGTCTTCACTGCGATGATAGGTACCATCGTCTTTGGTATAGGAGTTGATGACTCGATACATATCATCGATCGCATCAAGGATGAGGGTGAGACACCGGCTGGCATCGTCAAATCGGTGGCTCGAACGGGCCAAACGATCTTCGAGACCACCGCAACGACCTGCGCGGGCCTCTCTGCTGGCCTTTTCGTGGCGATTCCCGGCCTGCAGAATTTCTTCTTGCTGATGATGGCGCTGCTTATCCTCGCTCTGCTGACCAGTTCGATTCTGCTGCCGAGTTTCATCGTCGCCTGGCACGAGTTCAAGTCGAGAATGCTTGGACACGGGTCCTGGCTCGATTACGAAGATTCCGGCGCCCTTGAGACGTCAACAGTCCTCGAGGCAACAATCGAATAATCTCTACCACCGATAACCAACGAGGCTTGCTCTCGCTGAATCTCGTTGGTTGAGGGTGCAGGGAGTAAGCCCCTTTCTGTTCACCATTCGGCTGGTCGCATTCAACTTTGCATCCTACCCGGTCCTGTCGATGCATTACGGACCTGCTTGGACTTGCTCCAGCGGGGTTGCTCGTTCCAGCCGCGGTCAGGAAATCTCACCCTTACGGGATCATCGTACGCCTGGCGCGGTTCGTTTCTGTTGCAGAGCCGGCCCTCCCGGACCTCCGACTTGCGTCGGACCGCTTGCATCATGGAGAGGGGACTTTCCTCAGTGTCGTACACTGTCAGCGACCCTCCTGCTCCCTCGGCACAACCGCTAACCACCTACGCATGAACCCTTTGCAGCACATCTGAATGGCTGATCCTAACTGTTGCGTCAAAGTCCGTACTGGATTGAATGATGGTAAGCATCATGTCCGGCGCTCGCGTCGATTCAGACGTGAGCGACATCGAGGCGCTGAAGCGCGAGGCTGGAATCGCCGCCTGTGACTTCGTCAAGAACGGCATGAAACTGGGCCTAGGGACCGGCTCGACAGTGCGTTACACGGTGCTGGAGATCGGACGGAGAATGGCAGAAGAAGGCCTGTCCGTCGTCGGCGTTCCCACGAGCGAAGCGACTCGTCAACTCGCTGAGAGTCTGGGCATCCCGCTGGTGACGCTGGCGGATGCCGGAACCCTCGACCTCGTCATCGACGGGGCGGACGAGTTCGACGCAGAATTCGCACTCATCAAGGGCGGTGGAGGAGCCTTGACGCGCGAGAAGATAGTGGCGCAGTCTAGCGATGGAATGGTTGTGGTGGCAGATGACAGCAAGCAGGTCGAATGTCTCGGAGCATTCGATTTACCGATCGAGATCCTGCCCTTCGAATGGCGCCGAACGAGTGAGCGAATAGGGGCGATATGCGCCGGCGCAGTGAGTCTGCGCGGAGGCGAGGAAGCACCATTTGTGACCGACAATGGCGGCTGGATTCTGGACTGCCGGTTCGGCGCTTCGATAGACGACCCTGCAAGCTTGGAATCGGCGCTTCTAGAGATAGCTGGAGTCGTCGAAGTAGGTCTCTTCGTCGGCATCTGTGACGCAGTTATCATGGCCTCCACTGGCGGCATCATCACACTGGTCAATCCGAGCGGCCGATTGACATGAGTCGCTAGTTGACCCGTTGCGATTAAAGAGGGATGTCAGGTCGCACGGCTGGGTCTGTAGCTTAGTCAGGTAGAGCACCCGGCTCTTAACCGGGCGGTCGCGGGTTCGAACCCCGTCAGACCCGCCAATAATTGATGTTAATCTAGGGTCTGAGGGAAGTCGAACCAACTGAGGACTGGTCGATGGAAATCGATGTCAGTTGAGAAAAGTGTGATTCAAGTTGAATTTGTAAGTCGTCGCCAAGGTTGAGCGGTTTTCCCTAATCTTCTTTTCAGGGCTTGCTGCGCGCTTCGAACAATATGCAAATGATTGGTCGACCATAGGTCGATAGGCTCGTCTTGATATGGTGGATGCTCGCCGAAGCGAGCGATAGAGATGACGAAGGACACGTGGATCGGCGATGTTTGTGCAGGCGAGCACGACGGCGCGGAGGTGGAGTTGAAGGGCTGGGTCCACCGCTCCCGAGGCTCAAACAAGATTCGCTTCATCGTCCTTCGAGACTCGACAGGAACTGTCCAATGCGTCATCAAGCGAGAGGTGGTTGGCGACGAGACCTTCGAAGCGATGAAAGGTACGCTCGTCGAATCCAGCCTCATGCTGACGGGCATTGTCGAGCCGACAGAGAGGGAGCACGGCCATGAAGTCCAGGTCACTTCAGCAGTGGTTGTGGGGCCAGTCAACCCTGAGCGACCATTTCCAATCACCGAATCAGCGATGGCAGAAGCCGAGGGCGGCGAGACTGAATTCCTCCTCGATAACCGTCACCTCTACCTCAGAACGGGCAGAATGACGACGATGCTGAAGATGCGCTCGACGGTTTTCGGCGCGATTCACTCGTATTTCCGCGACAGGGATTTCATCGAATATCAGGCACCGAATTTCGTCGCTGGCGCTGTAGAAGGCGGCAGCACTCTCTTCGAGGTGCCCTATTTCGGACGCAAGGCCTACCTGACACAATCTTGGCAACTCTACGCAGAAGCAGCGATGCCAGCCCTTGAGCGCCTCTACACTATGGCACCTTCTTTCCGTGCTGAAAAGAGCCGCACACGTAGGCACTTGACCGAGTTCTGGCATGCTGAGATGGAGATGGCTTGGGCTTCGAACGACGACATCATGGTGCATGGTGAAGGCGTCGTTCGACACATCGCTCGAAGCCTTCTCGACGAGCGCGAAGCAGAATTGATTGAACAGGGCCGTGATCTCGATCTGGTCGCACGATATGCCGACAGCCCTTACCCGCGAATGAGGTACGACGAGGCTGTCGAGACTCTGCAAGGG
>Ga0302120_10000135_pt1 | contig 29874 bp, 31 predicted proteins | sample AG5_Bottom_MG_FD_203118 | JGI IMG/M metagenome (GOLD analysis project Ga0302120, IMG submission 203118) | Marine microbial communities from Western Arctic Ocean, Canada - AG5_Bottom | ecosystem: Environmental > Aquatic > Marine > Oceanic | place: Canada: Western Arctic Ocean | collected 2017-10-01 | reverse complement strand
GCCGCCAACCTCGCCTGAATCAGGCCAGGCCGAGCACCCGCAGGAGGTCGGCCAGGCGGTCGATGACGTGGTCGGCCTCGGTCCCGTCCTCCGGGTCGTCCACCACACCGCGGAACCGGACCGTGGACATGCCCATGGCCCGGGCGCCGGCCACGTCGGTCCGCCTCAGGTCGCCCACGTGGGCGACGGTCGTCGGATCATCGATGCCGAGACCATCCAGGGCCGCCCTGAAGATCGCCGGGTCGGGCTTGTAGACGCCGACCTCGTCGGAGAAGGCGGCGAAGGTGACGTGCCGGAGGATGCCGTGGGCATCGAGGAACGTCCGCAGGTGCCGGCCGGTCGCGAGGGCGGTATCGCTGACCACTCCGACGGCGACGCCGATAGCCGCCACTGCGGACAAGACGTCCGCAGCGTCGTCCACCGGCGACACCGCCAGGGCGAACGACGCCGACTCGAACGCGTCAGCGAGAGCCGCCCGGTCGTCAACGTCAATGCGGTCGCCGAAGGCGGTAAAGCAGTCGGCGAGGGCTTCGGTAGGGCCGTACTGGCGTCCGGCCCTCCACTCCTCGTCGAACCGGGTGGGGAGCATCGAAAGCGTCCCTTGAAGGAGGTCTTCGTGGATGTCCAACCCCCGCTCGACGATCACCTCGCGCCAGAAGCGGCTCCGGATCTCGACTGCACCCGGGATGCTGGTGAGGAGGGTGTTCCAGAGGTCGAAGGTGACCGCACGGATCCGGGCCATCTGGAACTGCGTCCCGGCTCTACTGGGCTTCGGGTCAGGCGCGGCAGACGCCGTCGGCCACAGCAGCCGCTGCCACGGCCTCGGCCACCCGGTACGGCACCAGCTTGTCGAACACCGACGGCACCACGAAGGCCGAGGTCAGTTCGGCATCGGATACAGACTCGGCAATGGCCCTGGCCGCTGCCAACTTCATGTTCTCGGTGATGTCCATGGCGCCAACGTCCAGGGCCCCCCGGAAGATCCCGGGGAAGGCAAGCACGTTGTTGATCTGGTTCGGATAGTCGCTCCGACCGGTGGCCATCACGGCAGCCAGGCCATCGGCCTCCTCCGGGCGGATCTCCGGTTCCGGGTTCGCCATGGCGAACACGATCGGTTCCGGGTTCATGGTCCGCAGGTTGGCGGCGTCGATCAGGCTCGGACCGCTCAGGCCGATGAACACGTCGGTCCCGACGAGGACCTCCGCCAGCGTGCCCATCTTCCGTTCCGGGTTGGTGTGCTCCGCTATCCAGACCTTGGCGGAGTTCAGGTTGTCGCGACCCGAGTAGACGGCACCGGACCGGTCCACCCCGACGATCGAGCCAACACCGGCGCCCAGGAGGATCCTGCCGACGGCGACTCCTGCTGCTCCCATCCCGGCGATGACCACGGACAGGTCCCCGATCTGGCGCCCGGTCAGCCGGCAGGAGTTCCAGAGGGCGGCGAGCACCACGATGGCCGTGCCGTGCTGGTCATCGTGGAAGACCGGTATGTCAAGGGCCTCACGGAGGGCCTCCTCGACCTCGAAGGCTGCCGGAGCGGCGATGTCCTCCAGGTTGATGCCCCCGAAGGTCGGCGCGATCCGGATCACCGTGTCAATGATCTCCTGCGGATCGTTCACGTCCAGGCAGATTGGGAACGCGTCCACCCCGGCGAACTCCTTGAAGAGCAGGGCCTTCCCCTCCATCACCGGCATCGCAGCAGCCGGACCGATGTCACCCAGGCCCAACACCGCGGTCCCATCGGTCACCACGGCAACCGTGTTCTTCCTGATGGTCAGATCGTGGGACCGAGCCGGGTCCTCGTGGATCGCCATGCAGACCCGCGCCACACCCGGCGTGTAGGCCATCGACAGGTCGTGACGGTCGTTCACCTCGGCGAGCGAGACCACCCCGATCTTGCCCCCCTCGTGCATGTTGAAGGTGCGGTCGTACCAGTCGAGGAGCTGGACGCCGGAGAGTCCCTCCACGGCTGCCACCACGGCCGCAGCGTGATCCTCATCGCGACAGTTGACGACCACGTCGTTGATCAGGAGGTCGCCACGGACGTCGAACCCTCCCATCGACATGATGTTGGCGCCGGCGCCGCCGATCGCCGTCGCCAACCGGCCGAGGGTGTTCGGAATGTTGTCCAGCGCCACCTCAAGATGGATGGAGTAGGCGGCCGTGGGGAGGAATGGCATTGGCCGAGCCTAGGAGTGGTTCACGAAGGCCGTGCCTCCGGGAACGGCGCTCCTCGACCAGGCCGGGTCAAGGCCCTTCGTAGGGAAAGCCGAGGTCCGGAGCGGTCACCAACGGGAGGAAGGCCATGCCAACTTCAGCGGCAGCAGCGGCACAGGTTCCCCCTCTGTCCACGATCGCCATTACCGCCACCGGAACGGCACCCAGGTCACGGACCACCGCTGCGGCCTCCAACGGTGACACGCCGCGGGTGACCGTGTCCTCGCACACCACGACCCGGTCCCCGGGAAGCAGGGCGCCGGCCAGTCGCCCCGCCACGCCGTGGCCCTTGGACTCCTTGCGGATGCTGAACGACCGCAGGTGACGGCCCCGGGCGGCGGCCACCGCTGCGATCCCGAATGCCACGGGGTCGGCTCCCGCCGTAAGGCCCCCGATGGCGGTGATCGGGTCACCGTCGACCTCCAGGGCCGCAATGGCCTCCAGGGCCGCTTCGGCCACCAGCAGGATGCCCTCGGGCCGACAGGCCGTCTGCTTGGCATCGCAGAACCAGGTGCTGGTTCGGCCGGATTTGAGGGTGAACTCCCCGGTCCTGATGGAATGCTCCATCAGGTGGGCGACCAGCGCTTCCCGGAGATCCGTCAACTTCCCATTCCTCCTGCGCTGCTGTAGGCCACGGTGCCGGTGCCGGGCACCAGCTCGCCGATCACCCGGGCCGGGCGGGCGCCTGATGCCAGCGTGGCCACCACCCCATCGGCCTCGGACGGTGGTACCACCAGCACCATGCCCACGCCCAGGTTGAACACCCTGGCCATCTCACCGTCGCTGACACCACCCATGTCCTGCAACTCCCGGAAGATCCGGGGTACCTCCCAGGCCGTGTGGTCGAGGACCGCGTCGACGTCCTCGCCGAGCACCCGGGACAGGTTGCCGGGAAGCCCACCACCGGTCACGTGTGCCACAGCGTGGACCTCGTGTACGGCCAGGACAGCCACCACCGACGGCGCGTAGATGACGCTGGGAGCCAGCAGCTCGTCGGCCAACGTGCCTTCGGACCCTTCCCAGGCCGGGTCCTCCAACGACCGTCCGGCCACGTCGAACACGATATGACGGGCCAGCGAGAAGCCATTGGACCGCAGGTTCGGACTGTCAATGGCCACCAGCAGGTCGCCCGACGAGGTCGCCGAACCGTCCATGACATCCTCACGCTCGACGGCGCCCACGGCGAACCCCACCAGGTCGAACTGGTCAGCCGACATCACGCCGGGGTGCTCTGCCATCTCGCCACCGATCAGGGCACAACCCGCCTCCGAGCAGCCGGCGGCGATTCCCCCCACCAGGTGTTCCACGGCTTCGGGATCCAGGCGACCGACGGCCAGGTAGTCGAGGAAGAACAGCGGCGCCGCCCCGGAGCAGACCAGGTCGTCGACACACATGGCGACGAGGTCACGACCGATCGTGTCCAGGCGACCGGTCAGCCGGGCGATCTCCGCCTTGGTCCCCACCCCGTCGGTCGCCGACACCAGGATCGGATCGCGGTAGCCGGACCTCGCCAGGTCGAACAGGCCTCCAAAGCCCCCGATGTCACCCATCACCCCGGGGCGATAGGTGGACCTGACCAGGGGGCCGATCCGGCGGACCGCCTCGGCTCCGGCATCGATGTCGACGCCGGCCGCCCGGTACCCGACCCCGGTGGCGTCGCCCACCTCGGTCACCGGATCAGCCCCGTCCGAAGAGGCGGTTGGCGGCATCGGTGAGAAGCTCCACCTCGGAATCATCCACGCCCACCGTCACCGTCCGCTCGACGGCGGGACCGTCACCCACCTCCAGCACGCCCTTGGACAGGTTGACCGGGATGTCTATCGGGTAGATACCCGTCAGGCAGGCGTCGCAGAACCCGGCTCCGACCGCGCCGGTGGCCTCCACGAGGCGATCCAGCGTCAGGTAGGTGAGGCTGTCCACCTCCAGGTACTCGCGGATCTCGTCGACCGTGAGGTTGGCGGCCAGCAACTCGCTGCGGACACCGGTGTCCATCCCGTAGAAGCACGGCCAGCGGTACGGCGGCGAGGAGACCCGCATGTGCACCTCGGTGGCTCCTGCGGCGCGCAGCATCCGAACCATCGCTCGCGTAGTGGTCCCACGGACGATCGAATCGTCCACCACCACGAGGCGCTGGCCCTCCGTGCTGTCGCGCAACGGGTTCAGCTTCATGCGGACCGCCGCCGCACGCATCGCCTGTGTGGGAGCGATGAAGGTTCGACCTATGTACCGGTTCTTGACCAGTCCCTGGCCGTACGGGATGCCGCTGGCCCGGGCATAGCCCTCCGCAGCCGGCAGGCCGGACTCCGGCACCCCCATGACCAGGTCGGCCTCCACCGGGGCCTGAGCGGCGAGCATCTCGCCCATGCGAACCCTGGCGTGGTGGACGCTCTTGCCGTACAGGACCGCGTCCGGTCGGGCGAAGTAGACGAACTCGAAGAGGCAGAGCTTCGGATCCACCACGTCGTCGTGGAAGGGCCGCATCGACCTGCAACCTGTCTGGTCGATCACCACGACCTCGCCCGGATCCAACTCGCGGACCATGTGGGCGCCGATCACGTCCAGGGCGGGCGACTCCGAGGCCAGTACCCAGCCGCCGTCGAGGCGTCCGAGGCAGAGCGGCCGAAAGCCGTTCGGATCGCGCACCCCGACTATCCGCTCGTTGTCGGCCAACACCAGGGTGAAGGCACCATGCAGGCGGGGCAGCACCTCGGCCAAGGCCTCGTCGAAGGCCTCGCCTGGGTCCATGTCGCCACGCGATGCCAGCTCCAGGGCCAGCAGCTCGGCCACCAGGTCGCTGTCCGAGGTGATGGTCCCCGGCAGCATCCCGGCATCGGTTGCCAACTGCTCGGTGTTGACCAGGTTGCCGTTGTGGCCGAGGGCGAACTCGAAGTGGTCTAATCCCCGGTACACGGGCTGGGCGTTGCGCCAGGTACTCGACCCGGTGGTCGAGTAGCGCGTCTGGCCTATGGCCAGGTTCCCGGTGAGGGCCGCCAGGGTTCGCTCGTTGAAGACGTTGGACACCAGGCCCATGTCCTTGACCACGGTGAGGGCCTTACCGTCGCTGACCGCCATGCCTGCCGATTCCTGGCCGCGGTGCTGCAGGGCGTAGAGGCCCAGATAGGTCAGGTGGGCCACCGGCATGCCAGGGGCGTACACCCCGAAGACACCGCACGCCTCCTTGGGCGTGTCGTCGTCCGGACCCACATCGGCGACATCCGGTGCGGTCGCCGGGACGGTCATCGGTTCGTCGTCCCCGCACCCAGGGCCTCGGGGAGCCGATCAGTGTGGGCGGCCGCCACGTCGTCGACCGACACGTCCAGCAGGCCCTTCACGATGAGGCGGTCACCGGTGGCCAGGCCGATCCGCGTGGTCGGTACCTGAGCGGCCTCGGCGGCGGCCAGGACCTCGGAGAGGCACTCGGGATCCACGGCCAGCACGACCCGACTCGGACCCTCGCCGAACAGGGCACGGTGGTCGTTGATCCTGGCCAGGTGGGCACCCACTCCGGACCGGGACACCATCTCGGCGACCGCCACACCCAGGCCACCGGCCGAGACGTCGTGCACGCCGTCGACCCGACCGGAGACGACTAGCTCCCGCACGAGGTCGACGACACGCTGGTGGAGCTCGAGGTCCAGCGGAGCCAGCACGCCCCCTCGGGCATACCGGATGGCCCCCCACAGCGACCCGTCGAGCGACACGTCCGACGGACCCAGCAGCACCAGACGGTGGCCGTCGACGAGGGTGGCACCCGGGGGTCGCCGGACCAGGTCGTCGACCATGCCCAACAGGCCGATCACGGGCGTGGGATCTATGTCGGTACCGGCCGACTCGTTGTAGAGGCTGACGTTGCCACCCACGACCGGGACCCCGAATGCGACGCAGGCTTCGGCCAGGCCGTCCACGGCCTCCGAGAGCTGCCACATGACCTCGGGATGTTCGGGGTTGCCGAAGTTGAGGCAGTTCACGACGGCCAACGGACGCGCCCCGACGCAGGCCAGGTTCATGAGCGACTCGGCGACCACCCTCGCCGTACCCCCACGGGGGTCCACGGAGCACCAGCGGTGGTTGCCATCGGTGGTCATGGCCAGGCCCCTACCGGTCTCGACGCCGGTGGTGGGATGCCGGAGCTTCAGCACGGCGGCATCGTCGCCGGGGCCCACCACGGTGTTCAGGAACAGCTGGTGGTCGTACTGCCTGTACACCCATGCCGGGTCGACCAGCAGGTCCAGCAGGTCGGCGCCCACATCCGCCGGCGCCTGCAGGTCCTCGCCGGATGGGCCGGACGGGGCCTCCGGCTCCGCCATCGGCCTGTCGTACAGGGGAGCCTCGTCGTGCAGGGAGGAGGCCGATACGTCCGCCAGCACCTCACCGTCGAATCCATCCAGGATGCGCAGCGAACCACCGTCGGTGACCCGGCCGATGACCGCAGCGGTGACCTCCCACCTCTCGCAGATGGCCAGCACCCGATCCAACCCCCCGGGATCCACGATCGCCAGCATCCGCTCCTGGGACTCGCTGGTCATCACCTCGTGGGCCTCCATGCCCGGCTCACGCCGGGGCACCGCCGAGACGTCCACGTCCATGCCGACACCGCCACGCGATGCCGTCTCGCTGGTGGCACACGTCAGGCCGGCGCCTCCCAGGTCCTGGATGCCGATGACCAGGCCCTCGTCCAGCATTTGCAGGCATGCCTCGATGAGGCGCTTCTCCTCGTATGGGTCGCCGACCTGGACGCTCGGCCGCTTGTCGCCGTCGTCCTCGGCGGAGAACCCGGCCGAGGCCAACACGCTGACACCACCGATGCCGTCCCGTCCGGTGCTGGAACCCAGCAGCACCGCCAGGTTGCCGACGCCCGAGGCCTGTCCGAGCACCAGGCGCTCGGTCGGCAGCAATCCGAGGCACAGCACGTTCACCAACGGGTTCCCCTTGTAGGTGCGGTCGAAGACGACCTCGCCACCGATCGTGGGAACCCCGACGGCGTTTCCGTAGCCGGAGACGCCCGAGATGACTCCCTCCGCGATCCACCGGCTGCGAGGATCGTCGAGGGGTCCGAAGCGCAGCGGGTCCATCAGGGCGATCGGTCGTGCGCCCATGGTGAAGATGTCCCGGAGGATGCCACCCACGCCGGTCGCCGCACCCTGGTACGGCTCGATGGCCGAGGGGTGGTTGTGCGACTCGATGCGGATCGCGGCTGCGATGCCGTCTCCCACGTCGACCACCCCGGCGTTCTCGCCGGGCCCGACGAGGACCCACGGAGCCTCGGTCGGGAGGCGCCCGAGGTGGATGCGGCTGCTCTTGTAGGAGCAGTGCTCGGACCACATGACCGAGTACATGGCCAGCTCGAGGCCGTTGGCCGGTCGTCCCAGGATCTCCTCGATCCTCACGGCCTCGTCGTCTGTCAGGCCGAGGGCACGGTGGAGTGGCTGGCTCACGCCGGGCACCGTACTAGTCGCCCGCTACCCTCTGGACCCTTCCACCCTGGGACACTCGGCAGTTCTCTGCACCGTTCTACTTGTGGTGTCAAATGCCAGATTGTCACAGCAGAAGAAAGCGCTATAGACTCAAATTGAATTGACGAAATACTCGCATTTTGCCGGAGCAACTCCGGTTCCGATACCGATTCATTTCCAGCAAGAAAGTGTTTCCAATGGCGCGTACGAAGATGACCGATTCTGAGAAGTCCGAGATCGCGGCGGTCCGCGACTACCTGAAGGCTCTGGAACAGAACGCCCCACGGCGTGGCCGAAGGCGCACGGCGGAGAGCGTGGGCCGCCAACTCACGGCTCTGGAAGGCGAGATGGCGGGAGCCTCCGTCACCAAGCGGCTCAGCCTCATCCAGCAACGGATTGACCTGGAGGCCGACCTGGAGGCCCTGTCCCAGGCGGCATCGGTCGACCTGTCGGCGCTCGAGGCAGGGTTCGCCACCCACGCTGCGGCCTACGGCGGCCGCCGGGGGATCTCCTACGCCGCCTGGCGTGAAATCGGCGTGTCGTCGGCGACCCTCAAGTCGGCCGGCATCCGCCGCAGCACCTGACCACGGCAGCGATCGACCTGCTCGGAACCAGGGCAGGCACGTCTCAGGCGGCGTCCAACAGCGACCCGATGAGGACCGCTCCGTCCGCGCTACCCAGGAGCTCGTCGCAGGCGCGCTCCGGGTGGGGCATCAACCCGACCACGTTCCGCCCCTCGTTGCAGACGCCGGCGATGTCGTCCACAGACCCGTTCGGGTTGTCGACGTAGCGCAGGACGATCCTGTCCTCGGCCCTCAGCCGGGCGAGCGTCTCGTCGTCACAGGTGTAGTTGCCCTCGAAGTGGTTGATCGGCACCGACAGCTCGGCACCCACCGAGGCGCGACCGGTCAGGATCGATTCCGAGGTCTCCACCCGGAGCACCGTCGGCTGGCAGAGGAATTTGAGGCCGGAATTCTTCTGCAGGGCACCGGGCAGCAACCCCGCCTCGGTGAGTACCTGGAAGCCGTTGCAGATGCCCAGTACCGGACCACCGTCGGCTGCAAACCCGGCCACGGCACCCATCATCGACGAGAAGCGGGCGATCGCACCCGGACGCAGGTAGTCGCCGTGGGCGAACCCTCCGGGGACGATCACGGCGTCCACCCCGCCGAGGTCGTCGTCGGCATGCCACAGCAGCCGTCCCTCACCCCCCATGCGTTCCACGGCGAAGACCGCGTCCATCTCACAGTTGGTGCCGGGGAAGACCACGACGCCGACGGTCGTGGTCATCAGGCGGAGTCGCCGACCGGCGACACCGATACGGAGGCGTCCTCGATCACCGGGTTGGTGAGGAACGAGGCACAGAGGTCCTCGGCGAGGGTCGTGGCCTCGCCGACATCGACCGCGGCGATGGTGAACCTCACCGTCTTGCCCACGCTGACACCGCTCACCCCATCGAAGCCCAGCGCCGGCAGCGCCCTCTCGATCGTGGCCCCGGCCGGATCGGCGATGCCGCCCCGCAGCCGTACGTCCACAAGCACGTCGAATTCCATCCTGTCCTCCTGTTCCAGCACCCGCTCAGCCACCGGCCCCGGGCCAGTCGGCGAACGACCGGCCGGTGATTAGTTCATAGGCCTCCACGTACCGTGAGGACGTGGCCGATACGACCTCGTCCGGGAGGGGCGGGGCTGGTGGCTGCTTGCCCCAGTCCAGTGCATCGAGGTGGTCCCTGACCGGCTGCTTGTCGAACGATGGTGGCGTCGCCCCGGGGGCCCAGGCCTCGGCGGGCCAGAAGCGGGACGAATCCGGGGTGAGCACCTCGTCGGCCAGCACCAGGCGTCCGTCCACCATCCCGAACTCGAACTTCGTATCGGCAATGAGGATTCCCCGCTCGGCCGCCCACTCAGCGCCCTGCTGGTAGCAGGCGAGGGACGCCTCGCGTGCAAGTGCGGCGACCTCGCTGCCCACCAGGTCCACGGCCTCCTCATACGAGATGTTCACATCATGGCCCTCGTCGGCCTTGGTGGACGGTGTGAACACCGGCTCGGGCAGACGGTCGGCCTCCAGGAGGCCCGCGGGCATGGGCCCGCCGTGCATGGTCCCGGACGTCCGGTACTCCTTCCAGGCCGACCCGGTGATGTAGCCCCTGACTATGCACTCGATCGGAAGCATCTCGGCCCGTCGGCAGAGCATGGTCCGACCCACCAGGTCGTCAGGCACGGCGCCTCCCAGGACCTCGGCCAGGTCCCGGGCCCCGGTGGAGATGAGGTGTCCTTGCACCAGGTCAGCGAACCGCTCGAACCAGAAGGCGGTCATCGCTGTGAGTACCCGGCCCTTGTCCGGAATCGACTCGTCCATCACCACGTCGAACGCCGAGATGCGATCCGACGTGACCATCAGGAGTCGGCCGTCCCGTGCGTCGTAGACGTCACGGACCTTGCCCGAGTGGATGAGCGGTAGGTCGACCGTCGGGTTCAACATGGCTCCAGGGCGCGGTCGCGGATCAGAGGATCGGTTCGGGATCGTAGGCGGCAGCCCCGGGGCGTGCGGCCACCACGACGGCGACCCGTTCCACGACGGCCGCCACCTGCGCCGAAGCGTTTCCCGCGAACACGGAGGGGTCGACGACCAGGCTGTCGAGGGTTGCCCGATCCAGGGGCAGGCGCCCGTCGGCAGCGAGGCGGTCCAGCAGGTCGGTCTCGACCACGCCCTCGACCCGCAGGGCCAGCGCCGCCGCCACGGCGTGTTCCTTGATCACCTCGTGGGCCTTCTCACGGCCCATGCCCGCCTGCACGGCGGCCACCAGCACCCGGGTCGTGGCCAGGAACGGCAGGTAGCGCCGGAGCTCGCGCTCCACGACGGCCGGATAGACGCCGAACTCATCGAGAACAGTTAGGAACGCCTGGAAGAGGCCGTCCATGGCGAGGAAGGCATCCGGCAGGGCCACCCTCCGTACGACCGAGCAACTCACGTCACCCTCGTTCCACTGGTCTCCGACGAGGCCACCGACCATGGCCAGATGACCCCGCAGCACGATTGCGAGGCCGTTGATCCGCTCGCACGACCGTGCGTTCATCTTGTGGGGCATTGCCGACGAACCGACCTGTCCAGGTCGGAAGCCCTCGGTAGCCAACTCGTTGCCAGCCATGAGACGAATGGTGCGAGCCAGGTTGGCCGGACCACCGGCTGTCTGGGCCAGGGCCGACACCACGTCGAAGTCCAACGACCGCGGGTACACCTGCCCGACGGAATCCAGCACCTGCTCGAAGCCCAGGTGCTCGGCCACCAGCCGTTCAAGGCGGTCCACCCGGGCGCCGTCACCCAGCAGGTCCAGCTGGTCCTGCTGGGTTCCGACCGGACCCTTCAGGCCACGCAGCGGGTACGCGGCCAACAGGTCGGACACCCGGCGGTGGGCCGTGAGGAGTTCCTCGGCGGCGGTGGCGAACCGCTTGCCGAGGGTCGTCACCTGGGCAGCCACGTTGTGGCTGCGGCCGACCATCGCCAGGCCTTCGTGCTCGACGGCCAGTCGGGCCAGACGCGCCAGGGTCGCAACGATGCGATCCAGCACCAGCTCCAGGCTCCGCCGTACCTGCAACTGCTCGACGTTCTCGGTCAGGTCCCGCGACGTCATGCCCTTGTGGATGTGCTCGTGGCCGGCAAGGGCGCAGAACTCCTCGATTCGGGCCTTCACGTCGTGGCGGGTGACCCGCTCGCGTTCACGAATCGACTCCAGGTCGACCTGGTCCAGCACCGCACGGTGGTCCTCCACGACCCCGTCCGGGATGTCCACGCCCAGCTCCCGCTGGGCCTCCATGACCGCGATCCAGAGCTCGCGCTCCATCACCACCTTGGCCTCGGGCGACCAGAGCTCGGCCATGGGCCTGCTGGCATACCGGGAGGCGAGAACGTTCTGAATGTGCATCGATTCCAAGCGTCTTCCTGTGCCGCTGCTCAGCGCGGCACCATTTCGGCCCTGTGCTCCTCCAGGGCCTCGACCAGTTCCGGATCATCGACCGCCAACATCTGGACGGCCAGGAGTGCGGCGTTCATCGCACCGTCGACGGCCACGGTGGCCACCGGGATGCCCTTCGGCATCTGGACGGTGGCGAGCAGCGAATCCCAGCCGTTGATGGCACCGCCCGAGAGCGGTATCCCGATGACCGGGAGGGTGGTCTGGGCTGCCACCGCACCTGCCAGGTGGGCCGCCATGCCGGCTCCGCAGATAATCGCCGAATAGCCGGCGGAACGTGCACCGGCCACGAACCCGGCCACCAGGGCGGGGCTGCGATGGGCGGACATCACCCGAACGTCGGCCTCGATGCCGTAGCGCTCCAGCGTCTCGGCCACCGGGGCCATCTTCTCGCCGTCGTTCGGTGATCCCATGAGGACCGCCACCTTGTACGCCATCGGTTTCTCCTGACCTGTTCGTCCTGTGGTGTGTTCTAGTCGCCGGTGGGCGCCGCCGCGATGTCGGTGCGATGGCACATGCCGGGCCACGAGATCTCGGCCACCGCCTCGTAGGCCCTGTGGCGGGCCTCATCGACCGTCGGGCCGCGGCCGGTGACGGTCAGCACCCGACCCCCGGCTGTCACGAGAGCGCAATCGGAGTCGACTCCAACACCCGCGGCGAAGACGGTGACGCCGGCGACCTGTGCTGCAGCGTCCAGTCCCGAGATCCGATCACCGGTCCGTGGCGAGGTCGGGTATCCCTCCGAGGCGCAGACGACCGCCACCGCCGCCCAATCGTCGAACGTCGGCTCCGGGCCGAGCCTTCCGGCGGCGGCGGCAGCCAGGAGCTCACCCAGGTCACTGGTCAACCTCGGCAGCACGACCTGGGTCTCGGGATCGCCGAAGCGAACGTTGTACTCCAGCACCCTGGGCCCGCTGGGGGTGAACATGAGCCCGCAGTAGAGGACGCCGCGGTAGTCGATGCCCCGGCCACGCAGGGCTGCCAGGGTCGGCTCCACGGCGTCGGCCATGAGGGATCCGACCACGGCCTCCGTAGCCACGGGTACAGGCGAGTAGGCCCCCATGCCACCCGTGTTTGGGCCGTCGTCACCATCTCCGAGGCGCTTGAAGTCCTGTGCCGGGGCGAGCGCCACGGCCGTGGACCCGTCACAGATGGCCAGGATCGAGAGTTCGGGCCCGGTGAGCCCCTCCTCGATCACGAGGGTCCGTCCGGCGTCGCCGAAGGCGTCACCGGACAGGTAGGAGCGCACGGCGTCAACGGCCTCGGCCCGATCGGTCGTGACCAGCACACCCTTTCCTGCCGCCAACCCGTCGGTCTTGACGACGAAGAGGTCGCCCATCGTGTCCAGATAGGCCAGCGCTGCGACCTCGTCGTCGAATGTGCCGTGGCCTGCCGTGGGTACGCCGGCGTCGACCAGCACGTCCTTCATCCAGGCCTTGGACCCCTCCAGGCGGGCACCATCGGCACCCGGGCCGAAGACGAGACGACCAGCTGACCTGAGGCGATCGGCCAGGCCTGCGACCAACGGGGCCTCGGGGCCGATGACCGTGAGGTCAGCCTCCAGTTCCTCGGGCGGGGTAGGGACCGAACCCGCGATCCCGGGGTTGCCCGGGGTGACCACCACGTCGTGGTGGCGACCCAGCACGTGGGCCAACGCGTGTTCACGACCGCCGGATCCGACAACGCACACCCTCATCGGATCAGCACCGGTGCACTCTTCGCCGCAATCAGCCTGTGAACCGGAGGACCTGTTGGCGGTCCGGGCCGACTCCGACCATGCCGATGGGGACACCCACCTGCTGCTCCACGAACCTGAGGTAGGCGTCGGCCTCGGGCGGGAGCTGCGAGCGTTCCGTCACCCCCGAGATGTCGACGCCCCAGCCCGGCAGCTCCTCGTAGACGGGCGTAACCCGATGGAGCACCGACTGGTGGTAGGGCAACTGGTCGAGGCGCTCGCCGTCAGCCTCGTAGGCCACGCACACCCGGATGACCTCCAGCTGGTCCAGGACGTCCAACTTGGCAATGGCCAGTTCGGACAACGAGTTGACCCTGACGGCATAGCGGAGCATGACCGCATCCAGCCAGCCGGGACGCCGCCGACGACCGGTGTTGGTTCCGTACTCGTGTCCGACGTCGACCAGGTGGTCGCCGACATCGTCGAACAGCTCGGTGGGGAACGGCCCGGCTCCCACCCGCGTCACGTAGGCCTTGGCGATGCCGATCACCCGGTCGATGTCCCGGGGGCCGATCCCGGCACCGGTGCAGGCACCACCGGCAACCGGATTGGATGACGTCACGAACGGATAGGTGCCGTGGTCCAGGTCCAGGAAGGTGGCCTGGGCGCCCTCCATGAGGATCCTGCCACCGGCGTCCAACTCGTCGTGGACCAGGCCGATGGCGTCGGTGATGTGGGGAATGAGCCGTGGAGCGCAGGCGCCCAGGTATTCGTCAGCCACCTCGTCGGCATCGATCGGAAGTCGGTTGAAGACGCGGGTCAGGACCTTGTTGGTGTGTTCCAGCGCCAACCCCAGCTTCTGCCGGAAGATCTTCTCGTCCAGGAGGTCCTGTACCCGGATGCCCACCCGCATGGCCCGGTCCGCATACGCCGGACCTATGCCCCTCTTGGTGGTACCCAGCTTGTTCTTTCCCAGGTGGCGTTCGTGCAGGGCGTCCAGTTCCTGGTGGTAGGGGAGGATCAGGTGGGCATTGCCACTCACCCGGAGACCACTGGTGGACACGCCCCGCGACTCGAGCATGTCCATCTCGGAGATGAGGACGCGCGGATCGACGACCACGCCGTTGCCGATTACCGGAGTGACATGGGGATACAGCACGCCGCTCGGCACGAGCTGGAGGGCGAAGGACTCACCGTCCACGACGATCCGGTGTCCGGCGTTGTGGCCCCCCTGGTAGCGGACGACCATGGACACCTCGGCGGCCACGAGATCCGTGAACCTGCCCTTGCCCTCATCGCCCCACTGCGTCCCGACGATGACGGTCGCTGGCACGGCACCTCTCCTGGATCGGGTCCCTTACGGGCAGAGCCTATCGCCGGTATCCGGCGGCCTCGGAGTGCATTTCCGCTCTCTCACCGGTGACCCCGGGCCGGACCGGACTACCGGATCCTGAGCGGTTCAGACGCAGCATCCACGGTTTCCCCAGCCTCCTGTGGAAAACCCCGCTTCCCCAGTGGTGGCGCCGTTCCCGCTGTGGACCCGGACCGCCTCCCAAACGGGTTCAGTGCCTCCGGGGAATCCCGGGAACTCGTGAGAAACAGCAGGTCAACGGGGTTCCGTCAGCGTGATCGGCGACCCCGGTAGATGGTGATGCTCTGCTCCACCGGGACCAGGTCCCGGCGGTACTGACGGTGCACGTCGGCCACCGCCCGGCTGCCATCCGAGCGGGCCTCTGCCAACTCCGCCTCCAGCCTGGACACCTCGGCCTCGAGGGCCAGCACCCGCTTCACCCCCGCAAGGTTCAGGCCATCGGTCGTGAGCTGCGCTATGCGCAGGAGGAGGCCCACGTCGGCCTCGCTGTAGCGACGATTGCCGCCGCTGGTACGTGCCGGATCCAGAAGGCCCCGCCGCTCGTAGATGCGAAGCGTCTGCGGATGCATGCCAGCCAACTCGGCGGCCACCGAGATGACGTAGACGGCCTGGTCCGGGCCGGGTCGCGAGTACGGCATCAGCGTGCTTCCTGCATCGCTGTCAGTCTGCCAGCCTGTCGCGCGGGCTGCCCGACGAGGCCTCGGCCAGAGCCTCGATGGCTGCCCTCTCGGCGCTGGTGGGGTCGGTCGGCACGTGGACCTCCACGGTCACCAGCAGGTCGCCGGTTACCCGCCCGGTCCGGACCCCCCGTTTCCTGACGCGGAAGGTCTGACCGCTCCGGGTCCCGGCCGGAACCTTCAGGGTGACCGTGTCGTCCTCCAGGGTGGGCACGGGGATCTCGGCGCCCTTGACCGCCTCGGGAAAGCTGATGGGCACCACCACGGTGAGGTTCAGGCCACGACGGCCGAACCGCCGGTGGGGTTCGACGGCCACCACCACGAAGAGGTCCCCATCGGGGCCACCGCGACCAGGGCCGCCCCGGCCCTTCAGCCGGATGCGCTGTTCGTCCTCGACCCCTGCCGGTATCCGTACCCGGACCTCCCTGGGCCGCCGTTCGATACCGGAACCCCTGCAGTTCCCACAGGGATCCTCTATGCGTCGGCCCCGTCCGCCACAGGCATCGCAGGGCCTGCTGAACGAGAACGGGCCCTGGTCGTCGGCCCGGACGCCACGGCCGCCGCAGCCCTCGCAGGTCGTGGGGCGGGTGCCCGGGCGGGCACCACTGCCCGAACAGGTCGAACAGGCGGCGTCGCTGACGAGGTGGATGGTGGTGGTGACACCGTTCACCGCCTCGACGAAGGACAGGGTCAGGCGGGTCTCCAGGTCGTCTCCACGACGGCCCTGTTGACCGCCGGGGCCCCTTGAGCCGAACATCCCGCCGAACAGGTCGCCCGTGTCGAAGCCACCCGCACCCGGGAAGCCGCCCCCGCCGAAGCCACCGCCTCCCATTTCGCCCGCCATGGGTCCCATCCTCCGGACCTGGTCGTACTCGACACGTCGGTCATCGTCGCCGAGTACGTCGTAGGCGGCGGATACCTCCTTGAACCGGGACTCGGCCGTGTCGTCACCCGGGTTGGCGTCGGGGTGGAGCTTGCGGGCCAACTTTCGGTAGGCCTTGGTGACGTCCTTGGCCGATGCATCCTTCTGCACGCCAAGCGTGGCGTAGTAGTCCTTCTCGAACCACTCGCGCTGGGCGGTCATGGTCGTCCCCAGCCCTGCCGGGTCAGCCCCGGACCTTCACCATGGCAGGCCTCAGCACACGGCCTGACCAGGCGTATCCGCGACGAAGCACCTCGATGACCACCTGTCCGTCGTCTCCGGCATCAGCCGGTACGTGGAGCACTGCCTCGTGGAGGGTCGGATCGAACTGCTGGTCCACCGGATCCAGGACCTCCAACCCGGCCGGTTCCAGAGCGTTGACCAACGAACTGCGTATCTGCGCCACCCCGTCGGCTCCGTGCTCAATCGCCAGGTCACAGGCGTCCAGCACCGGCAGCAGGCGCTCGGCGAGCGCGCCTCGTGCCACGGCCGCCACCTCGACGCTGCGCTTCTCAGCCTGCTTCCGGAAGTTGGCGAACTCCGCCGACACCCGCTGCAGGTCGCCCAGATAAGAGTCCCGCTCCGCCTCCAGAACCGCCATCAGATCCAAAACCGGATCCCCACCCAGGGCTTCCGGGTCGTCGCCAGACGGCCCAGCGATGTCGACGTCGTCGACGACCGGTGCGTCGGTATCGGGAGTCAAGGCTTCGACACCCGACGAGGCTTCGGGCGACTCACCGGAGACGTCTGTCGACGGGGTGTCGACCGACGGCTCGTCCTCTGGTGAAGACACGTCACCCGAAGGAAGGTCGCTCACGACTCGTCGACGATCTCGGCATCCACGACGTCCTCGTCGGACCCCGACTCATCCGCTGCCCCTGCGGAGGCCGCCTCTGCCTGGGCGGCCTCGTACAGACGCTGTCCGAACTCCTGGCTGGCCGCCATGAGGGCCTCGGTGGCCTCACCGATGGCCTCGACGTCATCACCTTCGAGAGCGGCCTTGAGCGCGGCGAACTTCTCGTCCACGCTGGACCGCTCGTCTTCGGTGAGCTGGTCGCCCTGGTCGGCCAGGAGCGTCGCCGTCCGGTACACGAGGTTGTCGGCCGTGTTCCGGACCTCGGCCTGCTCACGACGGACCCGGTCCTCGTCGGCGTGGACCTCGGCGTCGCGGACCATCTGGTCGATGACGTCCTTGCCGAGGGACGACTGGCCGGTGATGGTCATCGACTGCTCGTTGCCCGTCGCCCTGTCCTTGGCCGCCACGTGGACGATGCCGTTGGCGTCGATGTCGAAGGTGACCTCGATCTGCGGAGTTCCCCGCGGGGCCGGCGGAAGGCCGACCAGCTGGAACTTGCCGAGGGTCTTGTTGAACTGTGACATCTCCCGCTCACCCTGGAGGACGTGGATGTCGACAGACGGCTGGCTGTCCTCCGCCGTGGTGAACACCTCGGTGCGCTGGATGGGGATGGTGGTGTTGCGCTCGATGAGCCGCGTCATCACCCCTCCCTTGGTCTCGATGCCCAACGACAGCGGTGTCACGTCCAGGAGGAGCACGTCCTTGACCTCACCCACCAGGACGCCTGCCTGGACTGCGGCGCCTATGGCCACGACCTCGTCCGGGTTGACGTTCTTGGAGGGATCCCGGCCTGCGATCTCCTTCGCCAGCTCCACGACTGCCGGCATTCGGGTGGAGCCTCCCACGAGGATCACGTGGTCGACCTCTCCCCTGGTCAGCCCGGCGTCCTTCACGGCCTGCTCAAACGGCGTCCGACAGCGGGCCAGCAGGTCGGCGGTGAGCTCCTGGAACTTCGCCCGACTGAGCGTGTAGTCGAGGTGTAGTGGTCCGGCATCGGTAGCCGTGACGAACGGCAGGTTGATCTGGGTCTGCTGGACCTGCGAGAGCTCGATCTTGGCCTTCTCGGCAGCCTCCTTGAGCCGCTGGGCGGCCATGGCGTCGGCAGCCAGGTCGACCCCGTGGTCGTTCCTGAACGACGTGACCAGCCAGTCGATGACCGCCTGGTCCCAGTCGTCTCCACCCAGCTTGGTGTCGCCGTGCGTGGCCTTCACCTCGAACACGCCGTCACCGATCTCCAGCACCGACACGTCGAACGTGCCGCCACCCAGGTCGAACACGAGGATGGTCTGGTCGGCACCGTCCTTGTCCAGCCCGTAGGCGAGGGCCGCCGCGGTCGGCTCGTTGATGATGCGGAGCACCTCGAGGCCGGCGATCTGGCCCGCTTCCTTGGTGGCCGTCCGCTGGGCGTCGTCGAAGTAGGCCGGCACGGTGATGACGGCCCGGTCGACGGCGGTGCCCAGGTAGGCCTCGGCGTCCCGCTTCAGCTTCTGGAGGGTGCGGGCCGAGATCTCCTGAGCGGTGTAGTCCTTGCCGTCGATGTCCTGCTTCCAGTCGGTGCCCATCTGGCGTTTCACCGACCGGATGGTGCGGCCCGGATTGGTGATGGCCTGGCGCTTGGCGACCTCGCCGACAAGCACCTCACCGTCCTTCGCGAAGGCCACGACCGACGGGGTCGTCCTGGAGCCCTCGGCGTTGGCGATAACGACGGGATCGCCACCCTCCAGGACGGCTACAACCGAGTTGGTGGTTCCGAGGTCTATTCCTACGGCCTTGCCCATGGTGCTGTCTCCTTCTTTTTTCTCAGTCTGCTGAGAGGTCTCTGCGGGGGAGTTCGCCCCGTCGGGCCCGGGATCGGGGGAGGATTCCCGGGCCGACGGTGCAGGGTAGTGCTGCCTAGAGTAACTCCACCCTTTATGTTGCTCTCCAGTATAGCAATGTTGAGTGTCTCTATAGCAACTTCTGGACAGAAGAAGTCTGGGAAACACCGCCCCACCGATCCGGGCAGGTCCGATACCGTGGACCCAGCCCAATGACCTCGTCTCCCCGGGAACCGCCATGCCGACCCTGATCCTCCTCCGCCACGGCCAGAGCGAGTGGAACGCCACGAACCAGTTCACCGGGTGGTACGACTGCGACCTAACGGACCTGGGAGCAACCGAGGCCCGCAACGGTGCCCTCCTGCTCGCCGCGGCCGACATCTCGCCCGACGTCGTACACACCTCCCTCCAGGTCCGGGCCATCCACACGGCGAACCTGGCCCTCGAAGCCCTCGGTCGTTCCTGGATACCGGTCCGCCGCGACTGGCGGCTGAACGAACGGCACTACGGCGACCTCACGGGGCTGGACAAGGCCGCCACCAGGGAAAAGTACGGTGCCGAACAGCTCCAGGCCTGGCGCAGGGGCTACGCCACGCCACCGCCTCCCATAACGGCCGAGAACCCGTTCAACCCCAACGACGACATCCGGTACGCCCACATCGACCCACCCCTGGCCGAGTGCCTGGCCGACGTGGTCGACCGGATGCTCCCCTACTGGAACGAGGCCATCGCGCCTGACCTGCGTGCCGGGCACGTGGTGCTGGTGGCGGCACACGGCAACAGCCTCCGGGCCATGTGCAAGTTCCTGGACGGAATCAGCGACGACGACATCGCGGACCTGAACATCCCGACCGGAACCCCGCTCGTCTACGACCTGGACGACGACCTGAGCCCGATCGAGGCGAAGCCTGTGCTGGAACGCTCGCTGGACCCCGCTGCCGCAGCCGCAGCCGCAGCGGCCGTGGCCGGGCAGGCGGGCTGAAACACCGCCCGGGGGCGCGGAACGGGCGGGCCCCGTAGGACCCGCCCGCCTCCCTTCGATCCGTCGGGCTCAGCCGACCAGCACCGGCTCCGGGCCGTAGCCGGGCGAACCATGCTCGGCCACGTCGAGGCCAGCCAGCTCCTCCTCTGCCGACACCCGCAGGCCCACCGTGGACTTCAGGACCTTGAACAGGATCGCCGAGGTTCCGAGTACCCAGACGGCGACGATCACCACGCCGATGGCCTGCACCAGCAACTGGTCGAAGCCGCCGCCGTAGAAGAGACCGGCGTCATCACGCCCGAGGAAGGCATCGTCGTACCTGGCGAAGAGGCCGATGGCCAAGGTGCCCCAGGCACCGCACACGCCGTGGACGGACACGGCCCCCACCGGATCGTCGATGCCCCGACGCTCGATGAACAGCACCGAGTAGACGACGATCACCCCGCCGATGAAGCCGACGGCGACAGACCCGGCGAAGGACATGGTGCCGGTTCCGGCGGTGATGCTGACCAGGCCGGCCAGGACGCCGTTGCCGGCCATCCCCACGTCCATCGCACCGGTCTTGCGCCAGATGGCCGCACCAGCACCGACCACGCCGGCCGAACCCGCCAGAAGCGTGGTCGTGATGCAGTGGGCCACCCAGTTGTCCATGGCCAGCTCGGATCCGGCGTTGAAGCCGAACCAGCCGAACCAGAGGACGAACACGCCGACGACCGCGAAGCCGACGTTGTGGCCCGGAATCGCCCGCGGCTTGCCGTCGGGTCCGTACTTGCCGATACGTGGGCCTAGGAACACGGCGCCCATGAGGGCCGCCCAGCCACCCGCGCTGTGGACGATGCTGGATCCGGCGAAGTCGCTGAAGCGGGCGTCGCCGATGCTCAGGTCCGAGAGGATCCCGTCGCCCTGCCAGAACATGTGGACGACCACCGGGTAGATGAACCCGCTCATCACCAGGCTGAACAACAGGTAGGCGGAGAACTTCGTGCGCTCGGCCATGGCCCCCGAGGCGATGGTCACCGCAGTTGCGGCGAACACCACCTGGAAGAAGAAGAACGACGGCGTGGCCAGCACGTCGCCGTCGACGAACGACTCGGACATGCCCGACAGGAAGAAGGAGTCCGTGCCGATGAGGCTGCCCCCGTCTGAGCCGAAGGCAAATCCGAAGCCGACGGCCCAGAAGGCCAGTGCGCCAATCGCCATGTCCGCCAGGTTCTTGGCCATGATGTTTCCGATGTTCTTGGCCCGGGTCATCCCGGCCTCGACCAGGGCGAACCCGGCCTGCATCAGGAACACCAGGCACCCGGCGAGGATCAGCCAGAGGCTGGTCAACAGGGCCGCGTTGTACTCGGCCGGAGTCAGCTCCTGGGCCACAGCCGGAGTCGCCGTGAGGGCGATCGCGGCCACGACGCCGAAGAGGCCGAAGCCCACCTTGTGGACTCGGCTCCTCCCGGCCCTGCGGCTCCACAGCGTGGTTGTTGGTCTGGTCATGCTTCTCACGATTGCCCCCTCCAAAGGTGGACGTAGGTTCGAACGGTCCGAACGTACGAGGGGTGGATTTCGCCAACGTTCGCTGGGCATGACGACCGCGAAACAGTTACCTGACAGAAACCTGACCACCGCCTGGCCGGTGACACCCGTTCGCACCCGGTTCATGGCCACGAAACAGTGGGGAAACAGGCCATGCCTATGTTCAGGCCATGGACGGGGACCCGACGACGACCGGGCAACGGGTGGGTACGCCGCAATGGACCTGACCGACGTGGCCGTGGTCCGGTGGCCCGACGAGACCCGGCAGCTGGAGGAGTTGCGGCGCAGGGGCGTTCCGCGGTTGGCCCTGGTCTCTCCCCACGCACCGCCGTTCGCCCCCGTCGACCCCCTCGAGGACTGGGTACGGCTACCGGCCGCCCCCGCCGACGTCCGCGCCCGTGTCCTCACCCTCGTGGGCCGGGCCGAGCAGGACCTGCGTCGCCGACCGGAACTATCCGACGATCGGCTCCTGCGCTACGGCAGGTGGTGGGTGGCCCTCGCTCCCGCCGATGCCCGCCTCATCGCCCCGCTGGTAGATCGGTTCGGCACCGTCGTGGGCCGTGGCGATCTGGCGAAGGCCGGCTGGCCCGACGGCCTACCCAGCCGCAACTCGCTGGACGTCCAGCTGGGACGACTCCGCCGACGCCTGAATGGGTCCGGCCTGACGCTGCGGACCGTGCGCTCCCGCGGCTGCGTCCTGGCACCGGGCACCTGACCCGGTACCAGGACCGTTGGCCACGGCGATCCGCCCCGGGCGCGTGCCAGACCGCACAGGAACGTACCGGTAGTCTCGGCGGGACATGAGCCCTCAGCGCCTCCGTCCCAACCACGCAGTAATCGGCCTCGGGGTCCTCGTAGCCCTGTTCACAGTCGGATCAGGCGTGGCCTCCCTGGTCAACGGATTCCACGACGACTCGCCGATCACCCGCGAGGTGTTCGTAAACGTGCCCGGACCGCTGAAGTTGGCCTTCTACACGGTCATCCCGATGCTGATCATCTACGGGGCGGTGCTGTTCTCGCAACGGGTCCAGAACTGGCAGCGGGGCACACCCGACAACCGCTCCACCAACGCCGGCAACGCCAGGCGGCGCTTCGGTGACTTCCGGTCAGGCGTGTACATGAAGACGCTGCTGCGCGAACCCGCTGCCGGCATCATGCACGCCCTCATCTACTTTCCCTTCCTGATCCTGATGGCCGTCACCACGGTGCTCGAGATCAACCACCAGGTCCCGGAATCAATCAAGTTCCTGCACGGCGACGTCTACCGGGCATACACGGCCGTGGGCGACATAGCCGGGGCGCTCTACCTGGTCGGCGTGGTGTGGGCGGTGCTCCGCCGTTACGGCCCGAGGCGTTTCCGGCCCTACCGGATCCGCATCAAGTCGAAGCCCGAGCACGCAGCCGTACTCCTCGTCTTCCTGGCGATCGGCATCACCGGATTCGGAGCCGAGGCATTCCGAATCGCCCTGCAGGACTCACTCGGCGGCCACGGCGCCGAGGCGGAGACATGGTCCGTGATCGGCTACCCGCTGGCCATGGCCATAGGTGGTTCCGACCAGTTGGCCGGCGACCTGGCCGGATGGCACCAGGGCTGGTGGATCGCCCACGTGATGTCCTTCATGGCCTTCCTGGCGTTACTGCCGATCACCATGATCCGGCACATGTTCACCTCGCCGCTGAACATGTACCTGACGGACCGGGACCGGCCCAAGGGCGCCATGAAGGCAATGCCGAACCTCATGGAGACCGAGCTGGAGAGCTTCGGAGCCTCGACCATCGAGGAGTTCACCTGGAAGCAGTTGCTGGACACCGACTCGTGCACCATGTGCGGCCGCTGCACCAGCGTCTGTCCGGCGCATGCCACCGGCAAGCCGTTGGATCCACGCGAGATCGTCCTGAAGACCGGCGAGGTGATGGCGGCCACCGGAACACCGGTCGTGTCGCCCCCCATCGGCACCGACGCCGAGATCTCGGTACCGGCCAACTGGATGTTCGACCGGGTCACGAGCGACGAGCTCTGGGCATGCACGACCTGTCGGGCCTGCGACGAGATCTGTCCGGTCAACATCGAGATCATGGACAAGATCCTGGACATGCGCCGCTACCTGTCGCTGATGGAGTCCGACTTCCCGACCGAGCTGGGTAGCGCCTACCGCTCGATGGAGAACTCCGGGAACCCGTGGGGCCTTTCCCAGAGCGAACGGGCCGACTGGGTCGGCGACCTGGAGGGCATCCAGGTCCTCGACGGCGGCGACCCGCTCGAGTCCGAGTACCTCTACTGGGTGGGCTGCGCCGGCTCCTTCGACGACAAGAACAAGAAGGTGTCCAGGGCCATGGCGCAGTTGATGCAGCGCGCCGGGGTGTCGTTCTCGATCCTGGGTCCGTCCGAGATGTGCACCGGGGATCCGGCCAGACGCTCCGGCAACGAGTACATATTCCAGATGCTGGCCATGCAGAACGTGGAGACGCTTGGCTCGATGGGCGTCAAGAAGATCGTCACCCAGTGCCCGCACTGCTTCAACACACTGACCAACGAGTACCCGCAACTGGGAGGCCACTATGAGGTGGTCCACCACAGCCAGCTCCTGGAGTGGCTGATCGACCAGGGCAGGCTGGACATGGAGGGGGCACGGCTCGAGGAGCGGATCGTCTACCACGACTCCTGCTACCTGGGCCGGCACAACGACGTGTACACCGCCCCCCGAAACGTCATCGGCAGCCTGGCAGGAATCGAGATCGTGGAGGCCGAACGGTCGGGCACAGAGGGCATGTGCTGCGGTGCGGGTGGCGGCCGGATGTTCATGGAGGAGCACATCGGCAAGAACATCAACGTCGAACGCTCGCAGGAACTGCTCGCCACAGGTGCCGGGCGCATCGCCACGGCCTGCCCCTTCTGCTACATCATGATCGACGACGGGGTGAAGGCCGAGGGGATCGAGGAGGACCAGGTGAAGGTGGGCGACATCGCCCTGCACCTCCTCGAGGCCCTCGAGAACCGCGACGCCGCTGCCAGGGCCGAGGCCCAGGCCTGACCCCTCCCCGGCTACGACCGGGTCAACGCGGTTCACCACCCATCCGGCTCAGAGGTCGAAGAACCTCACTGCGTTGTGGCCGAGAACCGCTTCCTTCTGGTCGCTGGTCAGGTGCGCCGAGCCCCTGACCAGTCGCCCGGGCTGCTCCTCCCCCAGGGGAAACGGGTCGTCTGAACCGAGCATCACGTGGTCCGGACCCATCACGGCGACCAGCAGGCGCAAGGCCTCGTCGCTGAACACCGCCGAATCGACATGGAACCGGTCGACGTAGCTGGACGGCGGCTCAGGGCAGTCGGCGCGGACGAGGTCGCGTCGGCGCCAGGCGTTGTCCACCCGCCCCAGTTGGGCGGCGAAGTTGCCGCCACCGTGGGCGAAACAGAGGCGCAGGCCGGTGGGCAGCCGTTCAAAGGCCCCGCTGAGGACCAGCGACAGGATGGCCAGGTGGGTCTCGGCGGGCATGCCGACCAGCCACCGCAGCATGTGGGCGGGCATCCGCTCCCCGGCCATGGTGTCCCACGGGTGCACCAGAACCGGGATCCCCTCGTCGGCGCAGTGGTGCAGGAACCTCACCAGGTCCGGATCGTCCAGGTTCCGGCCGCCGACATGGCTGCCTATGTGCACGCCCACGTGACCATCGGCCACAGACCGCGTCACCTCGGAACAGGCCCTGTCCACGTCCTGGAGCGGCACCTGGCACAGCGGCCTGAGCCGGTCGGGGTGACCGGCGCACATCTCCAGGGCCAGGTCGTTCACGAGACGGGCCCAGGGTGCGGCAACGACGGGATCCGACGAGTAGCCGAACAGCATCGGCGTGGCCGACACGACCTGCACGTCGATCCCGTGCTCGTCCATCCGGGCGATCCGTACATCGGGATCCCACAGCGACGGCTCGACCGGACGGAACTCGGCGTTCCCCACCATGAGCTGCCCGGTGCCGTCGCCGTCGTCGCGCAACCACGGCCCATCGGAGCCGAGCATCGCCCCCTGTCCACGGCTGATCCTGGGGAAGAAGTGCGCGTGGACGTCAACGGTTCGACGGTCCATGGCCTCAGCCCGACCCGGGATGGACGACACCACAGCTCGGACATGTCCGGGCATCCAGGTCGTCGGCGAACGCGGCAAACAGCGGCGGGAGGTCGTCGACGATCGAAGCCACAGCCACCTCCACCCTGTGCAGCAGGTGGTGGCACCCCTCGCAGAACCACTCGAAGCCGTCGACCACCCCGTCCGGACGGGCGAACTCGACGACGATCCCGATGCCGTCGGGATCGGTGCGTCGCGGCGAGTGCCGGACGTGTGCCGGCAGCATGAACACCTCGCCGGCGCGGATCTCCACGTCACGCGGCGGGCTCCCCGGTTCTTCCATGAGGCGCAGGACCATCGACCCCTCCAACTGGTGGAAGAACTCCGGGTGTGGATCGTCGTGGAAATCGACCCTGCTGGTCCCCCCACCCACGACCATCACGTCCATGGCCGAGTCCGTCCAGAGCAGCCGGTTCGCAACCGGTGGCCTCAACTCATGGCGGTGCGCGTCGATCCAGGCCTGGAGGTCGAACGGTAGGAGCATGGTCGGTCCGGGCCTTCAGCCGGCAGCCCGGCGAAGGGCCGTGGCCTTCACCTCTATGAGGAGGTGCGGGTCGGGCAGGGCCCGTACGGCGACGGTCGTTCGGGCCGGTGCCACGCCATCGGCGAAGAAGTCGGCCCAGGCGCTGTTCCAGGCGTCGAAGTCGTCCATGTCGACGAGGAAGGCCGTGGCGTCCACCAGATCGGCGCGGTCGAGGCCGACCGTCGCCAGGACACGTTCGACGTTGGCCAGCACGGCACGGGACTGGACGGCGGCGTCCAGGTGCACAGCGCCGTCCTCGCCCACCTCGGCTCCCTCGATCGAGTCGTCGACACGACGTGCGCTGGTTCCGGACACGTACACGTGGTCACCGGCCATCCGTACGTGGGGAAAGGCACCCCGGGCCTGCGGTAGTGGACCGGGAGTGGCCGTCACCGGTTGAAGTTCTCCCAGTACCGGCTGGGCCGTGGGCCGTCCTGTCCCCGGTACTTGGAACCCAGGCCACTGGAGCCATAGGGGCGGTCGGCGGCGGTGGTCATGCGCATGAAGGAGATCTGGCCGATCTTCATGCCCGGATAGAGCGTGATGGGCAGGTTGGCCACGTTCGAGAACTCCAGGGTGAGCTGGCCGTCCCAGCCGGCGTCCACGTACCCGGCGGTGGAGTGGATGAGCAGGCCCAGCCGACCGAGGCTGGACTTTCCCTCCAGACGGGCCACCAGGTCGTCGGGAACCGCCACGCGCTCGGAGGTGGAGCCGAGCACGAACTCTCCCGGGTGGAGGATGAACGGGTCGTCGCCGGTCACCTCCACCTGCTCGGTCAGCGCCGAGAGGTCGGTCTTGACGTCGATGTGGCCCATGGCGTGGTTGCGAAACACCAGGAACCGGTGGTCCAGGTGCAGGTCCACCGAGGACGGTTGCACGCACGAGTCGTCGAACGGGTCGATGACGATGCGCCCGGCGGCGATCTCTTCGCGGAGGGAACGGTCGGAGAGGATCATGCGGCGACGATGCTAACCACGCGCCGGTGTGGGCATCGAAGTGCAGCAGGCAGGCCTCGTTGTCGTTGGCCCGGGGCAGCGGGCACGTCGCCCAGGTCGCGGATCCGGCACATCTCCCACGGGTCGATCCGAAACGCGTCGTGGACCCTCCGACCCAGAGCGGATATGTCACGGACCGCCCTGGGGCCCAGGTGCTGGTCCCGTTGCGTCGTGCCGTTGCCGGTGCTGTGCGGCACGCCGACGAGGCCGATGTCGGCTTTGGCGGGATCGTCGTCGTGCTCAAACCTGAACAGGGTGGGGATCCCGTGCCGGTAGAGCCCGTCCATCATCTTCTGCTGGTCGGTCCGATCAACCACCGGTCCTGCCTCTCTTCCCTGAACCGGGACTGTTCGTCCTCAGAGTCGGGGGTTCCTGCCGAAGGCCTCCCGGATCAGCGGGAGGTAGTGCTCGAACGGGTTCGAGTCGTAGGACGGGTCGAAGGCAGGGGCGTCGTACTCCGAACAGAACGTGGCGCAGTGGTCGTAGTGCTCGTGTCCGTCGAACAGGTCGCGGGTGTCGCGGTCCATGCCGAGGTGGTGCCAGAAGTAGTACCCCTGGAAGATGCCGTGGTGCTCGACCATCCAGTGGTTGGCGCCGGACACGAACGGCTTCAGGATCGCGGCGGCCACGTCAGGATGGTTGTACGGCGTGAGCGGATCACCGAGGTCGTGGACGAGGGCACACAACACGTACTCGTCGTCGCGACCATCGCGTTCAGCCCGGGTGGCCGTCTGCAGGCTGTGCTCCAGCCGGTCCACCGGGAAGCCGCCGTAGTCGTCGCGCAGGTGGTCGAACTGCTCGATGATCCGGTCCGGGAGGGCCTGCTCCAACTCGGTCCGCTGGCCCATTATGACCATCCAGTCCTCCCTCGTGGAGGTGGACATGTCGGTGAACGACGCCCGTGGCGCCTCGTGCAGGTCTGTCATTCGTCGCCTCCCTCGTGGAACCCATCCATCATTGCCGCTTCAGCCTCCGGATCCGGGCCTGCACCCGGGGTCGCCAGCGACCACTGGTGGCCGAACGGATCGGACAGCCGTGCGTAGCAACCGCCCCAGAACATGTCCTCTGGCCCCATGAGAAGCGTCGCCCCGGCTGCGACGGCCGTGTCCACCGCGGCGGCACCGTCCACGCATGTCCCAGGGACGACCCCGGTGCGCATGGGTCTGTGGGCTTCGACCATGGTGCTCCCCCTCCTGGTCGCGAACCTAGACGGTGCCCCCGGTCGGACGCCTGCCGGAGATCAGTCGTAGTGCAGGGCCTCCTGGGCCCCGAGTCGCTCGAAGAGCCCGCGAAGTTCCCGGCGGCTCCCAGGGTCGCCGGCCAGGTTGACCATCTCGTGGGGGTCCTCCCCATGGTCGTACCACTCATGCTCCTACCCGTCGGAGACCACGAACAGGACGTTGGGGCGACCGTCGCTCATACCTCGATTTCGTCATCCACGGGTCGGCCCGACTCGGGGTCGATGGGCAGGGGACGGACCCTCGAACGGCGACGACGACGGTCCGGGATCATGTCCCGCATCTCCTCCAGGCGACCGAAGCAGAGCAGCCGGTCGTTGGCCTCCAGGATGCGCTGGCCACGTGGGTTGGGGATGACCTGGGCCCCCCGATGGAGGGTCAGCACCGAGATGTCGCGGTCCAGAAGCCCGCTATCGCCGATGGTCTGGCCGACCCACGAACCGTCCTCCCGTACCAGCATCTCAGCCACCCCGTAGCCGGTGCTCACCGACAGGCGCTGGCGAACGTCCAGCTCCGGGAACGCCACCTGGTTGTCGACGAAGTCCACGACCGCCCCGGCGATGTCCAACCCCGTGGCCTCCTCGATGCCCTCGAGGCCCGGCGAGGAGTTGACCTCCATGACCAGCGGTCCGTCCCTTCCCTCCAGCATGTCCACCCCTGCCACCCGAAGCCCCATGATCTGGGCGGCCCTCACGGCCGTTGCCTCGTACTCCTCGTCCAGGTCCACTGCCTCGACGGTGCCACCCCTGTGCACGTTGGAACGGAACTCGTCTCCGGCTGCGGTACGGCGCATGGCGCCCACCACCCGGTCACCGACCACCAGCGCCCGTACGTCCCGCCCCCTCGATTCCTCCACGAAGGCCTGTATCAGCACGTTCTGCTTTGCGCTCTGCAGGGTCTCGATGATGGCCGAGGCGACCCGGGTGTCCGGGGCGAGGATCACCCCTATCCCCTGGGTGCCCTCCAGCAGCTTGATGACCACCGGCGCACCGCCGACCCGTTCGATGGCCGGCAGCACGTCGTCCCGGTTGCGGGCGAAGGCCGTCGCCGGGATGCCGATCTCGTGTCGGGACATGATCTGGATGGCCCGAAGCTTGTCCCTCGAGTTGGCGATGCCGTTGGAGGTGTTCGGCGTGTACACGTCCATCTGCTCGAACTGGCGCACCACGGCCGTTCCGAAGTAGGTGATGGATGCGCCGATACGTGGGATCACGGCGTCGTAGTCGTCAATCGGTCGGCCCCTGTACTGAAGGTCCGGGTCGTCACTGGCCAGGTCGATGGCGAACCTGAGCGTGTCCAGCACGTCGACCGCGTGACCCCGATCCATGGCGGCGAGGCGAAGCCGCGACGTCGAGTACGAGTTCGGCTGTCGGGAGAGGATCGCGAGCTTCAACTGGGCTCCGGGGTCGAACGGCCTGCGTCAGTGGCACCATTATGGGGGCGGATGGTCTCCGGTCCCCGGGGACCGTCATAGGAAGGCGAACGTGACCGAAGCAGTGCCCCTGGGCGCAGACGAAAAGGACGCTGGAATCCGG
>Ga0302120_10000132_pt1 | contig 30118 bp, 23 predicted proteins | sample AG5_Bottom_MG_FD_203118 | JGI IMG/M metagenome (GOLD analysis project Ga0302120, IMG submission 203118) | Marine microbial communities from Western Arctic Ocean, Canada - AG5_Bottom | ecosystem: Environmental > Aquatic > Marine > Oceanic | place: Canada: Western Arctic Ocean | collected 2017-10-01 | reverse complement strand
AAAAAGCCCTCGTTGCCGTTGGCGCCGACATTATGAGTTTAGTATTACTCCAATCCCCTGGTGAGCTAGGTGCTGATGTGGTGTTTGGCTCTAGCCAGCGTTTTGGTGTGCCGTTAGGCTTTGGTGGACCCCATGCTGCATTCTTCGCCAGCAAAGATAAATACAAGCGGTCTATTCCCGGTCGTATTATTGGCGTTTCAATCGACACCAAAGGCAAGCCTGCATTACGTATGGCCATGCAAACTCGTGAGCAACACATTCGCCGTGAGAAGGCCAACTCCAACATCTGTACGGCCCAAGCTCTACTAGCCAACATGTCGTCTTTTTATGCGGTCTACCATGGCCCAACTGGCCTGCGCATCATCGCTACACGTATTCAGCGCTTAACAGCAATTTTGGCTGCGCAACTGGACACTTTAGGTTTTCCAGCCAGCAACCTAAACTTCTTTGACACCTTAACCTTAGCTACCAATGGTCAGCAGGATGCTATTTATCAGCGCGCCCTTGATGCGGGTTATAACTTGCGTAAAATTGGTACAGACCGCTTAGGCATCAGCCTTGACGAAACGACCCAAGTCACTCATATCCAAACTTTGTTGAATGTCTTTGCTGGCGCTCGAGTCGATTTTGATCTAGCCGCAACAGACAGCCTGTGCAGTAGTATTAGTATGGGAATGCCTAATGAATTAATGCGTGAAGACGCTATTCTAGAACACCCTGTTTTTAACAGCTACCACAGCGAAACAGATATGCTGCGCTACATGAAGAAGTTAGAAAACAAAGACTTCTCTTTGGTTCATGGCATGATTCCATTAGGGTCTTGCACTATGAAGCTAAACGCTACAGCACAAATGGCTGCGGTTACTTGGCCTGAATTTGCCAACATGCACCCCTTTGCACCTACTGACCAAACTCAAGGCTACATGGAGTTGATTCGCTCATTAGAAGCTCAGCTGGTAGAAATTACTGGTTACGACCATGTATCTATGCAACCTAATTCTGGTGCCCAAGGTGAGTACGCAGGCCTTGTGGCTATTCGTAAGTACCAGGCCAGTATAGGTGAAGGTCATCGTAACATTTGTATCATTCCTAGCTCTTCTCATGGCACCAACCCTGCCAGTGCATCCATGGTGGATATGAAAGTAGTAGTGGTAGGTTGCGATAGCTTTGGCAACGTTGATGTAGCAGAGCTTAAGGCCAAGGCTGAACAACACGCTGAGCAATTGGCTTGCTTAATGATCACCTACCCTTCAACACATGGTGTTTATGAAGAAAGCATTGTAGAACTTTGCCAAATTATTCATGACAACGGCGGCCAAGTGTATATGGATGGTGCCAACATGAACGCTCAGGTAGGCGTCAGCAAGCCTGGTTTGATTGGTTCCGACGTATCACACCTTAACTTGCACAAAACCTTTGCTATTCCCCATGGTGGCGGTGGCCCAGGCATGGGCCCTATTGGTGTGAAAGCTCACCTTGCACCTTTTTTGCCCAACCACCCTGTTGTTCCCGTACACGGCGAAGATAATGGTAATGGCGCTGTTTCTGCAGCACCTTATGGCAGTGGTTCTATCCTGCCTATCTCCTGGGCTTACATTAATTTGTTAGGCTCTGAGGGCTTAGAGCAATCTACCGGCCAAGCGATTTTGAGCGCCAACTATATGGCTTCACGCTTGAGCGAACACTTCCCAATTTTGTATCAAGGACGCAATGATCGCGTAGCTCACGAATGTATTATTGATATTCGCCTATTAAAGGAAACCACAGGAATTAGTGAAGAAGACATCGCCAAACGGTTAATGGACTATGGCTTCCATGCGCCTACGATGTCTTTCCCTGTAGCAGGCACTTTGATGATTGAGCCTACAGAATCTGAGCCAAAGCGAGAAATTGATCGCTTTTGTGATGCCATGGCTAGCATTCGTGGTGAGATTGCCAAGATAGAGGCTGGTGAATGGAGCCCTAAGCATAATCCGCTAAAAATGGCGCCACATACGCAGACAGACTTAGCCAGCCACGGTTGGAACCGCGGCTACTCCCGTACTGTTGCAGCTTTCCCATCTGCAGCAACCTTGGATGCTAAATTTTGGCCTACCGTTAACCGCATAGATAACGTTTATGGTGACCGTAATCTTGTTTGCTCTTGCCCTCCAATGGACGTATACGAAGACTAGTAAGCACCGCAATACCCAGCCATAGCACCCAGTCACAGCAAAGCAGTCCTATCCGCTTTGTTGGCTGGGTGTTTTTGGTTACCTAGCCCCAAGACTTATCAAACGAACGGCACATCAGCAGCCGCTTATCAATTTCTAACTGCTCAATTTAGCCATTGACCCAAGCCTAAATTTACTATATTTTGCGACTAAATGACCCACTTAATATAAACCATTTATAGGGGACTCGTGAGAGCTCTGAATCAATTTCTACCTTTATACTTAAGCTGCACGCTTTTGCTTATGGGCAATGGTTTGCTGTTTATCATTATTCCTATGAGCATGCGCTTAGATGGCCAAGATACAGACGCTATCGGCTTAGTGATGTCGCTGTATTTTGTAGGCATGCTGTTAGGTTCTTTATACGGTAGGCACCTTATAAGCCGCGTAGGTCATATTCGCATTTTTGCCGCCTGTGCCGCTGTTGCTACCATGTCCGCTTTGTTGCACAGTATTTGGTCCGTACCTCTTGTGTGGGGTGTGTTACGAGTGTTAATTGGATTTACCAACGCCACCTTTTTTATGACCATGGAAACATGGTTGAGTGAGAGTTCCACTAGTGAAAACCGTGCCACAGTATTTGGTAGCTATCAGTTCGTTACCTATTTTGGCTTAGCGCTAGGTCAGCTCATGCTTAACTTTGCTGAACCACAAGACCCTATTCTATATATCTACGTAGCCATGCTGTTTTGTTTATGTATGATTCCGGTACTCATGAGCCGCTCTGGTGGCCCACGAATTAATGAGCCCGAATCTATGCCGCTAAAGACCCTTTACCGAACATCACCCTTAGGTGTTGTAGGAATCATGATTTCTGGTATTTGTTTAGGTGCTTTTTACAACATGAGTAGTGTTTACGGTGCCGACGTGGGCATGACGAAAAATCAAATCGCCACGTTTATGAGTGCCACCATGGTGGGTGGATTCTTATTGCAGTTCCCCGTAGGCAAACTAGCCGATCTATTTGATCGACGCACGGTATTAGTGATGACTCTGCTCGTAGCCTGTTTGACTGCTATGATGCTACCCATTATGGCAGCGCGGGGTGAAATGGTCATTACCATTGCCTGCGCCGTCATTCTTAGTGGCGCATTGGCCTGCGTCTATCCCATCGCCTTAGCCGATGCCTTTGACCGCCTAAAACCCACAGAAATGGTAGCTGCCAGTGGCAAACTTATTTTAGCTTATGCAACAGGCGGGGCCATCGGTCCCTATACCTCTTCGTTGGTAATGAAGCATATGGGTGCCGATGCCCTGTTTGGCTACTTAATCGTAGCCAGCTTGATCTTAGTCGCCTTCGTCATGTACCGCATGAGTATCCGTTCAGCAGTACCCGACGCACTACAAGAGTCTTTCGTGGTTCAAGGTATGACACCTATGGCTACGGAGCTTGATCCCCGCACAGAATACAACAGTTTAGATGAAACCGGCGTGGCTGCAGAGACGGTACTTTTATTGGCAGAAGATAACCCAGAAGACGTGGTTGAAATCGCGGTAAGCGTAGCGCTTAACCAGCCAGAAGAAGCGGTAAACATTGCCCAAGCTACGGCCTATAACTACCCAGATGAAGCAGTCGCGTTAGCGATTGCCTTGGCTGATGAGCTACCGCACTTGAAGCTAGATATTATTACCAACGTAGCAGGTTCTGCCCCACAATCAGGCGCAGCCCTAGCGCGCTATATGTGCGGCTTAATCAAGCAAGAAAAGCTCGATCCACAGGCCAGTTTCAATGCGCTCAGCCGTCTTACACTAAAGCTATTAGATGAGGCACCACAACAAGCCGCAGAAATCGCTGCTATTGTGAGCCATGAAATTGCCGATGACATGCCGGAGTTGGTGGCTAAGATCGCCGTATTAGCTGCAGAAGCTGCTCCAGATCAACGGGTAGAAGTAGCAACTGCCGTTACCCATGAAGTTCCTGAGGCCAGCGTAGAAATAGCAGCGGGTGTGGCAGAAACCATAGCAGCAAGCCCGGATGAAGAATTGCATACCTTCTTAGCCTCAGAAGAAGATGAAGGCTATCTAGGCGAAGGTACAGAACTTGCTATTGCTTTGGGGCAAGAAGCACCAGAGCAAGCATTCGATATCGCCACAGCAGTAGCTGAAATACTGCCAGAAGACGCCGCACAAGTAGCTGAGTCCATCGCCCAAACAGATCCTGAACATGCCTCTGATTTAATCGGTAGCATCAGTGAAGTTGCACCAGAAATGGCCGATGACGTGATGTATGCTGTTGCCAGTTCATTACCAGAACAGGCAGAGGAATTGCTCCAAGTGGTACTGTTGGATGCCGAAACTAACTCTCCATCAGACAGGCAGCCTAGCTGACAGGCCAACACTGAAGCAGCGCATCAGCAATAGCTTTATTGGCATCAGGTATAATCATTTGCGGCAATGTCTGCGCGTCTACCCAAACAACAGGCTGCCCCTCCAAGCCTTTGGCAATACCTGAAAAGCCTTTAACTAGATAGAAATACAACGACACCTGCTTATCAGCATAGTCATGATGCACGGCCTTAAAAAGCTCACACGCTTGCAGGTCTAGGTGCAAACCAACCTCTTCTTGCAGTTCACGATCTAACGCTTGCAAATGAGTTTCGTGAGTTTCTATCTTACCGCCAGGGAATTCCCATTTACCACCTTGATGCTGCCAATCGGCCCGCTGTGCCATGAGAATACGTTGTTCAGAATCTACAACGATAGCTGCGACCACTTCCACGCGTTTATTCATCGCTATTACCTTTAACTACGGTAATCAGCGTTGATTTTAACGTAATCGTAAGACAAGTCTGTAGTCCACACAGTTTCTCTTACATCGCCACGTTTCAAGTCAACTCTAATGGTAATCTCTTCTTGGTCCATGACCTTCTGACCTACAGCTTCTGTGTAGCTACTGGCACAACCGCCCTGATCAACTAACAGCGAATCACCTAAATGAATGGTAAGGGTTTTAACATCAAGATTGGGTACACCAGAATAACCCACAGCATTCAATATACGGCCCCAGTTTGGGTCACTAGCAAACATTGCTGTTTTAATAAGTGGCGAATGGGCAATGGCGTAGGCCACCTGCAAACATTCTTCGCTATTAGCGCCTCCTTCCACTTCTACACTGATGAACTTGGTGGCGCCTTCGCCATCTCGCACAATAGCGTGGGCTAATTGCTGCATGACTTCAGTCAAGGCCTTGCTAAACTTAGCAACCAATTCGCTGTCTTCATCTAAACACAAGTCACTCGCGCCCGTTGCTATAAGAATACATGAATCGTTGGTAGACATGTCGCCATCTACGGTAATGCGGTTAAAGCTTTGATCCACAGCTTGGTTTAGTAGGTCTTGAGTCAAGGTAGGTGAACACTGCACGTCTGTCGCAACAAACGCCAACATCGTGGCCATATTAGGCCGAATCATACCAGATCCCTTGGATATACCCGTAAGGGTTATGGTCTGTCCGAAGTGTTCAATCTGAACGCTAGCACCTTTGGTGCGAGTGTCCGTGGTTAATATGCCCCAGGATGCGTCTTGCCAGCCATTAATATCCATCTGGTTAATGGCTTTGGGCAAACTAGTTAGAATTTTTTCTATAGGGAGTTTTTCGCCGATCACTCCAGTGGAAAACGGTAGCACTTGAGACACATTCAAATTTAGGGCTCGAGCGACCTCATTGCAAGCTGAAAGGGCATCAGCATCGCCAGCCGCACCAGTGCCCGCGTTAGCATTACCCGTATTAATGACTAAAGCTAGCGGGCTGTCATCTTGCAAATGGCGTCTACACAGCTGAACTGGTGCCGCACAGAAAGCATTAGTGGTGAACACCCCAGCCATACTCGAACCAGCTTGGGCTTGCATCACCACTAAATCTCTACGTCCTGGGGTTTTAATACCAGCATCTGTGGTACCCAATTGAAACCCAGCTATCGGGTGATACTTCACTTCAGCTAACAGTCCAACTGCCATGATCTCGCCCCTAGTTTATTATCTGTGACTAGCCCTGTGTGCGCGACACTAGCTGTATTTTTTAGAATACAATCCGAGTCATTCAGCTTAGCAACTTATTGATTTATAAGCATTAACTTAGCTTGCCGTGACATTGCTTGTATTTTTTTCCCGAACCACAGGGGCAAGGCTCGTTTCGACCTACCTTAGATGAAGGTATGCCCGCATTTTTTGAAGCTGCTACAAACTTTTTCTGCTGAGCATCGGTCTGAGCTTGCGCTTGTTCATGGCGGAATTGCATTGCCGCTTGAGCCTGTTCGCGTTTGTTACGTTCTTCTGCTTCAACTTCTTCTGGAGACCTAACTTGTACATGACTCAAGATACGAATAACATCTTCTTTAATAGCAAAAAGTAGCTGCTGGAACAGATCAAAGGATTCTCGTTTGTACTCTTGCTTAGGGTTCTTTTGTGCATAGCCCCGTAAATGAATACCCTGACGTAGCATATCCATAGTCGCTAAATGTTCTTTCCAGCGGGAATCAATCACCTGAAGCATCACTTGCTTTTCAAAGCCACGGATGGTGGCTGCGCCAACCACTTCAGTTTTGGCCTCATAACTCTCACTCAATAGAGTTTGAATTTTTGTACGCAAACCTTCTTCTTCGAGACGGTCATCACTATCAAGCCACTCTTGAACTGGTAAAGCCATACCAAATTGCTTTTCGAGTTCCACTTCTAGGCCGCTCACATCCCATTGCTCTGCAAGACTTTGTGGCACAATGAAACGATCAATAGCACTATCTAACACTTCAGCACGCACATTGGTGATCACGTCTGCTATATCGTCCGTCGACATTAACTCGTTACGTTGATCATAAACCACTGTTCGCTGATCGTTGGCCACGTCATCATATTCAAGCAGTTGTTTGCGCATGTCGAAGTTACGACCTTCAACCTTACGCTGTGATTTTTCAATGGCGTTAGATACCATGCGGTGCTCGATTGCTTCGCCCTTCTCCATACCTAACTTCTGCATTAGTCCTTTAATACGCTCTGGCGCAAAAATTCGAAGCAAGTTATCTTCTAATGATAAGAAGAAACGTGAAGAACCTGGATCACCTTGACGACCCGCTCGGCCACGTAATTGGTTATCAATGCGACGAGACTCATGGCGCTCAGTACCGATGATGTGAAGCCCGCCAGCGGCTAATACTAAATCGTGGCGTATTTGCCAGTCTGCTTTGGCTGCTTGTTCTTCTGCATCAGTGGCACTATCACCTAATGCGGCTAGCTCAACTTCTAACTTACCACCCAAACCAATATCGGTGCCACGGCCTGCCATATTAGTGGCAATAGTCACTGCACCAGGACGGCCTGCTTCTGCAATAATGCTGGCTTCACGCTCGTGTTGCTTGGCGTTAAGCACATTGTGGGGTACATCAGCATCAGTTAGCGCTTGAGACACCATTTCTGACATCTCAATTGATGCAGTACCCACTAACACTGGGCGCTGTTCTTTTACACAAAGACGAATGTCTTCAATAATAGCATCAAATTTTTCAGCCATTGTTAGATAAACTAAGTCGTTCATATCTTTACGTTTAACATCAACGTTGGTTGGGATAACCAAGACATCTAGATCGTATATTTGATGTAATTCAAATGCTTCTGTATCTGCAGTACCCGTCATACCTGCAAGTTTGTCGTACAAACGGAAGTAGTTTTGGAAGGTAGTTGAAGCCATAGTTTGGCTTTCTTTTTGAATCGTCACGCCTTCTTTAGCTTCTATGGCTTGGTGAATACCTTCTGACCAACGGCGACCAGGCATAGTACGGCCTGTATGTTCATCAACAATGACAATTTCGTCATCTTGAACGATGTAATCGATATTACGAGAGAAGACAACCAGGGCTTTAAGTCCAGCATGTACATGATGAAGCAGTGTTAGATTAGCTGCTGCATACAGGCTTTCACCCTCTGCAAGTAGCCCAGCGCCAACTAGTAACTCTTCAACAAACTGGTGGCCTGCTTCTGTAAGCTCTATGGTCTTGTGGGACTCATCGTAGGTGTAATGACCAGTGGGCTCTTCATCACCTTCTACTTTTGGCTGAAGTTCCAGTCGAGGCACCAAGCCGTTGATGGCGATATACATTTTAGTATTATCTTCAACGGGGCCCGAAATAATCAAGGGTGTACGTGCTTCGTCGATCAGTATGGAGTCAACCTCGTCGACAATGGCAAAATTTAGTATCCGTTGAACCTTATCTACAGCACTAAAGGCCATGTTGTCACGCAGGTAATCAAACCCGAATTCGTTATTAGTGCCATAGGTTACGTCGCAGGCATAAGCATCACGCTTAATAATGCTGTCTTGGCCAGACAAAATGATACCCACAGATAAACCAAGGGCTTCATACAAAGGTCGCATCCACTCAGCATCTCGCTGGGCTAGGTAATCGTTCACCGTAACTACATGCACGCCAATAGCTGGAATAGCATTAAGGTATACGGCCAGCGTAGCAACTAAGGTTTTACCCTCGCCTGTGCGCATTTCCGATACCTTTCCTTGGTGTAAGGCAATACCGCCAATCATTTGTACGTCAAAGTGACGTAATTGCATAAACCGGATTGAAACTTCTCGGCATACGGCAAATGCTTCAGGTAATAACTGGTCTAACGTTTCACCAGCCTCAAAACGCTGGTTAAATTCTGCGCGTTTAGCTGCAAGGTCGGCATCAGTCAATGGCTGAACACCGCTTTCTAATTCGTTGATCTTGTTTACAATTTTATTATATCGCGTCACTTCACGATCGTTTTTGCTACCAAAAAGTGATTTAAATATTTGTACCATTATCTTGTCTTTTTATATGCGCTGACGCGCTTGTTAGGGATAAATGAGACGTTTATGATCTCTTCTATTACTATGGGGCCTTAGGCGAATTTTCAAAGGCCTAAAACGTAAAAAAGCCGGAGTTCTTTGGGAACACCAGCTCTTTCGTTATGGTCTATTAGACTGCAGAGGCAGTTTGGCTCATATACGCTATAGGAGAGTCGGCTTCATCGTCGAACGTCACCACTTCCCAGGCATCTTGATGCGCTAATAATTCACGCAGCAACATATGATTTAAACCATGGCCAGACTTATAGCCTTCAAACTTACCTATCAGGCTACGGCCCAATAAATACAAATCACCTACCGCATCTAATACCTTATGCTTAACAAACTCGTCTTGATAACGCAGACCATCTTCGTTAAGTACACGGTAATCATCCACTGCGATAGCGTTATCTAAACTGCCACCTAACGCCAAATTTTTGGAGCGTAGGTATTCAAAGTCTTTCATAAAACCAAAGGTACGTGCACGACTCACTTCTTTCACATAAGAAGTACTCGAAAAATCCAACTGGGTGGTGCAGTTTCGACTTTCAAAAAGTGGGTGATCAAAGTCAATCGTAAAGCCCACATGAAAACCATTATGTGGTTCTAATGAAGCTGTTTTGTCATCTTGACTAACGCTGATAGTCTTTTTAATTCGAATGAATTTTTTCGCTGCATCTTGCTCTTCAACACCAGCCGATTGCAACAAGAAGATAAATGGTGCCGCACTACCATCCATAATTGGCACTTCTTCGCTACTCAACTCTACGTAAGCGTTGTCGACACCAAGCCCGGCAAAGGCCGATAGTAGATGCTCAACGGTGCATACCCGCACACCATCTTGCACTAAGTTTGTAGATAGCGTTGTGTCACCCACGTTATCTGCCGTGGCAGGGATGGAGACCACAGGATCGAGATCCGTTCGGCAAAAAACTATACCGACATTAGCCGGGGCAGGTTTCAATGTTAGGTAAACTTTTTTACCCGTATGAATACCAATACCAGTGGCTCTAATAATATTTTTTAATGTACGCTGTTTGACCATTATGTCCTAGACCCTACACCCGGGGATAGCCGAGAATTGTAGCACAAAAAATCTGCCTCTGAGAGTAACAAGACCCTCATGACAGGTAAAAAGCGCCGCACCTAAGACCTAAATCTTAATCAGCTTGACGCCGCAAAAACGCAGGGATATCTAAATAATCAATATCACCTTCTGAACTACTAGCAGCATCCATGTCTAGACCACTCAAACGTGCATCACCTGCCAATGTATCTTTGACAGTAGGTAATTCCATTTGATCGACCGTAGGCCGTCTCATAGTATTATTGACCACAGCTTTCACAGTTGGTTCAATCTGTTGTGCATAACCGTGACCTAAACCTGTAGCAACAACCGTTACTTTTAATTCATCCGACATTTCTGGGTCAATAACAGTACCAATAACCACGGTAGCATTGTCTGAAGCGAATTCCTCTATCGTATTACCTACTTCAGAGAACTCACCCAAATTCATGTCTAACCCAGCAGTAATATTGACCAAAATGCCCTTAGCACCTCGTAAATCAACATCTTCTAATAACGGACTGCGGACTGCGGCTTCTGCGGCTTCACGGGCCCGGTCTTCACCTCGGGCAACACCAGTGCCCATCATCGCCATACCCATTTCAGACATCACAGTGCGTACGTCTGCAAAATCGACGTTGATCATGCCGGGGCGAGTAATTAGGTCAGCAATGCCTTGTACAGCACCTAAAAGCACATCGTTTGCAGTACTAAACGCCGTTAGCAAACTACAGTTTTTACCCAACACAGGCAGTAGTTTTTCATTTGGGATGGTAATCAATGAATCGACATGCTCTGCCAATTCCTTAAGACCCTGCTCTGCGATAGCCATACGCTTACGTCCCTCAAAAGGGAATGGCTTAGTCACAACAGCCACCGTTAGAATCCCCATTTCACGGGCCACTTCAGCCACAATAGGTGCAGCACCAGTGCCTGTTCCGCCACCCATGCCTGCAGTAATAAAGACCATGTCGGCACCTTGCAGAATACTTTCAATCTGCGCCCGATCTTCAATAGCTGCTTCACGGCCAACATTAGGATTAGCGCCAGCGCCTAGGCCTTTAGTAATTTGAGCGCCTAATTGAATCACCGAACGAGCTTCCATACCTCTAAGGGCTTGAGCATCGGTGTTGGCACACACAAATTCTACGCCGTCTATTTCGCTAGACAACATATGGCTTACAGCATTACCACCACCACCGCCTATACCAATCACTTTAATGACTGCATTTTGCGGCACGTTATCAACTAATTCGTACATCGCCTTGCTCCTAGTCTAATTTATTATTTTTCTGATCACGAATCCTATCGTACATCAGACTTCACTTCCGACATTCACCTGAGTGATTTATCGTTAAAAATTTACCTTGACCCAAGCTTTAAACTTAAGCAGCCATTGGTTCGTATCAAACCCAAAGCTCATCCGACTAGTCGGCACTACCTGAGTAGATGGCCCTGCTTGTTGAGCGTAGTTTAACAAGCCCACACAAGTGGAATAGGTTGGATTATCCAACAAGCCACCAGGCCCCTGGGCCTTGTGTGGTTTGGCTAACCGAACTGGCATATGAAAAATCTCTTCTGCCAACTCCACGGCGCCTTCCATCTGTGCTGTACCGCCAGTTAACACCATGCCGGCTGCAATCAAGTCTTCGTAGCCACTACGCCTTAACTCGGATTGAACTAAGGTGTATAACTCTTCATAACGCGGCTCGACTACTTCGGCCAAGGCTTGGCGAGACAAGTCTCTAGCAGGTCGATCACCTACGCTAGGCACTTTAATACTTTCCGACAAATCTGTTAACTGCGCCAACGCGCAGGCATACCTTACTTTTACATCTTCGGCGTGAACAGTGGGTGTACGCAATGCCATAGCAATATCGTTAGTCACTTGATCACCAGCAACGGGTATCACCGCTGTGTGTCGAATAGCTCCTGCGGTGAATACGGCCACATCAATGGTACCGCCACCCATGTCTACTAAGCACACACCCAATTCTTTTTCATCATCTGTGAGCACGGCATAGCTAGATGCCAGAGCGTTAAGAACAATGTCATCCAGTGCCAAGTCACAACGACTCACGCACTTTTCAATATTTTGTGCTACGTTAAGTGCACAAGTGACAATATGCACTTTTACTTCTAGCCGCACGCCTGCCATGCCTAGAGGATCTTGAATACCTTCCTGGCCGTCAATGACATACTCTTGCGGCAATATATGCAAAATCTTTTGATCAGACGGAATGGCCACCGCCCTAGCTGCCTCGATCACCCGTTCCAAATCAAGCTCGGACACTTCACCAGCTTGTATGGCCACAATGCCATGGGAATTCATACTGCTAATGTGATTGCCACCAATGCCTACGGTGACCGTATTAATTTTACAATCTGCCATCAGCTCAGCTTCTTCGATGGCACGCTTTACCGACAACACGGTAGATTCGATATTGGCAACAATGCCTCGTTTTAAACCACGAGACTCTTGGGCACCAATGCCCACAATTTGAAGTTGACCATCGTCACCAAGCTCCGCCAACATAGCGACCACTTTAGAGGTACCGATATCCAACCCAACTACCATGGGCTTTATTGCTATGTCTGCCACCCAAATCTTCCCTTATTTATGCGCTTTTCAACCGGCCAAAATAGACCACTTACATATTGTATTATTATCCCACACTTTGGCCTCTAAGTGGTGGATTTATCGAGCAAATTAGCTCCAATTTAGCAGCCAAATAATGCCCTTAACCCACCTCTTTCCACGCCACAGATACACCGTGCGCGTAACGGCCATCTATCCGTTTAATCGTGTTAGCTTTAGTAACAAAGTGACTATGGTAGACCTTCATCAAACGCTGCAATCGAGACAACACTTGGTCTCGCCCAAGCACCAACACAATACTGTTATCCAGCCGAACCTCAACCGCTCCACGACGGGCCATAGAAAGCTGATCAATCGTCAAGTTATCTCGGCCCACCATCCAACTCATTTGCCGAAACAGCTGACTCATAGCCCACGCACTACCTGCCGGACCTGCCAGTATCGGCAATCGTTCAAATCCTACTACCTGGCTAGGTGCCACTAACACTAGCTCACCCTCATGGTTAATGAAGCCACCACCCTGCCAGCGAGCCATAAAAATTTCCTGCGACGCCTCAACCATCAATCGATTGGGCCAAACACGACTCACCTTGGCATCACTTACCCATGGATGGCTTTCCACCTCCTGTCGAAGCTCTTGCAAATCTGCTCCAAAAAAAGAATCCGATAAGTGGCCATTTAATTGAGCTTGCAATGCCACTTTTTCTGCAGCGGGTATATCTGTTTGTAAAATAATTTGCTGTAATGGCCGCTGCAACCAAGGCTGGATAGCCTGCCAGGTGAGCACCCCTGACGTTAGCAACACTAGCACCAGCAGCAACTTAGCACCCCAACTCCAGTGACCTGCTTGCACTCCATTACCCATGGTTATTATCCATCCGAATCTCGAGCCAATGCTAAATTCAAAATAACCAAGGTTAATTGAGCAAAACTAAGACCAGCGGCTTCAGCGGCCATAGGCACCAGACTGTGACTCGTCATACCTGGCGTGGTATTCACCTCTAACAACCAATTTCGTCCCTGTTTATCGCGCATCACATCGATGCGCCCCCAATCTCTACAACCTAACACCTGAAACGCATAGCGGCACTCATCCTGCATACCTTGCTGTTGCGTTTTCGTCATAGGATTATCAAATAAATATCGCGTTTTCTCGGAGTAATATTTGGCTTGCAGGTCGTAAAAAACATTATCAGTTTCTAACCTAATAGCCGGCAAAGAGAGGTCGTTGAGTATAGGCACTGTGTATTCATCGCCATCGATAAATTGCTCCGCCATTACTTCACGATCATATTCTGCCGCATCTCGGTAAGCCCGCTCTAAGGTTGCGGCAGAATCAACAATATTAATGCCTAAACTTGACCCTTCGTGAACTGGCTTTACCACCAGCGGCAAGCCAAGACGCTTAGCAACCTCGGCCCAATTACTAGAATCATTAAGAACTTCATAAGCCGGTGTTCTAACGCCCTGGGCCAACCACACCAGCTTAGTCATGAGTTTATTCATGCCCAAACTAGAGGCTAAGACGCCACAACCGGTGTAAGGCACTTCCATGAATTCAAGCACGCCTTGAAGCGTTCCATCCTCACCACCACGGCCATGGAGGATTATAAAGGCCGCATCCATGCCAGCTTGTTGCAACTGAGTGACCTGATCTTGACCATCAGCTCCTAAGTCTAGACCAAAGGCATCCACACCAGCACTTTGCAGGTGGGCCAATACTTGCTTACCACTCATCAGCGAAATTTCACGTTCTGCTGAAGTGCCACCATAAATAACAGCAACGCGTGTTGTGGGCACTGTGAGCAAGTGCGCCCAATTTTGAGACAGGTTCATGTTATTCATCTATGTGTCTTCTTGTTGCATTTTGTCAAGTAACGCTCGGGAAATCTGCCCTATGTCACCTGCGCCTTGAGTTAACAAGAGGTCACCATCGAGTAAAATATTCTCCAACACTGGAGCAACAGCGGCTCCACGCTCTACAAATACTGGGTCTACTTGGCCTCTTGACCGAATACTGCGACATAAGCTACGGCCATCAGCGCCGTTAATTGGCTCTTCTCCAGCAGGATAAATATCCAATAACACCAATACATCTACTCGTGATAACACATCCACGAAGTCTTCATATAAGTCTCGTGTGCGGGAGTATCGATGGGGCTGATAGACCATTACTAAGCGACGGCCTGGCCAGCCAGCACGAATGGCATCAATGGTTGCCGAGACTTCCCGCGGATGGTGCCCATAATCGTCCACTAAGGTTGCAGTGCCTTGCTGAGCAGGGTAATCGCCCAATACTTGGAAACGTCGACCAACCCCGGAAAATTCATTTAAACCGGTGACAATATGCTCATCTGCTACTTCTAAATCTGTCGCAACAGCTATAGCTGCTAGGGCGTTTTGTACATTATGTTTGCCTGGCATAGTAAGGGCAATATTTAGGTCTTTGTGGCCTTGCCTACACACTGTAAACGAAGTAATCATGCCATTTTGAACAAGGTTTATGGCCTTTACATCAGCGCTTTCGTCGAAACCATAGGTCATTAACGGCCGGCTCACCTGGGGCAATATTTCCCATACCACTGGGTCGTCTACACACACAATAGCCAAGCCATAAAATGGTAGGTTGTGCAGGAATTCTACAAAGGTTTTCTTTAACCGGTTAAAGTCTCCTTCGTAGGTGGACATATGATCTGCATCAATGTTGGTGACAATGGAGGTTAACGGCTGTAAGTGCAAAAAGGACGCATCACTTTCGTCGGCTTCGGCGACCAGATAAGAACTCGCCCCTAGCTTGGCATTAGTTCCAGAACTTGTCAGTTTACCGCCGATAACAAATGTTGGATCTAGGCCACCAGCAGCCAAAACTGAAGCGACCAAAGAGGTGGTGGTAGTTTTCCCATGGGTTCCTGCAACGGCAATACCATGGCGATAACGCATTAGCTCGGCTAACATTTGCGCCCGTTGTACGATAGGAATACGATGAGCACGCGCCGCCACTAGTTCTGGGTTTTCTTCAGTCACTGCTGTAGACACCACCACCACGTGAGCACCACGGACATTCGCCTCTTGATGGCCAATGAAAATCTGCGCTCCATGACTTGCCAAACGTTGAGTTACCGGGCTTACTCGTATGTCCGAGCCAGTAATCTCATATCCTTGGTTGAGCAACACCTCAGCGATACCGCACATTCCAACACCGCCAATACCTACAAAATGAATACGTTTGATACGTCGCATTTCTGGAATTGTATATTGATTTGGTGGGATTATTTTAACCACGAGCAATCTCCATGCAGTGTTTTGCAACAGTGTAAGCGGCCTTTGGTGCAGCGCAGGTTAACGCTGCTGCGGCCATATTATCTAGCGTTGTTGGGTGGCTTCGTAGAGCCTTAATGTTTTCACTTAAAGTGGCAGCTGAAAGCTGCGCTTGTGGCAACAAGATAGCCGCACCAGCGCTGACTAAAACAGTGGCATTAGCCGTTTGATGATCGTCTACAGCGTGAGGATAAGGCACTAATATTGACGCCACTCCGGCGCCAGCCAACTCGCTTACAGTTAACGCTCCAGCACGACAAATAACTAGATCGGCCCAAGCATAAGCCAGCCCCATGTCGTCAATATACGCTTCTACCTTAGCGACCACGTTAGCTTTATCATACCCAGCCTGAGTCACTTGGTGATGCTTTGGTCCTGTTTGATGCCATATTTCTGGCCTGTCATCAGTCACTATTGACGCCATCGCCATAGGCACCAATTCGTTAAGAGCGAGGGCTCCTAGACTGCCGCCTACAATCAGAACCCTAAGTCCATCATGCTCTGACTTATGCTCTGTAATATTAGATCGTAATGGGTTACCCACAGTGGTCGCTTGTCCATCAGAAAAGCTGCCAGCAAATGCTTGTAAGGTTCTATTGGCAAACGGGCGCAATAAACGATTTGTGAGCCCAGGAATTGCATTTTGTTCATGTAGGATAAGCGGCACGCCTAACAGCTTGGCCGCCAAACCGCCTGGGCCTGCCACAAAACCACCCATGCCCAAAACACAGTGGGGCTTAAAGCGGCGGATAACCCTAACGGACTGCAACAAAGACTTACATAAACGCCAAGGGGCAAACACCAGCGACGATATACCTTTGCCTCGCAACCCCACTACATCGATACAATTTAATGTAAATCCGGCCTCTCGGACCAGGCGGGTTTCTATACCTCTGCCAGTACCCAACCATTCTACCTGCCAATCACCTTTCTGCAAGATCTCAGCGGTAGCTAAAGCTGGGTAAACATGGCCGCCGGTGCCTGCCGCCATAATCAACACACGCTTAGTATCAGCTGAATCATTGGGCCTATTCATGAGACTTACTCTGGCGTTTAGTGTCTACATCAAACCATTGATCAACATCATCAAGTCCTGGGGTCGGTTTGGCATCTAATCCGCCTGAACCGCTTAAGGGTTCTGATGATCGCTGAGGAACCTCACCATGGATAGTATATTCACTAGACGAGCCAACATAGTCAGCGTTATTTTCCAACGAAATACGCAACAAAATACCCAAACTACTGGCACAAGCCAGCATACTACTACCACCGTAGCTAACAAACGGAAGCGTTAACCCTTTGGTAGGTAATAGCCCCAAGTTTACGCCAATGTTAATCATAGCTTGTGCGGCAATCAGCAATACCAAACCATACGCTAAGTAGGCAGAAAAATGACGCCCTAAACGCTCGGCTTTTTGACCCACCTTTAGGCCACGTACTATCAGCACGCCATACAAAGCCACAACAATCAAAGCACCAAACGCACCCCACTCTTCTGCCAACACTGAATACACAAAGTCTGTATGGGCTTCGGGCAAGTAAAATAGCTTTTGCATGCTTTGGCCTAAGCCTTCACCAAACCAGCCGCCTCGACCAAACGCAATTTGCGCCTGGGTTAATTGATAACCGCTGCCAAATGGATCCCCCCAAGGGTCTAGGTAGGTCATTAATCGCTTAACCCGGTACTCTGCAGCAAAAATAGTCATTGCACCCAGGGCGGCAGCGGCCACAAGTACGATGGAAATATGACGTTTACGCATACCTCCTAAAAAAAACATACCCAACACGGCACACATCATCACAACTACCGCACCAAAGTCTGGCTCTAACAAAAACAGCACGATAAACGCACCTAAAACAACTAAGGATTTGGAGAACCCTGAAAAATGGTTTCGAATCTCTTCCTGCTGGCGCACTAAGTAACCGGCCATAAAGGCTACAACGGCTATTTTAGCAAATTCTGAAGGCTGCAAACTCAATTGACCTATGGGAATCCATCGTGTACTACCATTCACATTTCGGCCTAAACCAGGAATCAATACGGCAACCAATAACAACACTGCAAGTAGCAACAAGTATGGGCTTTGCTTTTGCCATACGTGTACCGGCGTTAATAGGCATACTATTAGACTAACGCTACCTAGAATGATAAATAAAAGCTGACGCTTACTTTGGTAAAAAGGGTCGTTAAACGTAATTGCCACTACATCCATAGACGCCGATGTAATCATTATGTAACCAATGAGCGCCAATGCCAACGCAGGCAAAAACAAGGCTAAATCTAACCTTTGACTAACTACCGCGCGCCACTGCTCAGAGATGGAAATCATACTAAAGCCCTTACCAATTCTGCGAAGTGATCGCCTCTTGCTTCAAATCCAATGTAAGCATCAAAACTAGCACACGCTGGAGATAGCAACACCAAATCGCCACTAACAGCTTGTCGATGCGCCATACTTATGGCCTCTTGCATGCCGGTTGCATGGCTAAATTCCACCTTTCCAGCCAACACCTCCTCTATATGTTTCGCGTCCTCACCGATCAATAGGGTTTGTTTTCCGTATCGGGATAATGGCCCTATAAGGTCAGAGAAATCCGCTCCCTTACCTACTCCACCTGCAATTAGAATGATCTTTCCAGCAAGGTCTGGGCCTAGGCCCTCCAATGCAGCTACGGTTGCACCTACATTCGTTCCTTTAGAGTCATTAATATAATCAACACCACCGATGCTGGCTACTCGTTCGCATCGATGCGGTAAACCTGTGAAGCTTGTTAGGGTGTCAATCATCGCAGCCATTGGCAATCCAGCAGCCTGGCCTAAGGCCAGCGCAGCGAGTGCATTCGCAACGTTATGACGACCAGACATTGCCATTTTCGCTACCGATATAATGGGCTCTAACCCCTTTACCAACCACTCCTCACCACCCTCTTTGCGTACGCCAAATTGACCTACATCGGGATCACCTAAACTAAACCGTGTTTGAGTTACAGTGTCTGGCACTAGGGGATTAGTTAGAGCGTCATCACCATTGATTACCACAGCTTTACACGCTTGAAAAACACGGTGTTTTGCTTGGTGATATGCCATTAGATTGTCATACCTGTCCATGTGATCAGGGCTTACATTGAGCACACAGGCCACGGTAGCACCTAAGGCAGTAGTGGACTCTAACTGAAAGCTAGACAATTCCATGACATACAAATCTACGTCGTTAGCTAATAAAGACACCGAAGGCTCGCCAAGATTACCGCCAATTGCAGCGTTTAAACCTGCCGTTTTGGCCATTTGACCCACTAAACTGGTCACGGTGCTTTTAGCATTTGACCCTGTAATAGCAACAATAGGGACGCCAGCAGAACGAGCAGCTTGAGCAAAGACGTCCACGTCACTGCGTATAGGAATGCCTGCTTTGGCCGCTGCGACTAAAGCAGGTTCTTGCATGGACACGCCAGGACTTAAAATAATTTGACTGGCACTGAGGCATAAGTCGTGAGCAAATTCGCCTAAATGTATTGGCGTATCTGGCTGTTCTGAAGTTAGCTGATCTAGAAATGGAGGATACTGTCTCGAATCAGCCACTTGAAATCGCTCACCTTGAAGCGCCAAATACTGAGCACAGGCTAGCCCGGTTTTTCCCAAACCAATAATGAGACTAAAGCGATCACTAACTATCAACGACATGGGGCAACTAAGCCTCCTGAATGTTTAATATTTATCGTAACCTATCGCAACTTAAGTGTGGCCAAACCGATCAGCACTAATACCACGGTAATAATCCAAAAACGTACGATAATTCGTGGTTCTGGCCAGCCTTTAAGCTCGAAGTGATGGTGTATTGGTGCCATACGGAAGATACGCTTCCCGGTCAATTTAAACGAAGCCACCTGCAAGATAACGGATACCGTTTCCATCACAAACACGCCACCCATAATAAACAGCACTAGTTCTTGTCGTACAATGACCGCCACAACGCCCAAGGCAGCTCCTAAAGCCAATGCACCAACGTCACCCATAAACACTTGGGCAGGGTAGGTGTTAAACCATAAAAAACCCATGCCAGCACCAACAATGGCGGCACAAAACACCACCAATTCTCCTGCACCCCTAATGTAAGGAATGTTAAGGTATTCAGAAAATACCGAGTGGCCTGTCAAATAGGCAAACACGGCCAATGCTCCAGCAATCAATACCGTAGGCAATATAGCTAAACCATCCAAACCGTCGGTTAGGTTGACGGCGTTTGAAGTTCCCACGATGACAAAGTAGGTGAGCAGAATATAGAGCACGCCAATATTAATGCCAACAGTTTTGAAAAACGGCACAATGAGTTCTAATTCTTGAGGGGTTTGGGCACTGTAGTACAAGAATAAAGCTGCTCCTAAGCCTCCCACTGATTGCCAAAAATACTTCCAGCGCCCAGAAAGTCCACGGGAATTTTTTTCTACTACCTTACGGTAATCATCTACCCAACCTACGGCACCAAACACTGCAGTTACAGCAATCGTGACCCAAATATAACGATTGGTTAAGTCACCCCACAACAAAGCACTGACGAGAATAGCCACTAGTATGAGGGCTCCGCCCATGGTTGGAGTGCCGGCCTTGACCAAATGAGTTGGAGGGCCATCTTCGCGAATTGATTGTCCGATTTGTTTGACCTTTAAGTGTTCGATCATATACGGACCAATAGCCAAGGCAATAAACAAGGCAGTCAGCACCCCCATAATACCGCGCATGGTGAGGTAATGAAAAACGCCAAAGACGCTGTAATACTGTGCCAAATAATCTGCTAACCATAACAACATGAGTTAGTTTCCACGGTTAATTAATGTTTCTACAACTTGCTCCATTTGGCTGGATCGAGACCCCTTAACCAAACAACTCAAGTCAACTTTTGGAAGCTGCTGAAAACAGCTAGATAAATCTTTTTTATCAACACAGGCCTTTCCATAAAGCCCCCCTTGTTGCAGATAACTCTCAACAGCCACAGCTGCTAACGGGCCAAAGCCATAAAACTGTTCAATACCGGCTGCTGCAACTTGTGCGCCAATACGCTGGTGCAACTGCCGCTCTTGTTGACCTAATTCGCCTAAATCACCCAGCATAAAACACCGTTTTCCATCGCACTGCTGCAATACATCAATGGCTGCTTTTACTGATCCTGGATTAGCATTGTAGGTATCGTCGATGACACACCGATTGTGGCTTAATGCATGACTCACCAGGCGCCCTTGGTAAGGTCTAACCTGGCCTAGACCTGCGACAATTTGATCTAAGGATAATCCCAAAGCTAAAGCGGCGGCGGCTGATGCTAAGGCATTGGCAACGTTGTGCTGCCCTAGCAATTGCAGATCTACTTGCCGCTGTTGCTGGCCCAGGTGAAGAACAAAACAGCTTCCCCTCGACGTGCGCTGCATATCACTGGCATACACACTCGCGTCTTCATTAGTTAAACTGAAGCTCCATACACGTCGGGGATGCGCTAACACTTGCCACTCCTGAACATGCGGATCATCTAAGTTAAGGACCACCTGACCCTGTTCGGAAATCCCCGATATTATTTCGCCCTTAGCTTTAACCACGCCTGCCAAACTACCAAAACCAGATAAATGGGCTTCTTGGGCATTGTTCAAAATAGCGACATCTGCCATCGCAATACGGCTGGTATAAGCGATTTCTCCAATATGATTAGCCCCAAGTTCTAACACACGATAATCAACGTCATCGTGCATACCCCAAAGGGTCAATGGCACGCCAATATCATTGTTATAGTTGCCGTGCGTTACCTCAACCTGACCCGCTTGAAATAACACCTTCTGTAATATTTCCTTAACGGTAGTTTTTCCACTACTACCGGTCACTGCTACAAACTGGCCATTAAGGCTTTGACGTTTAAGCACAGCCAACTGCCCTAGTGCAATACGAGTATCTGGCACTACCAACAGAGGTAAGTCAGTGTCTATTTCAGTACTAACCAGCGCTGCACATGCACCCTGGCTTTGCGCTTGAGCAATGAATTCGTGACCATCAAAGTTGGGCCCAACTAAAGCCACAAATAGATCTCCAGCAACCAAACTACGGGTATCCGTGGACAACTCACTAAAAGCAGCTTCGCCGATGACATGACTGCCTGGTACTTTTTTAGCCAGCTCAGTTAAGCTAAAGGACGTCATTAAGCCAACCCTCCCGCAAGTGCAGTTAATACTTGCTCGTGATCGCTAAAGTGATGTTTATGGCCTTGAATATCTTGATAGGTTTCATGGCCTTTACCAGCAATAAGTACAATATCACCCGGTTTGGCGCGTCTCATCGTTAAGGCAATAGCTAGGCTTCGATCACCTTCTACCACTACTTTTTCTCGGCGTTTAAAACCCTTAACAATGTCTGCTAGAATTTTCTCACTAGATTCTGTTCGAGGATTGTCATCTGTCACTACCACGTGATCAGCCCACTCTTCTGCGATGCTTGCCATCTTTGGGCGCTTACCTACATCCCGTCCACCGCCACACCCAAACACCACCCATAACTGGCCACGAGCCACGTGCTCTTTGGCGGCCATTAACGCTTGCTCTAAAGCATCAGGGGTATGGGCATAATCAACAATAGCCTGTGGCTTATTTTTTGAGTCCGGGTCGCCACTTATTAACTGCATCCTGCCGCATACTGTAATGAGCTTGTTTATTACAAACATTGCAGATGACAGATCAACCTTGTGTAACAAGAGCACCGCTAAGGTGGCCAATAAATTACTTAGATTAAATCGTCCAATTAGCCCCACTTGCAATAACGCTTGGCCTTTAGGTGTATTCACCATGGCTTCTATGCCATGCTCGTGCTGGATAATGGAGGACACGCCTATGTCTACATAATCAACTTCTGAGATTTGGGCACTATAAGTGTAGGTTTGCACCGAGGGTGCAATTTCGTTAAGTAAGCCACGGCCGAAATCATCGTCGAAGTTAATGACTACATGCCGCAAACTTGGCCAATTAAACAACTTAGCCTTCACTTCACCATAGGCTTGCATAGTTCCATGATAATCAAGGTGATCTTGGGTGAGGTTGGTAAACACAACCGTTTCAAATCGACAGCCGTTTAAGCGCCCTTGATCTAAACCATGGGAAGAGACCTCTACAGCGCATGCCTTAGCCCCAGCCTGCACCATTGCGCCTAACTGCCCCTGCATGGTGACTTCATCTGGCGTAGTATTTGGTCCTTGCTCTAGTGCGTCAAGTAAACCATAGCCCAAGGTACCCATCACACCGCAGCTTCGCCCAAGGTCCGAGAGACACTGGGCGATAAAGTGGCTACAGCTGGTTTTACCATTGGTGCCAGTAATACCTATAAGTGACATGTGTTGACTGGGCTCATTGTTGGTACGAGCAGCAATTGAACCCTGTATAGCTGCAAGATTGGGTATACCAATAATGGGAACAGTGAGGTTGGATGAGTCCAATTTCAATGCCTGTTGTGCATCGATAGCTACCGCCACGGCTCCACTTGCCTGCGCTTGCTCTATATAGCTGCGCTGCCGCTTTGGCTCCCCTAAACAGGTTATAAACAAGTCGCCTTGTGTTACCTGCCGGCTATCCGATGACACCCCATACACACAAACGTCTGCCCATTGTTGGGCTTGCCCTGGCAGGGGCATCAGTTCATGTAAGCGTTTGGTATCCACATCCAACCTCACTGTTAACCTTATAATGGCATCAGATTATCTGGTGCCACATTTAAAAGCCGTAAACTCTCAGCCATAATGCGAGAAAATACGGGGGCAGCAACTTCGCCGCCATAATATTGTTCACCCTTAGGGTTATCAATAATCACTACGCAAACTAAGCGCGGTTTAGACGCTGGCGCCATGCCTGCAAACACTGCAGCATACACATCATCTGCATAACCACCATCCTTTGAAGGCTTATGCACCGTGCCGGTTTTACCAGCCACTCGATAAGACGGCACAATAGCGCGAGTTCCCGTACCGCCTGGTTGAGTCACAGTTTCTAACATAGCAATCACCTGTTTAGCCACACGTTCTGGCATCACTCGCTCGGCTTCTGGCACCTGTTCTTGTTTCAAAAGCGATATGGGGCGTTTAAGTCCATAGCTGGCAAATACTGCGTAGGCCTGAGCCAATTGCACTGGCGTTACCGAGATACCATAACCATAGGCCATAGTCGCTAAGTTAATTGGATTCCACTTAGCGTAATTAGGTAAAACTCCTGTGCTTTCACCAGGAAAACCACTCGCAGTTGCCTGACCTAATCCAAAGCTATAAAAGGTTTCTCTTACGCTATTTTCAGGTAGCGATAAGGCCAACTTAGTGACTCCAACATTGCTTGATTTAGTGATAATGCCTGTGAGATCTAACACGCCATAGTTACGATGGTCACGTATAGTCTTACGCTTAACCTTTACAAAACCGGGGTTGGTATCAATCTCACTGTCTGGGTCGTACTGCCCACTCATCAAGGCCGCCGCAATGGTAACAGGCTTCATTGTGGAACCAGGTTCTAGCACATCAGTTAAAGCCCGATTACGTAAACTGTCGATACTCATAACTGAACGGTTATTCGGGTTGTAAGCCGGCTGATTCACCATCGCCAATATTTCACCCGTCTGTACGTCTAAAACCACCGCTGAACCGGAAGAGGCTTTATGCTGCTGTACTACGGCTTTTAGTTCCCGGTAAGCCACATACTGCATACGTAAATCGATGCTTAAAGTTAGATCTTTTCCAGGCTGTGCGCTAGACAATAACTGCAGATCTTTAACGGTTCGCCCTGTGCGGTCTTTTTGCACCACCTTCTTGCCAGAGGTTCCCTGCAACCATGGCTCATAAGCCAACTCCATACCTTCTTGGCCCTGGTCATCAATATTATTAAACCCCACCAAATGAGTGGCAACTTCGGCTGCAGGGTAATAACGCTGAAACTCCTGCACTCCATGTACACCATTCCAATTGTTACTTAATACTGCTTCTGCCTCAACTGGATTAACACTGCGCTTGAGATACATAAACTCTTTGTTTTTGAGGCGGGCTAAGCGCTCTAAAAACTCAACTTCAGGCAAACCTAAGTTTTGAGCTACTTGTTTGGCTTGCTCTATGTCTTCACCTAATACCTGTGGGTTAGCCCACAAACTAACTACCGGAGCACTTACAGCTAAGGGCTTTCCCCGGCGGTCTAAAATCATACCCCTGTGTGCCGGAATAGGCACTTCACGTACCATTCGGGCGTCACCTTGACGCATTAAAAAAGAACGCTCAGTGACATTGAGCTGCACTAGGCGCCAAGCCACAACCGATGCGGCAATAAATAAAATTAACCATACCCAGCGCATGCGCCAAGGGTATTCCATAGCATTCACGGCTGGCGTACCAAAATGATTTCCTGGGCAAGTGGCACGCCCATGTCTAGCTGTTCAGTTACCATCGATTCAACACGGCTATGGGAAGCCCAAGCACTTTGCTCTAGCAGTAGCTGGCCCCACTCCACTTGCATGTCGTTACGCTCTCTTTCTAACTGGTGGAGGTGGTTGATATGCCCCCTCGCTTCAAATGAGCTATAAATAACAAATTGGGCGCTAATCACCAATAACAACAGCAGCAAAAACCCCAACAACATGGCGTAACGTTCGGCTTGGAGGCTCGCGCGTTTTAACCACATATTGAGGTTTTGGCTCATATCTTTCATGCAATTTTTTCTGCCACACGCATTACCGCACTGCGTGATCGAGGGTTGATATCGATTTCATGAGGAGTTGGCTTACGGGCCTTACCCAATAGCGTTAAGCGCCGGTTAAGCTGATCTTCAGTCACAGGCAAACCGCGTGGAATATGGGAATCACCCTTTGCCTGCTCACGCATAAACCGCTTAACAATACGGTCTTCTAAGGAGTGGAAACTTATTACCACTAAGCGGCCACCAGGGGCCAATGTTTCAAGTGCAGTTTGCAAGCCCACTTCTAAATCTTTTAGCTCCTGGTTGATGTGTATGCGTATGCCCTGAAACGCTCGAGTTGCAGGATTTTTACCCTTTTCCCACTTAGGGTTAGCAACAGCAATAATGTTAGCCAGTTGTTTGGTGGTGGTGATAGGTTGCTGCTTACGATGCTCTACTACAGCCCGCGCCATTCTTCTAGAGAACCGTTCTTCGCCATAATGGTAAAGTACGTCGGCTATTTCTTCCGCCCCAGCTCGCGCTAACCATTGTGCCGCAGATTCGCCTTCGTCTGGATTCATACGCATATCTAATGGGCCATCATGCTGAAAACTAAAGCCTCTGCTGGCGTCATCTATCTGCGGTGATGAAACACCTAAATCCAACAAAATGCCATGCACCTTACCAAAACAATCATTCTGCTCAGCAATCTGGCCCAGGTTGGCAAACGAGGTTTGGGAGATAGATAAGCGTGAGTCTTCGGCAATCATCAACTGCGCGTGGGCAATAGCCAAGGGATCTTTATCAAACGCCTGTAATTTTCCTTGGGGGCTCAGGTGTTGCAGAATAAGGCCACTGTGTCCACCGCGGCCAAACGTTCCGTCCATATACATGCCATCGGCATCATGCACCAATAATTCTACGGCTTCATCAAGCAGGACGGATTTATGGTTAAATTCTTGGGTCATTTCAGTTCCATTAATAAGGCCAGTCATTCACTGACTACAAGGACAACTGATGTAAGAGTTCCGGCAGCTCTTCAGTGTTGCTGTTGGCTTGCAAATACGTTTCTCGGCGCGCATTCCATAAGGACTCGCTCCACAATTCAATTTTTTTGCCTTGGCCTAAAAGAATAATTTTTTTATCCAATTGAGCGTATTCTCTCAGCAGTGCCGGTAACAAAATACGTCCATTAGCATCAAGCTCAAGATCTGTGGCATGGCCAATCAATAAGCGCTGAATACGTCTGGCGGTAGGATTAAAGCTAGGAAGTTGCTCTAGTTTTTTCTGGATCAGATCCCATTCAATTAACGGGTAAATCAGTAGGCAAGGTTCTTCAGTATCGATGGTGACTACAAGCTGGGGATTGATGCTAGGATCTGCTTCACCAATAAATAGGTCGCGAAAACGAACAGGCATAGCCATTCGTCCTTTGACATCTATATTGATTGTTGCAGCACCACGAAACATCACTTATTCCCTGAAATTCAACCTATTTCGGGAGAAAATACCACTTTTCCCCACCTTTACCCACCTTACAAGTGTAGGTAGATCATGGCTATATTGCAAGTGAAAAGATAAAGTTACTTGATACTGCTAAATTAGAAAAATGGCAGGCTTTATAATAGGCCTTGTAAGACCTGGCTAGGCACGAGTATATGCTTAGATATAAGTTTTTTTGCTGAGTCAAGATCTCTCGCCAGAACGGCGGTGACGAGCTGCTCATGTTCCATTTGATTCACATCGAAAGCGCCATGGCCAGCGTTGTGCTGCAACCACAAGTTACGATACCGCGATGCTTTTTCATAAAGATCTAAACGCACTCTAAGCAATTCCTCAGAGCCACAACCTTTTACAATGGCATAATGGAACTGTTGATGTAATTTCTCCCAGGCTTGCAGGTCGCCATCGGCCTTTAATAGACCAGCGTTGGATTGAAGTCGATAAGCAGCGGCAACGATACCCGCTTCCCAGGCGTCATCACCACGCTCAATGGCCAACCACACACACAAAGACTCAATATGTGCCCGAGTGTCATAAATATCCACCAACTCTGACTGCGTCACAGGGCATACTCGATAACCACGCTGGTCTTGCACTTGTACCAGCTGCATTACCACAAGCTGGGATAATGCTTCACGCAATGGATTCACACCCACTTGATAACGTTCCTTTAATTCGCTCATTTTGAGCTTATAGCCCGCCACAAAGAACCCAGTCAAAATATCTTGTTTCAAATGGTATAACACTTTGGCGGCTGAATTTTCTTGTGGCATGGGATACATTGATATCTTTTAGGCTAATGTCGACATTTTAATACCTAAAGCCTACTAATATCAATCCAACCCTAAACCATGGCCCTCATCCTGTAGCCATTGCCTTGCATCTTGATAACTTGGTAATACCCGTTTCACTTGCGCCCAAAACTCCGGCCCATGATGCATATGTAACAAATGGCATAGTTCGTGAACTACAACACTGTCAACTACCGCACTGGGAGCCATCATCAACTTCCAGTTAAATTGCACCTGGCCGCGACTATTACAACTGCCCCAGCGGGCTCGGTAGGTTTTTATTTCAATAGACTTGGGGAAAGCTCCTACCAAGGGCGCAAAATAGCCGACTCGCTGTTCTATATGCAGTTGAGCTTGCAGCTTATACCAACGCACAAGGGCATTGCGTACCCAGTCAGGCTTAGCCTCAGGCATACTCACCACCAGTTCAGAGGCACCATTCAGCCTCGTACCAAACGCTCCCTGACATACCTGCAAGACTAGTTCTTGATCCAAAAAGGCTAACTGCTCACCACCCGCATAATACCGCTTAGCCTGAGACGTTACTTGACCTTGCGTCGCTAGTTTCGCCAATACCCAAGCACTCTTAGACTCTAACAGAAGCCGAAGCTCAGCGATTGAAATAGCACTGGGAGCCAGTACAACTAGCTGCCCCGATGATAGCCTAAACCCCACACTACCTTTGCGTCGAGTACGCTTAATAGTGGCCACGAAACCATTCATAGCTATTGTTTCTAAAACCTTGGAAGTCATATGATGTTACGAATAGCCCAAATGTACGATAGACAGGTCATTTTGATCTAACTTATGCCATAACACGTCTTTCAACTGTGGTGGAAACACCTCTATTTCCTTTAGCTCCTGCTTGGTTAACCAACGAACTTCTGAAATAGATCTCGCCTCCTCACTGAGGGGCTCTAGGTTCTTTAACGAAATTTCACCTTGCCACTGATCTACGATATAAAACTGCTCAAGATGATAAATACCCCTAGATGCCTCGCAAAACTCACGCACAAACAGCAGCTCACCCACACTGACTGATAGTCCTGTTTCTTCCCACACTTCACGCTTCACCGTGTTACGCGTATTACCATCTATTGCCTCAAAACCGCCTCCAGGAGGCACCCAATAAGACTGCCCGCCATCATGTTCATGGACCATTAATATACGATCTTGGTCAATTAATAGACCAGCTGCTCGAATACGATGCCGCATAGATTTCCCCTTAAAGAATAAAAAAATCAGGTTAGCTTAGACCCGTGACTTTGGACGTTTCGCCAGTATAAGCAGGCAGGGTGCATTTACAACCTAAACAGGTCCATAATATGGGCTATTGTCCTACAAAGAATTAAATCAGTGAAGTTGAAAGAAAACGCAGATTTACATAGCCAACGTTATACCTTCCAAATAATCTGAAGAAAAATACCAATGAGACACTATAAATTGCCTAACCTCTACGGAATAACTAAGTACATCTAAGTGAAACTGTACTTAATCTTGGGCGCAGTAAATTTACAGTCAGATAGACAATAACAACAAAGTTAATACGTATGACTAAACAAATAGACAATTGGATTATCTATGATGGCGAATGCCCTTTCTGTTCACGATATGTAAAATTAATGCGCCTTGAAGAGACGATTGGCCTCAGTTATTTTTCGGGGGGATTACCTGGCAATCTTTCTTAATGACCAATTGTATTTTAGTGCAGATTGCATCAATAGATTAGCTCTTTTATCGTCACCCATTGGATTAGTTAATAAGCTTAATTACTATATTTTCAAAACACCATTAATATCACGCATGCTTTACCCCGCATTACGAATAGGTAGGAATATAGTTATCCACCTGCTTGGTAAAGGATTTATTAAATGAGCTCAATATAAGTAACAGTACCCTTTGGGTAGGCCACAATAATACCAAAACGTCCATATATACTGCCACATAGCCTCATGAACGACGGCATACGCAGAAGTTACAGAAGATGCAGCCTATATTCTGTCAGAACTATTGAACCACTCGCAGGAATAAGGGCATCCTTGCCCCGTGGGTCTGCTAGATTTCGTGTCTTGAGTTATAAAACCCAAACAACATTAAGGCGCCACCAATAGTTTCAACGATTCTTCCGGTACGATCAGCTTCAGGAAAGTC
>Ga0302120_10000128_pt1 | contig 30352 bp, 18 predicted proteins | sample AG5_Bottom_MG_FD_203118 | JGI IMG/M metagenome (GOLD analysis project Ga0302120, IMG submission 203118) | Marine microbial communities from Western Arctic Ocean, Canada - AG5_Bottom | ecosystem: Environmental > Aquatic > Marine > Oceanic | place: Canada: Western Arctic Ocean | collected 2017-10-01 | reverse complement strand
AAGGTGGACCCGAAGGTGAACCCGAAGGTGGACCCGAAGGTGGACCCGAAGGTGGACCCGAAGGTGGACCCGAAGGTGGACCCGAAGGTGGACCCGAAGGTGGACCCGAAGGTGGACCCGAAGGTGAACCCGAAGGTGGACCCGAAGGTGGACCCGAAGGTGTCCCGCTCGGTGGGCTCGGAGAAGGTGATGTTCCAGAGGTGGACTTTCTACCTTGATTATTGTGGTCACTTCCCTTGAAATCATCATCCAATTCTGGGAACACCAACTTAATTCCAGTCGTCTCATCCACGTCCAATGATTCGGTTGTATCGTCCTCTCCATCATCATCTGCATCGGGTTTATCTAAATCGGAAGAATCTGGCAGTGAAACCTCACTGGAATCCCGCTCGAGTTGTTGCAATTCCCCATCCTCTTGGTGGTCACGGTCACGATCTGCCGAATGGGTTACCCTGGCCAGCAATTCCTCGCTAAAGCCATCATTTTCTTCGCTAGAGGTTTCATCATCAATCGGAGAGCCGTCTTCGGATTCAGCAATTTCAGCGGCAGAGGGTATTATTGGCGCCACCTCGGGTTGCGGGGAAGTCGGTTGTGGTTCCACTTTAGAGGATGGAATCTCTTGAAGTTGAGTGTTTTCAGCAGCCTCATGTTTCAGTTGGGGAATGGGGACATTCTCGATGGTAGGGACATGAGTTTCGGGCTGTGAATGAGTCGAAACAGTACCAGCCTTTACCAATGCCTCTGCACCTCTGCGAGCGGCTAATTCTTCTGCTCCCAAACGAGGAATACTGACGAAGGCCTTGCCGACCAGACTCTCGGGGGGCATCGGTAGGTGAAGTCGTTCAAGTGGGGGTAAGTCCGGGTGGCGAAAACAAGGAATCGAAAAACCTTCAAACGGCCTCGTCAAGCCGATTTGGTGGCGCAATGGTACCGGTAATATTTCGGTCATTGAACGCACCCATCCCTCATTGGTGATTAGGTGTTGCACCCACTTACCCAAATCGGTGGTGGCGATATCAATAAATTGGAATGAAGCTGAGCGCGGATCAAAGTTTTGTTCCTTGAGGAGTTTCACAGTCTCCCTCGGACGGTAGAAAATACCGAATGCCGGATGGTTATGGTCAATCATGTCACCGTGAACCTCGAGCAATTGTCGCTCTTTTCGCCGACACAACATCAAGATACGAATTCGTGACTGTTCGGTCGACCATATTTCAGGCCATCTCTCAGGCCCTTCGTCGGCGAGTTGTGTGAGCATTAAATTCTCTAGAACTACTGTTATTCCCATGCTCTCACCAAGGCTCGGACTTCGCCGTCTATTATGGGGGTTATGGAATAAAGTTCCCTAATCACAAATCACACCCTCGGCCAGTGCCAACTCAGCAAGTAGTATGCAGCCGCCTGCAGCGCCGCGAATAGTGTTATGACTCAAGGCAGTGAATCTTAGGATTTTCTCGGATACCATTGTCATCCCTCCGACGGCCACACTCATGCCGGCCTTGAGGTCTTGAGCGGGGTCATGATGGGCGCCATCTGCGGGCGACATCTCCGAACCCACCCATAGGTGCTCAATTCGGTTGGGAATACTATCGATAATCACCACCGGATGTATTGGCGCCGAAGGTAGGTCCAAGTGCTGTGGTCGGTTACTCATAGACTGCATCCATTCTTTCACTTCCTCTAATTCCACCTCTCGGGATAAGTGAACCTCCACTTCAACCAAATGGCCGTCTCTTTCACCAACTCTCTGGCAGGTAACATCTGTAGTGAAGTTTCCAGGCACGACTCGGTCGACATGGACCCGGCCCAAAACATGTCTCAGTTCGCCCGCCACCTTTTCTGCCTCGCCCTCAATCTCGGAATTGAAATCACCATTCTGCGCTGATGCATCAGTTAGCATCTTCCAACCTCCACCCGAAAGTGCCTGTTCAGTTCTGACAGAAACATGGCTGAAACCCACCATGTCCCACAATGACTTGAGTGGTAGTGCGACAGGGATAACGGTACAATTGGTTGAGCAAGCCAGCGAGCCATTTCGCCTTGTGCCGTCGTGGTATTGGTCGGCGAGGAAATCCTCGTGGAAACTCTGGTTTCGGTAGAGGAGCATATGGTTTGGGTTCAGGTCAGCAATTACCAATGGAACTCCATCGCTACAACGGTGGTGGGAAGAGTTTGAGAACACATGGAAACCTGCCCGTGCCAAAGTCTCCTCCATCGTCGCGGCAATCACTCGTGGTAGTGCGGAAAAAACAAATTGGGTTTTTTGTTTCTCTAATTGGGAAATCAAATCCGCATCACCCCCGTAAATCACTCTAATTTCGGGTAATTCCGGTCGTTCTTCATCGAGTCTCCAAGGTAATTCGGAAAGTCGTTTTCCGGCACTATTGCTACTGCCAACCACTGCCGCTAAATCGAACCACGGATGGTTGGCCAAGCGTTGTTGCAAACGCTGGCTGACTAATCCCGAAGCGCCGAGAATAGCGCAGCGTCGACTAGGCATCATGGAATGGCGACATCACTGGTGTTATTGATTCCTCTCCCGAATAGATAAGGACAAACTAATAGCCAATCTTATCGCCCCATTAGTTGTGTGTTGGGAAAATAGAAGGGTTTTGGTTACCGGGGGCTCTGGTTTCATTGGTGGCCATCTCGCAGCATCATTACATGCTCAAGGTGCTCATGTCATCATCTTCGATAAGCGTCAACCACGGAAAGAAATTTACTCTGAATATATTTCCGCAGATATTCTCGATAGCAGCGCAATTCGTCGCGCAGTAGAGGGAATAGACTGTGTATTCCATCTGGCCGCGATGGTCTCTGTGCAGGGGAGCATCGATGCTCCGGAGAAGAATTTTGCCATCAATTATGAAGCGACGAAGAATTTACTTGAGACCTCGGTTGAAGCCGGCGTAGGGGCATTTCTGTTTGCCTCAAGCGCGGCGATTTATGGCGATCCCAAGTATTTACCAGTTGACGAAAAGCATCCGCTGGCTCCGATGTCCCCCTACGGAGATGCAAAGGGACATGCCGATGTATTGGTGCGCAAGTTCGGTGATGAATTGGCGACTTCAGCACTTCGCCTATTCAATGTCTATGGTCCTGGACAATCCGACAACTCGCCATATTCGGGGGTAATCGCTCTTTTCCGCAAAAAAACATTGGCTGGTGAGAACTTGATAATCTATGGCGAAGGCTCGACGACTCGAGATTTCATTCATGTCGATGATGTCGTATTGGCATTTACAACCTGCGCGGAGCAACTTCTTGAAACAGGGGTTGAGAGTGGATGTTCTGGCGAATCATTCAACGTCTGCACCGGAGAGTTGACGACGATATTGGAATTGGCTGAGTTGTGCATTGAAATGGCTGGACAGGGCTCTGAGATCGAGATGTTTCCCGCTCGCGAAGGTGATGTCGAGCATAGCTCTGGCTCTTCGGCAAAAATCAAGCGCCATCTTGAATGGGAAGCGGAGGTTTCACTTGAACATGGATTACTTGGAATCTTGTGAAATATTATCGGCGATTGGAAAAATCCTCCGAATCAACAGTTTGCGCAATATGCTGACTCCATCGCGAATAGAGCCGAGTTTTTGTTCGCCGATCCTACATCTGTAGGTAATCGGGACAAAACCAATGCTGAAATTAGCCAAGGCACATGAAGCAAACATTTCTGCTTCAATTTCAAAGTGTACCGAATTCAAGTTCATCTGTTTGATTGAATCTCTTCTGAAGGCCCACGCGCCACTACATAGGTCGGAGGAAAACTCTCCATACAGAATAGTGGCGAACCACGACAGCAGGAAATTTCCGAGGTAGTTAACCCTAGTCATGGCACCATCTTCGATATCACCTTGGAGGCGTGAGCCTACAACAACGTCATTCTCCTCAAGGGCATCTAGCATTGCGATGATGTCTTTTGGTGCATAGGTGCCATCGGCATCAATCATTAACAAGGCGTCGCCATCGGTTTGTGCAAAGTGCTCAAATGCGAGTCTCATTCCTGCCCCCTTACCTTTTTCTAAACCTTGGTGAATGATTTCACATCCATATTTTTCAGCGATTTCAACGGTTGAATCTTTGCTGCCACCATCGACGAGGAGGACTTCGCAGAGCCACCCGCTCCGTTCTAAATCAGCAAAAGGAATCTCGTCAATTAGGGACGAAATTGCGGCTGCTTCGTCAAGTGCTGGCAACAGCAGCGTGACGAGGCGCATGGGTGTTGTCACACTGCTCTTGCTCATCAGCCTGCCCCCTGCATTATCCCGCCCTACGAAGTTCAAGCCAATGTATTCTAACACCGCTCTCATCAAAAATTCGGTCGCCACGCCCAGATAATCCCAATGGGTTGAGCCAACTCTGGCCACCGCCTTCATCTAGGCGAACCGAAACTTGAATGTCGCCGATTGAAATTTCATCAATTTCGTCGTCGTAGGCATAACCCCACCCCAAATCACAGGTGACCCGTTGTTGCCAATGCCAATCAGCCTGACGCAATTCAACGGTAGCAACGATTCCCTCCGAACATTCCAGTAATATGGCTCCAGCGAGGGTATTTCCGGGTAAGTGGCTGGGTAGTGAATCATTCCATGTCAGAGCGCCATCGGCGAGGAAAGGACGCATCGAGGATAATTCCTCATGTTTCCAACTCCTCTGCTTTTCCCAGACATCGATACGCCACACACAATTCTCGTTATCCTCACAATCGATTTTCTTAGGTGTTGCAAACCAACCCTCTCCGCCGATGGTTGGTAGGGATGAGAATTTCCACAGCCTAGCACCATCGATATCCATCACCACTCGCCAATGTGGTGATTCGGATAAGGTCATCACAAGAGTTCCCAAGGGGCTGGAAATGGCATGTGTAATACCTAATTCAGTTAGTTTTGAAGCATTGTCGTGGCGAATCGCCTCACTTGCCTGTGGATGAATTGAAATTTTGACATCGACAATGCCTAACGAGGGATAGGAGGTTATTGCCACCCCTTGTGGTGCATCATAGACATGTCCCCAGTGTGCGTTTTCTACGTACACGATTGAATCATCAGGCAGTTCGGACAATAGTTTGACGATTTCCCGGTCACCATCGGTGGTGACCAACAACTCAGGGTGCTCACTGAGACGAATCAGAACCGCGCTGGAACCGGCAACCAGCAATCCAGAGATTATTGCAATCGCTACGAACCACTTTTTACCCAATCCAAGAATTGGCGATTCAGATAAGGTGGCCAGGTCATACTTCATTGCAGCGATATTTCCATCTTCGATATCCCCTGGGCTGGCAGGTTCTGTTTCATCGATGACCGGTTCTTCATTCTCGCTACTTAGGTCTATACCTCCTTCAATCGGTGTCCATTCCACCCCGCGAGCAAAAGCCATTCCTAGAAGCACCGCAGCAGGAATATGAAATGCGTGTAATGCCATCGAGTATAGTGAATATGACAACAGGCTCAATACTGGGATTGAGATGCCGTCAAACAGGTGTACCAGAGTCAATAACCATTGTAGAAGAAGCCAAAATAGTACAATTCCGCCTTCTACAGTATGGCGCAGATACCAGCCGCAATATAGCGCAATCGGTAATAGCGGAGCGGAATAAATGAGCATAGGCCATCCCCCCTGCCAACCATATTCAGCGAATACCGCCTCATCGAGAAGGCGCGGGGCAAACAGGAGGAAGGTGACCGCAGCAGCAACCGCCAGCATTATGGCTGAAATGGTGGCGACTCGCAAGGCTCGCTCATCCTCACGGTCATGTAGTTGTCTGATTATCAGATTTGCCATCAGTAGGGTGCCGAGATATATTGCACCTGTTGGGTGGATAACAGCAACTGAAAGCACTCCGATTGCGAATGCGAAGTCGTGTTCCCGGCGGCGCTTTCCGGCCGGACGAATCACCACCAACAATCCTAGCACCAAACCTAGTTGACTGAGAACCGTCGGCCAGCCGGAATCGTGTGCCTTGGCGAAAAGTCCGGCTGCCAACCCCATTGCGACTAAGGTGTATACTCCACTACCCCATCGGTCACATACGCCGACTATTCCGAGTAGGATGCAGAGCAATCCGATACGAGCCAGAACGTGAGTTGCGACTTCGGGGCCGATATTCAGCGCTTGCTGCAGCAGGGCTGCAAGGGCTGGGAAAGCCGGAGGATATGTCCAACTGCCAACCGAGGGGGGGGGTATGCTGAGGTTGCCGTTGTTCGCGAATGAATTAGTCAAGGTGGCGAATCCAACCCAATCGACACCGTGGGGAAAACGGAACAGGAATAATGGTGCGAGTGAAAGAATTACCGCTACTAGTACCACCCATCCCCACCAGGTTGGGCGACTTGCTTGAATCGAGCGTTGTTCCTCTACTTCGCTCCAAGTATCCTCACTCCAGATGTCCTGTTCGACTTCATCTCGCTCTAATCCCATTGCTTTCTCAAGTTTCTCCCATGAACTCAGGTGACTGGTTCCGCGCTCTTCCTTGCGGCGAAGAATTGAGAGGGCGAAAAAGTTCATCGCTACAATTAGCAATACAAGACCGGTACTGGAAAAAAACCCAAACAATAGAACAGACCAGCCGGATAGCCCGAGAAGAAAGAGCAGGCCTATTGCTGGAGTGAGCATCATTTGACGAAAACGGTCGGCGGTAGGATCGAGAATTCGTATGGCCGCTAGGCCTGGAATGACGGCACCGAAGGCCAAAATGAGCAGAGCACCAAGAACGATTCCAACCATTGCCAGAAAGTCTACCTGCACCCTCAGCCCTCACCTGCGGATAGGCTCTTAGTTTTCAATACGGCGAAGGTATGATGCCCATGCCATACCTGCGGCTAGCATGCTCGATGCCAGTGGAATGGAATTGTCCCCAGTAATCGACCTACCCTCCGTGGTGCACGTTCACGATTTCACAGCACCTCCATGCAGCAGCGGGCAATGTGAGGCGGAGTATAGCATCGGCAAATATGATGAGGAGCGTCGTGGTATGTATGAGAGCGAACTATTTGCCGGTAACCGTTTCATCCACGTCGGAATCGATATCGGGGCGCCGGATGGGACTCCGGTCAGTTCTTTTGCCGATGGAGTAGTATTTTCCTTCGGGGTAAATTCCGCCACCGGTGATTATGGCCCGACGATTATCACTCAGCACAATTTCAACGGAGTTGAGGTGTGGGCTCTTTACGGCCACCTCAGCAGTCGTTCTATCGACGGCTTGGAAATCGGAGATTCAGTACTAGCTGGACAGCGATTGGCGTGGCTGGGAAAGGAGCATGAAAACGGCGGCTGGCCACCACACCTTCACTTTCAATTATCTTTTCAAGAGCCCGAGGGGTATGATCTTCCAGGGGTAGTCAGCCAAAGCGATAGGGCCACAGCGCTCAAGACCTATCCCGACCCGAGGATTGTTCTTGGGCAACTTTACTGAACCGCTCTTAATCAACCGATGACAGATGTCCCTTGAGACTGTTGATGGGCCCGATAGCACTTGGGTCCTTGCCGTGCAATAGTGCCAGCGCACACGATAGCCAATCCATGTCGATACAGGCATTCAACATCGCTTCAAGCAGACTCTCACCTTCACAGACGATGCGCCATGCAGCAGGGGTCTTCAGATGTTCGATGAACCAATTCATCCTCTGAGTGTTGCGCTTGTGGCTGCCATTCCACGTGAGAAGAATTAGTGCTTGTTCTTCTGCAGCAGGGTCAAAAACAGTCGCATCCCCCCACGCAACCACTTCATTATGATTCATTTCCGGCAGAATAGCGACGCGGGCAAAACGCGCCGAATTTTCATTTATCTGATTGCGCATTCTCTCTGCCGGGCCGGTCAATTCGCTTGGTGCAACCACAGCGATGGGACGCTCGAGCAGTTCCGCTGCCAAATTTGCAACATCACTGTCACCGTTCAAGAAATCCGCTTCACTGATGTGCTTGTTAAGGCGCTCGATCATGTGCACAATAGCCTCATCACTAGGGCGTTTGAGCAGCCCAAGTGACCAGGCGAGAGAGAGTTGACTTCCAAAGAGGTGTCCGAAGGCAGAACGCGGTGGTTGGCCTGAGGGTAGCAGTACGAGGTGGACATTCTCGTGAATGTCGGCCAGCCCGGCTAAATGCCCTCCTGAACAGATGGCGATGATGGTTCCCCCTTTCGCAATCGCTGCTTCGACAGCTGAAATGGTTTCTTCGGTATTGCCGGAGTATGAGGTTGCAACAACCAGAGTTTCGGGTTTCCACCACGACGGCAGGTCGTATCGTCGCTGGATATGAACAGCGGAAGTTCCTTCATGCTCGGCAAGATTGGCAATGAATGAACCACCTGCGGCAGAGCCCCCCATCCCCAAACATAACCAGTCCTCCCACCCTTGCTCTTGCAGTTTGGACAACCATGGGTGATGGGCATGGTCGAGGCGATTGAACGCGGTTGCACAGTCCTCGGCAAACCGACGTACGAAACCAATCATATTCTCGCAATCCAAGGAATTCGCTAATTCTTCAAATGCGCTCATCATTCATCCCTCGAGTCGATACCTAAGTTTGGCAAAGCCACCCACTCACCTTCTACTTTGGCTACGCGAATGGCGCTACCACCGGCATGGTCGAATGGAAGTCTGACCGTTGCCGGAGTCCAAGTCTCGGGGTTTAGGAATTCACCTGCAGAGGAATCCTGGGTAATCATTTCCACCTCGAGTTGTGCGGCGAGTGGGCACAGGACGGTGGCTTTTTCCATACCTCGCCATGAAACTCCACGGCGCTCAATTCTCTCGATACGGGAAAGGATGGCGCCATCGCCAGTCCATCCCCCTACTCGCCAGAGTATATCGCGCCAGCGCACTACATCACCGATATCATAGCCGGGTTTGCGGTATAGGATGGTCAGCCTAGTGATGTCGGCACCATCCTTGTGGCCGACCACCGAGTTGGTCTCCTTACACTGTCCACCCCATTTCCGCAGAAGATGTCTCGACCATGACCGGGCGAGACCTTTCGAGCCTAGAATCACGTCGTAACCACCTTGGACCTCGCTTTCTGAACTGATGAAAAACATAGGGTCTGGTGGCATCCCGGCAACCACTTCGTCAAGGCTGGCACGAAGTTCATTGAGTTCATCACCACCTAGACGGCGTCCGACTGAGCGTAATTGTACCGTCGCCACATAGTAGTTTCCGGCGCGGCGGGTGCAGGTCACACAAACCCCATTTGAGCGCCGTAAGATGACCTCGTGTTGTTCCTCAAACTGCAGGCCGTGAATCGATGCAGTGAAATCTAGATGCAATTTGGTATTGCGGTCATCGATAAACTCAGCGCTGATTTCGGTAACCAGTCCAGAGGCGGCTTCGTCGACCTGTAAATTACGCTTCAGTAATTCTTCTTGCAGGTTTTCAAAAGGCATCTCAACCCAGCGTCCGCCGACGTCGAATAGGTTACAGTTGGCGCATTGGAAATACTGGATGTGCTGAGGAACCTTGGCGATGGTTGAGCGAATACGGGTGCATTGCTCACACATCCGTTCGTGATAAAGTGGCGGTTTGGCACCACACGCCACACAGAAATCTCCTCCAAGGTCGATACTTTCACCCGACCTGCGCTCGACCCATAGGCTTTCAATACTGCTAATTGGAATCACTTAGCATTTTCATCCGTCGATAGCCGTTTTTCGATATTTTCAAGGCGCTGAAATATTTTCCACAGCCACGCTCCGAGCAATCCGATCATCGTCAGGTAGGCGCTTGCAAGATAGGTCAGGTCATTCATCAAATCATCTCCGCATCCTTGAGTACATGCATCTCGTCGACTTGATACTCTAATTTGACGAGAGTGATGTGCAAGCGAATCATTCCTACCACTAGAACAGTGAAAGAGAAAACACCGAACCAGAATACCTGCGCCATCACCGGGTCGAGACCACCATCTCTCCCAACCACTATGGCGCCGGGGTGGGTTCGCTGCCACAGGGTCGTCGCCAAAGCGGTGAGAGGGACCAGTAGGAAACCGAATAGGCCCACGGCAGAGAAAGTATCACGTGTTGCTTCACCATCGGGTTGGGTACGTTTTCCCAGCACCACAAATGCTGTAAGAGCGGTCATAGCCAAGAATGAATTCAATCTGATATCGAACCAATCCCATGGCCGGTTCCACTCCGCCTGCCCCCAAATGGGCCCGCTGGTGATTACCATCAGGCCGAACAATAGCCCAACCTCTGCCCCCGCACAGTGTAGGTTCCAGCCCCAGTCAGCACGCTTCCAAAACCATGCTATACTACCGACGAATAGACAACTAAAGGCGATGAATGAAGCCCACGCCGCTGGTACATGCCAGTAGAAAATACGCTGGGCATGCGGTGCATTCATCGCCTCGGTATCAACGCTTGGAGCATAGATGAATGCTAGAACCAATGTTATTCCCGCCAGCACAAAGCCGGCGATGATGATGAGGATGTCTACTTGGCGAGTGAGCATCCGGATTCTTCCCACACAGTCCTGATAGGCTTGGCCTTTCAATGTAATGAGGCCTTTAGGATGGCCTTAGAAGCCTAAGTCCGAGGAATATTCCGATGAAGACCGCAGCCCCGGCCAGTATGTTGGAAAACCGTTCAAAGAGTTCCAATTCACTGTCTAACATCGACACTTGACCACTTGTCCACAATAAGAATGGATATATCAGAAATGGTAAGAAGAATGAGAATAGAAGTGCGTTACTACGCTCAAGTGAAGAGACCAGCCTCCATTGTGAAATCTGAATCAGAGAGACCAGCCAAGTGAGTAATCCACCCAAAGTAATCAGACTAAGTTCAATCACCCCATCGACTTGTGACCCCCACTGGGGCAATGGCAGGGTTAAGAGTGCAATTGCAGTCAGACCGGCTCCTATCAAAGGAAGTGCCTGAGGAGGGGATATCGGGAGTTGGCCAGCACTTTGAGCGTCCCACCAGCGGCCGCAGTATTGCTCATCGAGGTGGCGCAATGTCGAAGCGGGAATCAGTCCGGCGACAAATGCAGGAACCGAGAGCAGTGTCATCATCCACGACGCCCCTTCGGCACTTGCAATATCGTCGACCGACAGGGCGAGAATGAGAAGAATGGTTAGTACTCCCGCCACACCATTTGCTGCAACTGAGCCCCAAGTACGGTAATCGAGAACATTGGCCCAGGTACGGAAAGTCTTCGCTCTTGCCCCGAGTTCAGTGGGTGCCTTTGTCGAAGGAGCGTTGTATTCCACCGATTCGGCATCGAGTTTTTCTCCGACCCATTCAATCGTATTGGTTGCGACGTCGATGACATTCTGGTTATGGGTGGCGACTAGAACCCCGTGACCTTTTTCTGCCAGTGCGGTCAATTCTTTGCACAGAATTCTACTCCCTTCTCGGTCGATTCCGCTGCTCGGCTCGTCCAAAATGACTAGGCGTGGGGTTTGAGAGATCAGCGCCGGCAATAGGCCAGCGAGAACCGAAACGCGTCGTGCCATTCCACCGGATAACCATGCGATACGGTCGCATAGTCGGTGCGATAAACCCCACTTCTCGGCTTCGTCTTGAAGTGCAGTGGAGGAATAATTTGTCTCTTCGCACATATCGATTGCGACCTGTAACCTTTCACCAACCAATTCATCTCCCGATGCACCATCCTTCTGCAAGGCCAGCCCAAAAGGTCCGGACAAGCCGCGATGACCGAGATGGTTACGAATTACAGCAAGGGTTTTCCCTTGGCGATGAGAAATGCTTCCGGCTCGCATCATGTGCATCCCGGCTGCGGTCTCAGCGAGGGTGGATTTGCCACAACCATTAGGCCCAACTAAGGCGATAATCTCCCCCTCATCGACAGTCAAATCGACCTCTTTGAGCACAGTGTTCAAGCCGCGCCGGACCTCGACTCCCTTGCATAGGAGAAGTGGTGGGGGGATATCGACCATGACATCGGGAGTAAGCATATCGGCTTCAAGCCGTCGACGCTGTAATCATCCATGAAGAGCATCGCATTATACGAACGCACAAGAACGAACGCCTCTACGACCTACCACCTATGACGCAGATGATATTCTACATGGGTGCAGCAGGTTACATTCTGCTCGCCCTCTGGTTGGTGGCAGTTTTAGCGCCCTATGTGAGGGCATGGCGTCAAGGTGGTGGGTTTGCATTGGCGACTGTAAATTCCCTCCTTTTCGGCTATCTGGTGCAAATGCTTTCGTGGCCAATTGCGGTTTGGTTTGGATTTCCCCATCTGCCCCCACATCTGCTGTTGGCGGCCATTCCGATTATTCAGAATGACCCGTTCGAGTGGTATCGGTTCCTCACAGCAGCATGGTTGCATAGCCCGACCGATATGACCCATGTGCTCGGAAATGTCCTCATCATCGCTTTGGTCGGAGTTCCTTTAGAGCAGAGAATGGGGTCAAAGAATTTCATGATAGTCTATTTGATTGGGGCTATTGGTGGTTCGCTGGCTTGGCATTTTACCCATATCGGATACCTTGGAATAGCCTGGGGGGCCAGTGGCGCAGCCTACGGATTATTGGGTGCATATGTAGCCTCTTGGCCGGGGGATAAAATCGAATTCCCGTTGATATTGATACGTCCATGGCCAGTAGAATTAATCGCCTTTCTCTATATCATGATTGAAATCGCCCGAGCTGCTGCGGTTTACGGATTTGAAGCCGCCTCAGATGTCGCCCATGTCGCTCACATAGGCGGTTTCTTCGCTGCCGCAATCATATCTCGACCTCTTGCAAGGCGAGGCCCAGTGCCGCCATTCAGTAAGGATTCAGGTCCTAGTCAATCAGGGATTGAATCGGCAATTCGAGGTTCAAGAAAGCGGCGGATGGGGGGGATGGATGACGACCCATGGAGTATTGCAGGTCATGAACTGTCGGAAAAGGCTACCCGGACGATGGTAAAACTACGTGAGGAAGGCGATGAATTAGAGACCCGTGAAGCGTGGCTCGAGAGATTATCAGAACAGGTGCAGTGCCCCGAATGTGGTGGTGAACTTGGATTGGTTGGTGCTGGTGATGTACCGCAGATTATCTGCCGTTTGAACAAAAGTCATCTGCGATGGCCATAGTTGAGTAATTGCTCTGCAGAGGGATAGTCTCAAAGTAGGCCGACCTATGGTTGGCCGTGGAGGGGAGAGATTGACTGGGTTGACTACTGGTGGAAAGTTCTCGATTCTACCGTTTTTCATAGTTATCCTGATGTTGGTCGGAGACGTGAGTGCACTTGCACGACCCAGTGCTTCAGGCGATGAGTCATCACCTTCATCACCTTCAATGGTATCAGCTGCAATCCCCTCAGCAGAAATATCCTCAACCGACCCGATCTTGGTAGAGGGAATATCCCCATTGATGTGCGGTGAAGCGATTTGTGCGACCCCTGAGAGAAATCTCGAGAGAGGTGAGAGGTTTGCCGAAGAGCCTTACGGTTGGTGGTTATCCTACGGCCCAGACCGCGACTGGAATGGGATGGATGACAGATTACAGTTGATTCTCTCCGGAGATTATGAATCCGAATCCCCTACCGCTATCGAGGGTGCCGATGGCCGTTCAACAGTCGCCATCACCGTGGATTTCGCTTGGCACCCCAATGGTGGAGAATTGGCGGCACTCCAGGCCGTTCTCGATGCCCATGGATGGGTTGGAGAGGATGGCGGAGCGTGGTGGAAGCCTATGCGTTACCTCGATGCAGTAGCGGTCGACAAAGTCCCTGTCAGTGCGCTTCTCGACATCTGGGCAATCGACGGCGTCGTTGTCGTCGAGATGCAGAATGTGTTTATTCCGTTCCTCGAGACCGCAACCCCTTCAGTTTTGGCTCGCGACAGCGAAACCTACAGCAATGAAGCGCACAAACGCGGCTACCGTGGCGATGGAGTCGTCCTTGCAATTATCGATACCGGAGTAGACAACGAGCACCGGTCGCTGAACGATTTCGACGATGTCGATGATGAGCCCGACTTTTCCGCGAGTTCCTACAGCGACCAGAAATGGGTTGCCGGCTATGATGCCACTTCAACTGCCAGTCGGACCGATGGTTCCGAAGACCCGAATGACGGCAATGGTCATGGTTCACACTGTGCCGGAATCGCTGTTGGTACCGGTGATGCGAGCCGGATTAACATGGGTGTCGCCCCAGGTGCTTATCTGGTCGACATCAAGGTGTTGACAGACACTGGGGGGACAAATTCCCAATATTCCTACAATGGTATCGAATGGATGATTCAGAACGTCGACACAGATTGGGACAATAACGATTCAAGTAATGGTATCCAAGTAGCTAGTCTTTCTTTCGGAACCTTTTCCAGCCCGGTGAATAATGATGATACCGGTGGTAATGGCAGTAGTGCCGAAGCACGATTGGTCAACCGGGCAGTCACCGAGGGTATCGTCATGGTGGTGGCGATGGGCAACGATGGCAAACAGCGCGTCCCATCGCCGGCCAACGCCGACCGTGCGATTTCGGTTGCCGCCGCCAATAATCGTAATACTATTGACCGAGATGATGATACCGTTGCCTCCTACTCAAATTCCGGCCCTCGTGATGACGATGACGATGACGATGAATGGGATGAATTGAAACCAACTGTGACCGCGCCGGGCTCGGATATTAATTCGGTTTCAGCCGATACCACGGCAGGAACTCCATTCACCGAGGCCGGTAAGGCCGATACGGATTATGAAGAGAACTCCGGCACCAGCATGTCGACACCGATGGTCGCCGGAATTGTTGCGATAATGCTCTCGGCCGATCCCGACCTTTCACCGGGGCCAGATGGCGACCCAATTCGGGATATCATTCAGAATTACAGTCAGACCAAGGGTTCAGTATCAGAACCCGGGATAAGTGATAGATGGAATGACGAGTGGGGTTTCGGCCTTGCCAACGTGGCATGTTATCTCGACACGATTCTGTCGATACCTTGCGATGGTGACCCAAATTATGACGGTGGCAGCGGCGGCGGTGGTGGTGGTGGCGAACCTATAGGTGATCCAAGCGATGCGCTAAACATCACTTCTCCGACAATAAATTCGTGGTTCGTGGTAGGGAATACCCACCGCGTCAAGGGTGAATTGAATAAATCAGTTAGCTCATCGTGGGAATATGTCGAAGCAAGGATCATTGATGATGACGAGGTTGTCATGGATTGGACTCGCGCCGGTGGTAGCGAAAACTGGTTTATCGATATCACGCCCAAATCGGAATGGGCAGATTCCGATCACGCGATTATTTTCAAGGTAAGGGCGATTTCCGCCGCTGGAAATTTCTCTGATATCGAGTCAAGACAATTCTATGTAGGCAAACACGAAATCACCTTTACTGAACCGACCGGCCATGATACGATTCAGGGTATCGAGGGACTCGGCGGGGAGTGGGAAGGCATTGAGGCTTCAGCAATAGAGGTGCGAGTAGATTCTGGTGATTGGAATGTCATCTCCAACTTGGGGGAGCAGAATTACCACTCCAGCGATTGGTCTTATTCCTGGGATTCAACTGTAGTCGATGACGGGACACATCGGCTGACGGTGCGCTTGGTCAACAAATCTGGTCTGGTGTCGGATGAAATTCGCCGCACATTCCATATCGACAACGAGCCACCGGCACCCGATTTCGCCATCGGAGGGGGAATCCAGGTTTTGGTCGAGGGATTACCCTCCGAAGGTGCGTATGTGCAGTCGACCATCGAGGTACACGTCAATATTGTGAATAACGGCGACAAAGATGTCAATGAAGTCATTGTCCGCCTCATTCCTGATGGTGGCAAAATATTGGAGCAGATTGTTTCAGAGATGCGCCAAGGCGAGGTTCACACCATAATTTTCTGGAATTGGATGCCGGAGACCATCGGTATGACGAATGTGACTCTTTCAGTCGATCCAACCGATACACATGGAGACGAGAATCGTGACAATAACGACTATACTTTCTCCTTTGACGTTTACGAGCGACCTAACGAGGTAGATGTTCGCGTACGTCCTGAATCGATTTCTACCAACCCTCGTATCCCCTCTTCGGGAGATCCGTTCGAGGTCATAGCAAAAATTGAGAATGTCGGGCAGGTTGCTTCGGCTAATGTGACCATCTATCTTGAGGAATTCCTTGAGGGAGCGGGTTGGCAAGAGGTGGCGGATTCACAATACGAGATCAAAACAGTCGCCGGCTCAACAGTTTCCACCGCTTATGAGGTATACAGGAGCGCAGTCCCAGCAGGCACCGGAGTCGTGCGCGAATTCCGTATTACTGCACTTCAAGATGAGTCGCAGATAGAAAATGATAAATCAAACAACTTTGCGACTTTCAATGTGATTTTCAATGATTTGGAACTGGTTGGTTCTGGCACCCAATTATCCACTTTATCGACTGAGACGCCGCTCGGGTACGTTGGGGTTGGTGATTCGGGTCATCTACTTACCAGCCGTGATGGTGAATTGCATCTGCGGACGATTTCTCGGTCTTTCACCATGCCCGGTGATACTACCATAGAAAGCGATTATGCCGGGCACTCGGCTATCATCTCATCTGGAGATGAAACATCCTTCATCGCTTGGACGCGCCGGATTCAAAGTGCGGATGGATATACTCTACACGATGTCGCCTTCGTCACCGTCGATAAGCGAGGAAAAACCTCACAGGTTCAGTCACTTACAACTCCATTGAAAATCTCCGAAGGCAGTTATTGGGGTTTGTCTATGGCCTTTGATGGCGATTTGTTGATTTTGGCTGGATTCCATCACGATATCGCCACCGGTGGTTCATATCAGGATATCACAAATCTGATTCTGTTGTCGACGACAAACCCATCCTCGGCTGAATCTTGGGTTCTCTCACCTGTAATCATTCCTCATATCGACATTTCATCTCATCAAGGCAGTGCTCCGGCTGTGGCAATAGGCGAGGATAGAATTCACTTTCTCTATGAAGCGATGAGAGAAGACACCACTGGAATCAGTCGGGTAGGGATGTTCTATGCCAGTGGAGTTTTAGGCCATCCTCTCAGTATTCAAACCGGCGTTGGTGATAATGCATCACTTCCAAATCTTCACGTCACTGTCATCGATGGTGATGATGTGGTGATGGCAGTTTGGCGAGAGGGTACAGGCCGGGATGCCGAACTCGTCTATGTTGTGACCGATGGTTCCTGGTCGGTAGAAGAACCCGAACGACACACTTCCCCCGGGATGTCATCAATAGATTTCGTTGCCGATGGCGAAGGCGTTCAAGTATTATTTGACAAAGTTGGATTCCAAGGCCCAGAAGTTCATTTCGGTATTCTCATGCCTGATGAAGCAGGATTCTCGGCATCCCTTGAAGAAGGCTACTTCTTTGCCTCAGCCGATGTCGATGGAGATACTCATTTCCTCTATTGGTCCAAGGCAGGTGGATTTTTCGTGCATAATTTGGTCGATCCCGCTTCAGGCTCGGATGATGCCGGGGATTTGATGAGTTTACTCGACCGTGTGCTTGAGCCTCTCCCCGGTGACAGAGACATGAAAATCAAGATTGCAAGCGGTATCCTTGGACTTATCGTGATATTACTGATAGTCGTATCTGTCATCATTAGAAGGGGGAGGCAGAAGGAAATCGAGTTTATCGAAAAAGGTGGTGCTTTCGTAGAAACCGAAGACTCCGATGTCGAATTGGTCGAGGAGGAGGTTGCGGTAGCGATTGACTTGGAAGCAGAACAGGTTGAGGTTAGTGTCCCTAAATTAGTAGACGAGGGCCCTACTCTGGCCGAGACCCTCAAAGAAGCGGCTCAAGAAGACAGTGCGGGTGAAAGATTACGCCGAAGAATGGAAAGGCTGGAAAAGGCTGAGCAAGAGGAGTTGCTAGCCGAACTACCTCCACCGAAAATCTTTGACCAGATGGAATATCCAGGATTAGAATTACCCTCATTGGGCGACATCCCTCCAACTATTTCGCTAGAAGAATTACCTCCCCCTCCCCTGTCATTAGACGCATTACCAGTGCCGTTGGCCAGCGATATCGAGCGTCATGCCGAGTGTAAGGAATGCGGTGCCCACTTCACTGTCAAGAATAATAATCTAAATCGAATGTCCTGTCCGATGTGTGATGAAGTAATGGAGTTATGAATATGTGTGGGATTTTTGGCTACGTCGGTAATCGTCAAGCGACCCCTTTGTTGTTGGAAGGGTTGAGAAGGTTGGAGTATCGCGGCTATGATTCATCTGGTGTTGCGATAATAAACGGCCAACTCGAGGTGGTAAAAACGATAGGAAAAGTTTCTGAGTTGGCATCGGTAATCTCAGATGGAATCGAAGGTACCATCGGAATTTCTCACACACGATGGGCTACTCATGGGGGGGTGACAGATGAGAATGCTCACCCCCATATTTCCAATGACATGAATGTCGCGATTGTGCATAATGGCATCATCGAAAACTATCGCCAACTTCGTCAACGATTAGAAAAGCAAGGGTTTGATTTCCACTCCGAAACCGACTCGGAAGTTCTCGTTCATTTAATCGCGCATTATCGGAGCATGGGCAGCACTCCACTGTTGTCGGTACGCCGAGCCTTACAGAGGGTACGTGGGACATGGGGTCTTTGTGTCGTCTTTGAGGGTGAGGATGCCATTATCTGCGCCCGAAATGGTTCTCCATTGGTGATTGGCATTGGTGAAGAGGAATCTTTTATTGCCAGTGATCAACATGCCCTCACCCAGCACACAGACCGGGCAATTTTCCTTGAGGATGGTGAAATTGCGATAGTCAGTGCTGGAAAGGTACAGATGCATTTGCTCTCCGGAGGCAGGGCTGAGTCGAATATAACAACCTTGGAGGAAGATTGGGGTGAGGCTGATCTAGGTGATTTCCCTCATTTCATGCTGAAGGAAATCCACGAGCAACCTGAGGCTCTCCGGCATTGTATCTCAGGCCGTACTCTCGCTTCAGAAGGAAATTGCAAATTAGGCGGATTGGGTTTGACGGCAAAGCAATTGCAGAAAATACCTCACGTTCGCCTACTTGGCTGTGGTACCTCACTTCATGCCTGCCAAGTAGGACGCTTGGCCATCGAGCATCTCGCCCGAGTTCCGGCAATGGCGCACGTCGCCAGCGAGTTCCGCCACAATGACCCGGTCATTGATTCAAAGGCACTTTTCTTTGCAGTCAGCCAAAGTGGTGAGACTGCTGATACTCTTTCAGCGGTGAAAGAAATCCAACTTAAAGGTGGAAATGTCAGTGGGGTGGTGAATGTAGTTGGCTCAACCATCGCTCGACAATGCGGAAGGGGCGTGTATATCCATTCCGGTCCTGAGCAAGCGGTTGCCAGTACCAAGGCATTCACCAACATGACGGCGGCATTGGTGATGTTCTCTGTTCAAATCGGCAGGGCGAGAAGTCTGACTAGAAACCGGGGTCGGGAATTGGTCAAGGACTTGAATAAAATTCCAGACCAGTTGGAGGCTTACCTGGCCAAACCAGGCCCAATAATGGAAGCGGTAGATGCGGTAAAAGATGCCAAAATGGTTCTCTTCCTCGGGCGCGGGGTTTCTGCTTCCGTGGCCCGTGAAGGGGCGCTGAAATTGATGGAGGTTGCCTACATTCCATGCTTGGCTTATCCGGCGGCAGAAATGAAACACGGCCCAATTGCCCTTTTGGAACCGGGAAGTCCTGTGGTGGTGATAGCTCCGAATGATGAACTCAAGGAGAAGACTAGGTCAAATATTCAGGAATGCCGCGCTAGAGGGGCGAAAATAATTCTAATTCATGAGGAAGGAGATGACATATCTGTAGAGGCTGATATTTCAATTTCAGTTCCGAGTACAAATTCTCTGTTGTCTCCACTGCTGACGGTAGTGCCTCTTCAATTACTTGCATATCATACCGCTTTGGAACTCGAGTGCGATGTCGACCGGCCGCGTAACCTTGCAAAGTCAGTTACCGTTGAGTGATGAGAAAGGTGGAATTGTCGATATTCACGGAATACAAGCAAAATCTCCAATTCGACCAGAATCTCACCAGATGATTATTGTTGCAATGGAATCCATTCGGCAGTGTTTTCATCGTACCATAGCATACTGCCATCTTCATTCTTAGTCCAATGGACGCCATTCTCATCTTGCCACTGTTGCGTCGAAACTTGGGTCTCGACCGCGAAGTCTGCCTCGCTCAACATATCCTTGGATTTCGCTTCAGCACCTGCTCCAACTGCAGCGGCCATCGACATGTCTTGCAAAGACACTCCACCGAACATCTCTTCGCTTGAGGCATCGAAGGTGGATTCTGAGGAGATCCCATCCTCAGCCTTGCGGCCGAGAACAAAGAATAGAACTCCGGCGGTAATGGCAATTAGAATCCCTACTGATACGAACATCACCATGTTACTTGATTCTTCAACCGAAGAGCGCAGGGCGTCTTTTGGATATGCATCGACCGAATCGTCGACTCCATCGCCATCGGTATCTGTATCGAAGTTCTCGTCATTCGGGAAGTCATCCTTGTCGTCAAAGGTACCATCACCATCTGAATCGACCTGATACTCAGCGCAGCCACGATTGTTGACTGAAGTTCCCGCAACAGTATTTGCACAATCATCACCATCGTTCATGACATTGTCGTTATCCGAATCCAATTGGTAATCGGCACAGCCTTCATTGTCGACAACAGCGCCGTCGGTTGTTTGTCGGCAGTCATCATCAGAGTCAGCGACCCCATCATCGTCTTCATCAACTTCGCAACCGTCGTCTTGAACTGCGGTGCCAGTAGGGGTGTTGGCGCATTCATCGTTGATGTCCTTGACGCTATCACCATCGCTGTCGCGCTGTGCTTCTGAACAGCCGATTGCATCGACGCTGACGCCATCTGCGGTGCGAGAACATTGGTCGATATCATCGGTCACATAATCTCCGTCAGTATCCTTTTGGCTACCACTACAGCCATCGGAATCAGGTATTTCATCTTCCGGAGTATAGGGACAAATATCTACTGAATCTGGAACAATATCGCTATCTGAATCCTTTTGATCATCGGCACAGCCGAAGCCATCTACGGAGCTTCCAGCAGCGGTATCCGGGCATTGGTCTACATCATCTTTAATGAGATCATTATCCGAGTCTTTCTGGCTGTCAGCACATCCGGCTAGGTCGACTTCTGAGCCCATCGGAGTCCCCGGACAATTGTCCCAGGTATTATTCACCAAATCGCCGTCGTCATCGAGTTGATTCTGCGCACAGCCGACTGCGTTCACGCTTTGGCCAGCGGCGGTATTGGGGCAGGCGTCGACATCGTTCATCACAAGGTCCATGTCGTCATCGATCTGAGATTGCGAACAACCGTATTCGTCGACCACTTCACCTAGAGGAGTATTTGGACAGTAGTCGCCATTATTGCCGTTGGCATTATCGCCAAAACCATCGAGGTCGACATCAGCCCATTGGGTTGAATCATTGGTGAATGCATCTGGGTCAGAGCCGGTTGGGTTGTCACCATAGCCATCGCCGTCAGCATCAGACCACTGGGTGCCATCGGTGGGAAAAGCATCTGGGTTGTTGCCCTGCTGATTATCACCATAGCCATCACCGTCTGAATCCAACCACTGGGTCGAATCGGTAGGAAAGGCATCTGGGTTGCTGCCCTGCTGGTTATCTCCATAGCCATCGCCGTCTGCATCAGACCACTGGGTGCCATCAGCCGGGAATGCATCGGGGTTGTTACCGCTGGCATTGTCACCATAGCCATCACCATCTGCATCACCACACTGGGTGGCATCGTTAGGGAAAAAGTCCGGGTTATTGCCCCCCATATTGTCTCCACAGCCATCACCGTCTGCATCCGACCACTGGGTGCTCTCGGTAGGGAATGCATCAGGGTTGTTGCCGGCCGGATTATCACCATAGCCATCGCCGTCTATATCCGACCACTGGGTCGAATCGTTAGGAAATGCATCGGGGTTGTTGCCGGCCGGATTATCACCATAGCCATCGCCGTCAGCATCTGACCACTGGGTGGCATCAGCCGGGAATGCATCGGGGTTGTTACCGCTGGCATTGTCACCATAGCCATCACCATCGAAATCGGCCCATTGGGTAGCATCGGTTGGGAAAGCATCGATGTCATCCATGACTCCATCGCCATCTGTATCCTTCTGGCTGTCGGCACATCCATCAGCATCGACATTAGCGCCGGGTGGGGTATTGGGACAGAGATCATTCTCGTCGATGACGCCATCACCGTCGGCATCTAAGGTGATGTTGAAACACACCGAATCGGTGTCTAACAACGTATTATTCTGATACAGATTGGTCTGTAGGCAGTAGATGCCGGTGGCGTTGGGCGTGTTGTAGTTGAAGGTAGGGGCCTGCCAGGCACCTGTGGTACTGGGAATTACACTCATATTCGACTGCGCCAACTGAGTTCCGTTAGTGCTCTGTGAAAACAAGGTGGTCTGATATGAGAATTGGTAATCGGTATGAAGGTCGGTGACTTCGACATCAACAGAATTGGTTGTCGAATTGGCATCGTTACTGTATCCGGTAATACTGACACTGGGCAGAGTTGGATAGAATTCCACCTCATGGTAGCCGATGATATCGTTGCTCGAATTGAACAAAAATGCGATGAACCAATGTTCGTCAGCCGTCATTGGTGCAATCCAATTGAGAGCGGCTTGAGACGACGTGCCTGTTGCGGTGAAGTTCGACCACCCGCTATCGACGGTGCTATTGGTCACGTTGTCGTTGACTTCCCAATATACGCTGTAGGTCTCGCCCGAGGTGAGGTTGGAGGCGCTGTAGTTGCCACTACGACCGTCATAGCCGACCATAATTTCGAGCATTTCGTGATATATGATGTCGTAATCAGCAGCAACCAAACTCCCATTAAGATATAATCTGGCGATGACCCCGTAAAAACCTTCAGCATTGGTAGTCGAGAAGGTGATATTGTTCCAAATACTGGATTGGTTTGCAACCCAATAATAAGTCCCTGAAGTCCAATTTGTGCCATTGGCGGCGACCGGATAGTCGAGGATTTCATAGTCAAATGTGTAGTTGTTTCCGAGTACAAGGTTGGTGTAGTGAACTTCAGCACTCTCCTTGTCGGGCATGGTTACGCTGACCATGGGGGTGGAACTATTGGGGTGAGTCCACACTTCAAGGGTATAATTCCCATCACCTGAGAAAGACTCAACGCCGATGAATACGGTTTTTCCACCAGCTGAGAAATTGGTATTGTTGGAACTCGAAACTTCGGGATTATTGTTGACGCTTGAGTTGAACAGCCATGTGAATGTGGGGTCAATCATGTACAAATCGTAGTCGTTGGTTGTAGCGAACGACAATCTGGCGGTGACCTCATGATTGGCCGGAATTGAGATTCGGAAGGCGTCTGCAGGGTCGAGAGAGTCATGTACCCAGCCGGTATATGACGCATATGACTGGCTGGAGAGGTTAACCGCTGTGGAAGCGTTGACGCCAGCATCGCGCCCCGAGTTGGCATCGTTATTCGGATTGGTTATCGTACCACCTGAATTGCTGGTCTGGATGGTGATGGCATATGTGTTGGTAGCACTTGCCCAACCATAGACATGGATGTAAACCGTCTGCGCAGTGGTAACGCTGGCACTGACCGCTTCATCATTGGTGGTAGACTGCGAGATGTCGAGTTGACTGGAAGTGGAATCTTCAATCTCCATGTCGATATCACCGAGACTGTGTGAGAAGGTGATGTTGGCCCATACGGTTTCATTAGCCGCAAGTGAAACTGCAAAGTAATCATCATCGCTCGAGATGTGAATCGAGAGATTATTATGGCTGAATGGCGGAGTGACCTGAGTAGCTGTTGACATGTTTTCATTGGACTCCAATGCATCGCCAGAGCCGTTGGTTGGCGGTGGGGGTGATGGAGTGCTGGTCGCTTGGATGGTGAAGTTGTAATGTGAGGCGCCGCCGGAACTGAATATCCCGACGTAATAGGTGGCGTTTGAAGTGACGTTGAAGATTACCTGTTCATTGTCGGAGGACGAATGGCTATAATCGAAGAGGACATTATTCAGTCCATTATATCGGTACATATTCAGTTGTAGGTCAGCAGTGCTGTGACTGAAGGTAAGATTGGCCCAGACCATGTCGCCGGAGGTCAGGTTCAAGGTGTAGTAATCGTCCTCACTGGCATTGTGGATATTCGCAGATGTGGTGCTGTTAATCAGTATCGATGTTGCAGTAGAAATGGAGTCATTCGGTTCGTATTGGTCTTGGCTCAAGTTTGTTGTTCCCGATGAATAATACGTTGTGTTGTATTGGGTAAGAAGTTGTGGAGGTTGTGTGTTTTGATACAGGCGCACCGAGACGGTGTAATTGCCTGCCTGATTCCCTGGACTCCAAACTGCGGTATCGGTCATTGTGGTGCTGTTCGGAGAAATCCAGTAGCCACTGTCTGAATCGTGCAAAGAGCCGCTGGGGAAATAGACGAAGACATACCATTGGTATGAGTCGTTGAGGTCGAGGTTGCTGGCAGAGATATTCGCTGAGGACGGTCCTACACTAGAGGCGCTGATGGTCTCATTTCCAGTGATAGCCGAAGTTGCCGGGATAAAAGAAGTAAATGATCCGACAATCAATAATAGAACTGCTAAACGAGATTTGGTAGCATTTGAAAACATGTCTCCACCTAGCAATGGGCTAACGCAGACTCCTTTGAAGACTTCCATTTCCGGGCGCACTGCAAAATACCATTCAAAGAATGGTAAATCTGTTTTCGCTCCCTTTCCAAGCAAAGGGCTTGTAGCCGAGCATGTGATTGGTATGGCGCATCTTTACGATTGCCATTTTTCTTTTGACCTCGTCGCCATCTCGGTCCATCACTATATGCATCACCCCATCAGAAAGGTAATCTTCAACCCCGTGATCACCGAATTGCTTGTGGTCATCACCCATCATTTCACAGATGAAGAATGCGGTAAGCCCAAGGCGCCTGACTGCCTCATAAAGTCGGAAAATCTCATCGCGAGGATTTTCCATTTTGGTCAGTGTGAAGAACGCGCCGAGGCTATCGAAAATCAGTATTTCAAAACCAATACTTTCGCGGTAATTGGTCAACTGCTTGATTAGTTGCCCCATCCAGTCGACCTTGCCCGACATCCCTTGTTCGTTAAGTTGCACCCGTAGGTCTGCAAGGTCGATGATGGCTATACGGTTGCGAACCCGGGGGTCGTCGACATTCATCCCCATCCCGGACATGTGGCTGCGCAGGCTATCTTTCCCTTGCTCAAGGGTGACATATATTCCCGAAGTATCGCCATTTAAAACCGCATTATACAAGGTCGAGAAGGTCAAACTAGATTTCATCGAACCGCTGGAACCCGCGACTAGAACAATGTGTCCTTTGGGGATACCACCCTGCATGTGTTCATCAAGACCTTCGACAAAAGTTGGGATTCGAGAATCATCATCAGACATACTACCGCCAACTAGTGGGTATGCGATGACCAAATAAAATCAACCCTTTGGCAATGCCCAACGGGGGAAGGAAAAAGTCTCTGAACTCATCAGCACATTCATGGCGATATGTGGAGTGTGGTTGGCCTCGGCCTCGACACGCCGAGCGACACTTCTTCGAGAGTGCTTATCCGATTCGGACGTTTGGTTTGCGGCCGACCCACTGCTCGCCGAAGAAAAGGCATTGGGTTCGGGTCTTGAGGTGAAAGAGAAGGTGGAATTAATAGCAGATGAGAAGGCTGGTACAGCGCGGATTGAGTTGAAGTTAGGCCGTCATCTCGAACTGGATTGGCAATGGTTAGGAGCCGAACCAGCAACGATTGCAAAACCCACAGATTACGATTCAATTATCATCATTGTAGCAGATACCTTGGTGGTCGACCCTGATGATCCATATGTCGCGCTGGGTCAGCCCGAGGACAAATTATCTGCGGCCTCGATTCTATTGCGACTCTCCGGCCGCAGGCATGCTGTATGGTCGGCCACGGTGTTGGTCAGTTTTGCTGAATCGACCGGAGAATCGCACGAGGAGTATCAGCGGGCGAAATTTTGCAGTGGTGCGCTGGTTGAATTTGATGAATTGAGTCCCGCAGCGCTTGCTGAATTGCTGTCCTCAGGCAAATGGCGGGGTAAAGCCGGTGCTTACGACTTAGCCGGTACCGCCGGAAAACATGCTCGACTAATAGAAGGCGATGAGTTATCGGTTCTAGGATTGGCACCAGAAGCCCTAGCTGAACTGATTCAGAGAATCAACGCCCGTTCTTGACCTAGGTCATGTTTGGTAACGTCGACGCAAACCCCTACCCCGGGAATCATCATCAATTTATCCTCATCATCGAGGGCGAATATGACAAGATCCATTTCGTCAGCCATTTGCCGTAACGTTCTACGGCATGCAGATTGGTGCGCGTCCATGTGGATGAGAGAACGTAAATCGACGATCAGAGAATCTCCTTGATTCAGGCGAGTAGCCATTCCATTCAATGGCAGACTATACCGATTCTCGTCCGGCATGATGTATCGGAGAGCTTGAAGGGGAAAATTTGCAGTTCGGCTGGTGAGCTCTTGCCAGGCTTTTTCTCCAAGGTCGTGAAAGGGTTCTCCATCGGGGGTTATTGGGCCCTTCCAATTTGTAGGAGTTGGCGGAGATAACCCCTTTCGACCAGATTTAGCCGCTTGAATAGCACCGGTAAGGCCGCGTAGATTACTTTCTTGGCCGACCTGTTTGTCTAAGCCCAAGGGTAATGGTTGTGGCTTGTTTGAGACAGTCTTGGTAGGACTGGTCTCAGCCTTTTTCCCCACTTCACGAGGTGGCCCTTCTGGGTCGGGAAGGCCGAAGAATTGCCACAGATTTGCCACTGATTCGCCTCCTAGAAGTCCAAATCATCGTCCACCATTGATGAATCATTTGTTGTTGCTTGGCTGCTCGCTGTCGATTGCTGTTGTAGCAACCAATTAGCACCATAGTACTTCCATTGCTCTAGAGACCATCCATGTGGTAATCCAGATGCTGGGATTGGTGGCGCAGCAATCTCTTCTTGAGTAGGTGGCGGTGTTTGCATAGGATAAACGACTGGTTCTGGAATAACTGTGGGTGCTGGTTCAGGAGTGGGACTCGGGGTCTGTGCTAGAGCGGAATAAGTCTGTGGCATCGCAGTAGTTGCCATTTCCGGTGACGCGGCGGTAATTGAGGCTGTGCCGTATGCATCGAGAGAATGATGTTCGTTGGTGTCGGCCAACCCTGTCGGTGTTTGAACGGCAAGTGGTTGCTCAATTGGCGGCAAGCCTGTGGGGGGAAGTCCGACTGGGGCTGAGATTTCACCCATCGACGCCTCAAGTGGGTCGAATACACCGTCTCCGGTGGCTTGGCTCATCAATCCGGGGGTTGGCTCGGAACTCCAAGGCTTGTCGTCAACGAATTGTGAGGCGGGGCTACGTCCCCTTACGAACATGAATACTAGAAGTAGGCTGAGAATGACGATTAGGATACCGACTAGAGTTGTCGGTTGGCTAATCGAGCCGAAAAATGCCTCAGTAACCGGCATTGCTTCAACCGTAACGGTGACGTTGGAGGTGGATTGTCCACCATCGGTATCCTCGACATGTAAGGTGATGATGCAGGTGGATGGAGCCGGGAATTCAAATGTCGCATTGACATCTTCAACATCGATATCCCCGCCGGCCAAGCCATCGCCATCACTGTCGAGACAATCATTATCCCACCACATCCATAATTCGTCTGAATCCGAAGGTGTATCCTCGCTCAAGAAACCGTAGAAGGTGTAAGATTCACCCTCGACCAAAGTCAATCCATCCCCAAGGTCAGCGTCACCGGTGAGAATCGCGGTAGGGGCTTTGTTTACCACGGTGATGGTGACATTTGTCGAGGTACTATCACCATCATCATCGGTGGCATGGAAAATCACGGTATAGTTTCCTTTCTTGGCATAGTTGTGAACCAATAGTTTTCCCTCAATATCACAATCATCTTCGGACGAACCGTTATCATCGGTATTCGCTTCAGGGTAGAGGTCCCAACAGAGAATGAGATTATCTGCGTCGCTGGCGGTATCGGTTGCGCCTCCAGAAAGCGAAACGTCCTGATCTTCAGCAATCGGCAGTGGCGGTTCGATGGCCGGTACTACTGGCGGTACGTTGATGACCGTGACAGTGCGATTTTCCACCCCGCCGCTGGCACCGTCATTGTCGAATAACTCGACTTGAATTCTGTGTTCACCAGCGGTCGACCACATAGCATCGGTGGTCGACGAAGGACCATAGGTAGTCACCATCTCATCGGGATTAACGTCGGCATCGATTATCCAGTGGTAGAATAATGAATCGAGGTCGAGGAGAGTATCGTTTCCGGTAGCAATGAGTTGCACTGTCTCATCTTCGTAAACCTCCCATTCGCCTTCGACCTGGCTGCCATTAATCCACAACTCAACCGCAGCTAATTGTGGCGGGCGATTGAGGACGATGAAAGAAATCGTCGCGGTGGTGGTCGCATTATCTTCATCCCTCGCTAGCGCAGTCACAGTCATCTCACCTTCCTCATCTGGAGAAAAGGTGCAGGTGGGTTGGGTAAGTCCTTCATTGCACACTACATTAGGCCATGAAACTGAAACCGGTTCATTATGACTGTCGAGGTCTCCGTAATCACTGGCATCAATGGTAATCTGGCTTTCAGCGGTAACATTTGCAGGGGCTGAGAGGTTTATCCATGGGGCGCGATTAATTACGGTGACAGTAGTGTTTGCCATCTCTGAATCACCTTCGTCATCATATATTGAAAATGAGACCAAATATTCGCCATCATCATTCCAGGCCCACTCTAGAATACAATCATCTTCCCCTTTGGTGGTGTCGGAAATGCCATCCCCATCTTCATCGATGTGGAAGTCACAGGTGACATTACCACCGTCGGGGTCATAACTCATGCTGGCATTTACCGTTGCGTTATCGTGGGTTAGAACGCCATCGAGTACGGTGACATTAGCCAATGGAACGCGGCCGACAAAGATGGTGATTGCAGCAATATTATTCGAACGATTGCCATCTTCGGTGATATTCTCTTCGGGGTCTACTTCAAAGGTCAACGAAATATTCCCAATAGCCTGATTCACCGGTACAGTCCAATTTGCAAGAAACGCCAAACTTTCCATCGGAGTGAGAGAGGGAACACCCACACGCGACGAAGAGCCGTCCGGAGATGACACCTCGACATCAGTGGCTGGTGAAGTCTCAGTTCCGCGATTCTGAACAAGCATGGTGAATTTCAACTCATCGCCCGGTATTGTGTTGATTGAATTTGGCGGGACATTCACCGATATTCCATCACGTACTCTCTCAACGATAACGTTGTCAGTCCTCGCCACTAAGTCAATCGCAGTCACATCTGGGTCAAGTACAACTGTTGATACTCCGACATATTTCGCTACTGGATCCCAGACTATGACCCCGTGGCTACCAACATCTTCGATGGTGGTTGAGTTGTCATCGCTATCGCCAACATTGAAGGTTGTCCATGCGGAACCATTGAATCTTGTCGTCAGGGATTGAATCTCCGAATCCACTTCCCACCTCAACTGCAGGTTTTTATTGGTAGCAGGTGTTTGTCCCATATTGGATGAATAATTAGCCCACACCGCCAAGTCTGCATCGGGTCTGACTCTGTCAAATTGTGGAGAGACATCGACTACTGTCTTGCGAATACCAGGACTTGATCCGATGTTCGAGCCTTGGGAATCTACCGGGTCATATTCTTTCAACAACCAATCAATCTGCATTCCCAGCGAGGATTCAAGAAAAGAATTCCATGCATAAGAACGAGCCTCCGGACAATACCATCTAAAACCATCAGGATCTCCCGATTCATCCCAGGAATTTATTTTGAAGGATGAGCCACAACCGGTGTATTGAATAGTTTCTGTACTATTGGAAGGAGTTCCCTGCTGAGTGATTTGGTGAGTGGTTGTTCCATTCCCACTGGTGTTATATCCGTCTAAATCGAAAAAGTCCGATTCCCCGGTAATATTTGTTTCCGAGAAGTAAGAATTATTCCACGTATCTCCCATGATCATAGGGAAATCGTAACCTTCATTTGGGGGTTCATAGTAATTTGAAATTTGTACTAATCCAACATCCTGTGCAAGGAAACCCAAGTTAAGCGGAAGAAACTCGACATCGACGCTGAAGTTGCTGTAAATAGTTGCCAAATCACTGACCCTGATTAAATCATAGGCCTCATATTCCATATCGACCCTGCCGTTGTATCCTTCAAGGTAGGCACCATTGTTACCCGTAGAGAAATCTCCCTCCGACTTCACCTTATATGTCAGAGTCTGAATGCCTTCCAAATCCATGAAAATGATATCTTCAACCTCTACGTTGGTATCGCCTGTCAATGTATTAACACTTGCACCGCTAAT
>Ga0302120_10000124_pt1 | contig 30837 bp, 52 predicted proteins | sample AG5_Bottom_MG_FD_203118 | JGI IMG/M metagenome (GOLD analysis project Ga0302120, IMG submission 203118) | Marine microbial communities from Western Arctic Ocean, Canada - AG5_Bottom | ecosystem: Environmental > Aquatic > Marine > Oceanic | place: Canada: Western Arctic Ocean | collected 2017-10-01 | reverse complement strand
CCGATGCTCTGCCCACTGATGGAGCAAAGATCACTCCTAAGATGCTGGATTCTAAATCTGACCTTGAAGACTTGATGAAGGGTTCAGAAATGTTCAAGGTGGTCGAAACCGTCGATCCGATTAAGCCTGTAGGTTTTAGTTTCTCGCACGGTTACCTACCATGACCGCTCTACCTTTACCTACGCACCTATCGGCATCCAGTATTACGACCTACGAGCAGTGCCCTCTCCGATACAGGTTTTCTCGTATAGATCGAATACCGGAACCCACAACCGAGGCAATGATCTTGGGAACATTTGTTCACGAGATTTTGGAAGAGTTGTATCGTCTTGATTCTGAGCAACGAACACTTCCAGAGGCTAGACGTATTGCTCGGGAACTTTGGGAAAATAAATTCATAGAAGAAACCAGTACGGTTTCCATCAAAGACATCAATGATTTTCGGTGGCGGGCGTGGTGGTGTATAGAAAATGTTTTCGAGATGGAAAATCCGCCAGAGGTTAAGATCCGTGGGGTAGAGGATCAGTTTTCTGCTTCCATCAACGATGTTCCATTGGTTGGATTTATAGATCGATGGACCGAAGAAGAAGACGGATCTCTAACTGTCACGGATTATAAAAGTGGAAAAGTTTCTAAGCCTCAATATGAAGGTGATAAAGTTTTTCAAATTGTTCTTTATGCGGAGATGCTTGAACGACTAAATAATATTCAAGTGGATAATGCCGAAATCATGTATGTCAAGTTCAAGGAAAGAAAAAGATATGATCCCACCCCACAGAGGCGAAAGACAGTATTAAAACTTATTGACCAAACTTGGGACGGAGTTCAAACCGGGTGCAACACTGGAGTGTTTGCCACCAAGACAGGCCCACTATGTAACTGGTGTGCCTATAAACCTATTTGCCCTGCATGGTCTTAACGGAGAAAATATGGATAATCAAGAATTCGATCGACTGGTTTCGGAAGACGTTAAAAATCAAATCTCGCCCGAAAAAGCCGAATATCTACGCCTACCTTCCAACCAAGACGCTTGGCGGAAATCGCTTTTAAAACTCCTGCAAAATCTGGACGAACAAATAAACGGGTTAGCCCAAGACGAGACTACGTCTACTCGAAATCTTCCCAGTCACATGATTACAGATTTCAAAATTACTGCTGATGAAAAACGAACGAAGGTCAATCGGTTTCGCTTTTACGTTCAACAACGACTAGTTGAAGCCGAGAGGATGCTTGCCCTAGGAGAAGACAGTCAAGATCCAGATTTGAAAATGGCCGATTTCCTTAAAAGGGCTATTGAAGAACATCAAATCCTAATGGTAGAATATAACTTCGAACCAACTCCTATAGATAAAGCCCTTTGGCAGGCCGTCAATGGAGACTGGGGTTTTGTTGGACTGAAGAACGAACTGGAAAATTGGTAAAGGTAGGCTTCGCTAGCGCAGATTGGTCTTTAAGCGTTGTAGAAGAAGACGGCACTCCTTGCATGGGTGGATCCGGTTGGATCCGTATCGGACAATATTCGAAGTATCTTAAAATCGATCACGTCATTGGAACTTTAGTTTATTCTAAAAACACAGAAATATTTGGCGTTACAGATACATCTGGCAAACACCATCTTGATTGCGACATAGTTTATATGCAACGTTGGATGATGCGGGATATCCCAGACAACATCCGCAAGGCTCAAGCCAACGGTCAAATCATAATAAACGATTTGGATGATTGGTATTGGGGATTACATCATCGCCATAGAGCAAAGAACGTATTGAACTCAAAGAACAACACGCAAGAGAACAGTGATTTCTATCGACAGATTCTTTCTCTTTCAGACTTGGTTGTAGTTTCTACTCCGTTTCTTGTGGATAGAGCGAAAACGTCACTGGGCGTTAAAAATCTAGCCTTGTTGGAAAACTGTGTTGATTTCGACGCTTATGCACCTTTCCGTCGGAAGCATAATGATGGTCCGATTGTTGTGGGCTGGCATGGTTCAACTGGACACCGCAGCGGCGATCTAGATTGTCTGCGCGGCGTATATTCAAGTTCTGATCCAGAACAATTTTCCTTCCACCACACTGGACACAATTCTGGAAACCCTCTTTTTTGGGAAGAAGTTGACGTAGATCAAAGCCGCGTCTCTCTGTACCCAATGGTTTCACCAACTCAAATTCCACGAATGTTGACGTTTGATGTTGGGGTAGCCCCACTTACCGACATTCCCTTCAACCACGCTAAATCATGGATCAAACCTTTGGAGTACATCGCTGCTGGAGTTCCTTTCATTGCGTCTAAAATTTCAGAATACACTCGCCTCCAACAGCAGTATGGGGTGGGGCGGCTTGCTAAGAAATTCATAGACTGGAAGAAGCACTTAGAGTATCTGTCTGATGCGGAAGTCCGACAGTCGGAGGCCATAGCGAATTGGGAAGCGGTTCAATCCCTAGATGTCCGACGAGGTGCGCTAAGGTTAGACGAAATACTAGAAAGCGTTACATGAATGAGCAACATCTACGGCAAGGGCGCAAAGGGTAAAGCCACCAAACTGCATGCCCTTATCATTAGATCGCACGGCAGATGTGAACGCTGTGGATCTGGACACGTTTTACAATGCGCTCATATCATCTCTAGAAAATACTCGTGGACCAGAACAGACTTGGAAAATGCGTTCTGCCTTTGTGCCTCGTGCCACAGATTCTTCACCGACAATCCAGTGGAGTTCGGCATCTTCACAATCGACAAAATCGGTGATGACAAGTTTGACGAACTCATTCAAAAAAGAAACTCTATCGACAAGTTCGATTGGGAAGAAGAGGCTGAAAGATTGAACACCATCGCTAAAGAAGAGGGACTGCTATGAGGACTTCTCCTATTAGTCCTATTGATATTGAAGATAATATTGTTCGTCTGGTTGAAGAACTCGAAGAGCATACCGAAGCCTTTGAAGTTTTAGCGGTGGATCAGGCAAAGAAAGAAGCCCGGTACAAATCGGCATGGGCTCACGAATACCTCTCTGCCAACGGTTCCATCAAAGAGCGAGAGTCGTGGGCTGACTACAAGCAGAGCGACGGACACTACGAGGTCAAAATCGCCGACGCCCTACTTAAAGCCAAGAAGGAGAAATTGAACTCCATTCGAACGGCATTGGACTCCTTGCGCACGCTCGCCGCCAACGTCAGGGCGCAAGTGTGAAACACCAAGTGAGCAAAGACTTGGAGCATCTTCTTGTTCCGATAGAGCAACTGGAAACCCTTCCGGGCAACCCCCGCAAGGGCAACATCACCGCCATTGCCGCCTCGTATAACGAATTCGGACAGGTCAAACCAATCGTCGCCGTAAAGAACGAAGATGACACGGGAACGGTTATCGCAGGCAATCACCAACTAGCCGCTGCCAAACGATTGGGTTGGACCCACGTCGCCGTACTGTACGTTCCGTTTGACCACGATAAAGCGATTGCTTTTGCTTTGGCTGATAATCGAACATCAGATTTGGGAGAAGACGATCAAGGGCTTCTCCATGAAATGCTCATGTCTGTAGTTGATGAGATGCCAGAATTCTTTGAGGGACTTGGATGGGATGATTTTGAAATCGCTGCGATTGAAACTCCTTCGGCTGGGGCCAGTTCTGCTGTAATCGCTAATGATGGTTGGACCGCACCCATCATGGTTGAGCCAGATCCTGAAACGATACAATCATTAGTTACGCAGGGAGCAACTGCGACACGTTCGGCTGGAGCCAAAACGAACATTCAATATACGCTGGTATTCAACGATGCGGAACAACAGGCAGCGTGGTATTCATTTTTGCGATACCTGAAAGCGCATCCGGACTTTGTGGCGCTACCCACCACTTCCGCTCAAGTGTTGGCCTTCCTAGGAAAGCATGTCAGTCAAACGGATTGATTAACTCCACGGTGCAATTGAATAACGTACTCTTGCCGTCGGACTTGGACTTCTGAACTTTCAGGTCTGTCGCTTCCAGCAAGATGTCCACCATCTCAGTAAAATCCTCTCGCACGTCTTCTGGATCCTCGTCGTCACTGGTTGAAACAAGGTCCATGCAAACGTCGATCAAATGATCTCGGATCAAGAGGATAGAGTCGTCCATGACGCTATGATACACTGCGCTCCACGAGCAAACAACCCAACGAGTAGTAGGAGAAAATTATGGCTCGCTCAGAATCACAGATGACCCTTCGGGGAAACAACGTCATTGACGTTGAGATGAAGTACACCCAAACCGGAACAGCAATGTTGCGACTCCGACTGGCCGTAGACAAGTGGAAGAAGTCTGGCGAGGCTTGGGAAAAAACCAACACCTCGTTTTTCAACGTTCAACTCTGGGGCGATCTTGCCGAACACTCTGCTGGCATCGTGGAGAAGGGCATGCGCATTGAGGTCAAAGGCCAGATGGAAGAGCGTAGTTGGGAAACCGACGCAGGCGAAAAGAAGTACGCCTACCAACTGAATGCTCGTGAGGTTTTGATTCCGGTTGAGGATATCGAAAGCCTTGTTCGGGTGAAGCGCGAAAAGCGTGATGGTGACAATTCATCTGCACCGACAAAGCAGGCGGCTCCCACTCCAGCGACTAGTCCTTTTGATGAAGAATTGGACTTTTAGATACAAGTGTTGATGTAAACTATTTTCCATGTTGGAAATAGTTGATCAATCATCAGGTGATTATCGAACGGGAACACTGCTTCCCTCGTTCGCTCCTAAACTAGTTTTAGAAGCGACGGATACTCAGTCGGCAGAAACTGCCATAAAACTGTATGGGATGGATTCAAAATCCCACCGCCCTCATTATGTGATAGATCCAGAAGGGTCTACCATTTATAAAATGGCGGATACTGAGTATTCAGCGATTGGAGATTTTCACCCGACTGCCCCACATCGTAGTTCTAGATGCATTTTTGTTGGCATCGTCAAATCTACGGCGATCACTCTTAGCGGAGATGCCACGGTTCAACTTGGACGCCTGTTGCGCGTGTTGTGCGACGTAGAGGCAGTGCCCGCCATTGTTCATCCGTATGCGGTTGGAGAAAAGATGGGCCACGAAACTCTTCGTACCATGGAGGGCATTGTCTGTCTGCACGCTTTTCCCGGTGAAGATCATACGACTACGCCGGGATATGTTGATTGGGACAAACTGGAAGAAGGCTTACAGAATTACGATACGCCTGAACAGGTTGGTACTGTCAATGACGGTGAAATCTTGATTTTCAAAGATGAGCCAGAAGTAGCAGAAGAAACAGCAACGGAAGATTTGGATTCTTTGAAGGTTGCAGAACTCAAAGAAATTGCTTCTGAACTTGGTCTTCCATATTCCAGTCTCAAAAAAGCAGAACTAATAACGGCCATTACAGAGGCCCGTTCTTAATAGTAGTTCTTTTTAGTAAATACTACGGTGTAGTATTATCTGTCCTGCCGAGGTACAAGTTGGCGCGGCGGGGGGTCGGTTCAGGCGTTTCCCTCCTTCGACTCCTGTCCCCACCCCTCGCCTCGCTTTTTCCTGTAAACTCCCGGCATGCCAAGACGACGACTTTTTTTAGATGTCAACGTTGTGGAAGCGGCGCGCACGCGAATGCGACACGTTTACGACATCTTCGATACGGTCTGTGTTCAGTTCAGCGGTGGAAAGGATTCTTCTGCCGTCCTCCTTCTTGCCAAGGAACTTCACGAAGAGCGCGGTCTCGGTCCTGTCAAAGTTATCTTTCGGGACGAAGAGATGGTTTCTCCTTCTGTCATTCGTTATCTGGAATGGGTCAGGGGCTTGGACTGGGTTGATATGGAGTGGTACTGCCTTCCCTACGGACAAGAGGTCTGGGTCCTAGGTCGTCGGGAATACTGCCTACTGTGGTCAAAAACTCGTCAAGAAGAGGACCGTCTTGTCAGGGATATCCCGCCATGGGCAATCACCGCTCAACACTTTGGACGTGACAACAGCAAAGTCATGCCTCAGCCGGTTGATTACTACACCATGCAAGGCAAAGAGGGACGGGTTGCATTTCTGACTGGGGTTAGGGCCAACGAATCTATGATCCGGTATCGCTCCGTGGTTCAGAAACTCCACGAAAATTACATCAACCGACCATACCGACTCAGTAAAGCCATTCCGTTAAGGCTGGTTAAACCCATCTACGACTGGGTAACCGATGACGTTTTGAAATATGTCGCAGTGGATAACGACTTCCCTTATTGTGAATACTATGACTACGCTGCCATGTCGGGAGCCAATACCAGAGTGGGTATTCCCTTGCACTCGGTGGCTGCGCGCCGACTTAACGATGTCGTCATAACTGAGCCAGAATTCTATGACGATCTTTATCGAGCGTTTCCTCACATTGACGCCCAAAGACGCTTGTGGGGAGATTTCAACGTTGAGAGCCTGATCAAGTCTTACTCCCAAGATCGCTGGGATGGCGTTCGGCACTGCATCGATGACAACATGCTTTCGCCGGGTAAACACAAGGACGCTATGAAATTTGCTGCTGAATTCAGACGGAAAAGAAAGAACGACCCATACGGGTATCCTTTAGACCACCTGATTCGAACCTTGCTATTGAACGAGTTCCGCCACACGGCACCATCTCCTGTTGGTCCGAAAACGAAAGCACATCGAATGAGAATGGCCGCTATAGCCGACGCCGACGACATGGACAAGATAGATGACCTCTTATGAATGAAACTTTGAAACCACAAAATCTTAAAACGCCGAATTGGCGGACGACCTATATTCTGAAGCCCGACTATTTGGGCCTCATGCAATCCATCAAGACATTTGGAATCCTCCAACCAATCATCGCCATGGAGGACGGAACCATTATCGACGGATACGCCCGCTGGCTGGTAGCCCATGAATTGGATCTTAAAGATGTGCTTGTTAATAGAATCCAATGCAACCAAGCAGAAGCGATTCTGTTGCACTTGCAAATGAATCGTTGTCGTGGGTCAGTGGTTCCCCATCGCATGGGTCAAGCAATCAGGACCCTGCTTAAAGTTGTAGGCGATCGGGAAATCATGGACGCCCTCAACATGTCAGAAGACGAGTTCGACATCTTCGAAGATGGTTCATTGATCAAAAAGAGAAAAGTTAAAGAACACAACTACAACCAAGCGTGGATTCCCGTTGAATCCTCAGCCACCGAAGACTTTAATATTGAGCGACCACCGACGCCAGACAAATGACGTTGTACCAGATCGTTTACGCTGACCCCCCTTGGGATTATCGAGGTCAACTACAACACACCGGCAGCCAAGGGGAGACAACCGGTGGGGCCAAAGCGCATTACCCCACGATGAATGGAGCCGATTTGGCGGCACTCGAAGTGCCTGCTATATCCGACCCCGAACAATCGTTGCTGTTTATGTGGACAAGCAACCCACACCTGCCAGAAGCACTTGATCTTATGAAAGCGTGGGGCTTCAAATGGGCCACGGTTGCTTTTGTTTGGGATAAACAACGAGTCAATCCCGGCTATTACACGATGAGCCAAGTCGAACTATGTCTGGTAGGGAAACGTGGTCGGATCCCACAACCACGGGGTGCCCGCAATGTTCGACAATTTTTAAGTAGTCCTCGCGGCACTCATAGCGCAAAGCCGGAAGAGGTGCGTTCAAGAATCGAACAGATGTTCCCTACGCAAAAAAAGATTGAACTATTTGCCCGAACAACAGTTCCGGGTTGGGATTGCTGGGGTACTGACGTTGACAAGGTAGACCCTCTAACAAAGTAAGGGACGGGCCGCTTGGTGACCCGCCCCTTACGATCTAGCGGATCACCTCTTTGCTGCCGGGGTTCCCTGCCGAGGAAACCTTGGATATGATCACCTCATATTACTAGTCAGCAATCAATCCGGTAGAAAGTTCTTCATAAGACTTGCCGCATTTACCTTTTCTTCATCAGCGATGGTGCCTTCAGTAGCGGCATTCACTACGGAACGTTTAGAATTAATCAGAGCAAAGACCTGTTCGTCAATAGTTCCAGCAGCCAAAGCATGTGTGATCTGTACTGCTCCCGTAGTTCCTATACGGTGGATTCGCGCAGAGACTTGGTCAACATCTGCGGGGGTCCAAGGATGTTCCACAAAAAGCATGTCTTGTGCGATAGTCAAAGTGTGACCGGTTTTAGCGGCTTGAATAGATAGAACGATCACGGGGGCGTCTTCAACCGTTTCCTCCATGAACCGCTTTTTAGCCGATTCAACTTCAACCACAGACATCCCACCTTGGATTTTTAATCCGCCATACTGATCAGCCAGCGAACTTACAATTTCTCGGTGATGGGCAACCAAAACAACTTTGCGACCTTCGTTCAGCCGATTCTGAACCCATTCATCGACGGCCTTCATTTTCATCTTGGCAGCAATTCGTTTCAATACCGACAATTTAATAAGGTACTCGTGAGCCTCTGCCGCCAATCTCGCTCGCACGGCGGCACCGCGTGGGTCTTCCCCTAGTTCCTCTGCCAACTCTGCCGCCCTGTCGGCAACAAACTGAGCGATATTGTTTTCCGCAGCCTCATAATCCTTTTTATATTTAGGATCTGGGTCGATCATCCACTCTGAATGACGGATAGGTGGAAGGTCTTTTAAAACTTGAGGCTTGGTTCGTCGGATGTAGCATGACGCTCGTAGACGATCGTTTAGTTCATCTAGGTTCGTGGCTCCGTCAATATGCCATTGCTTGAATCGGTCTTGGAAGGCTCCGCAGTATCTCTTGTAAAACCCCCAGAGGCCGCCGAACTCTTTGAGTCGTCCGATGAGTTCCAGTTGGGGTCCGTACTCCGCTGGACGATTGGTAATAGGCGTTCCAGTAAGACATAAAACCATTCCGTCACTGGGTACCGTTTTCGCAAGTTTTTGAGCACGCTTGGTCCTTTTCGCTTTAGGATTTTTAAGATAGTGACTTTCATCGAATATGTAAGATTTATAATTCTTGAGTGCTTCTGGGTGATAGTCGATATTGGAATAACCGATAATGGTGTAGTCGGCATCCTCTTCAGGAAACTCAGATCGATTGAGAACACGCCGCCATGTTCTAGTCGGTAAAAACTTCTCTATCTCTGTAGCCCAGTTCAATGCCAAGTTGGGAGGACAGACCACCAGACATGGGTAGGCGTTTTCGAATTGGACAGAGGCCAATGCTTCTAGTGTTTTTCCTAAGCCCATTTCATCGGCGCAGAAGACCTTCTTGTTCTTGACCATGTACTCAACGCCAGCCGCCTGATAAGGGAGCAACTCTCCCTTGAGGTCAGGAATCTCAATGTCCGATACCACAGACCTAGACGCTGCAATGCCAGCCGCCTGACGCTCTTGAATCTCAGATTGCATCTCCTTCAATTCTTCGGGGACATCCAGTTTGAAATCTTTTGCGAACTTAATGGCTTCGGGTAAGGCTGACACGGGAGCACACCACACTGTTTTTTTCGCATCCCAACGAGCGCCGGGCACCAGCCTTATGGCAGCAACCTTTACAGAGTCGTAGGAGAATCTGATAATCAGATTTTCTTCAGACAGTTCTAGTCCCTGTCGTTCGAAGGGGTGGTCGGGGAGGTCTAATACTCTGAGATCGGGGTCCAACCAGTAGTCGAACGAAACGGCGTACATCTTGACTTGTTTGAGACTGGACACCGGTATCCTCCAAACCTTGCCCAACCTGTCCCACCTTGCTCCAGCGATATTCTTGATGGCTCGAACTTCGTCGGCGTCATACGGGCTGTTTAAGACAATCTGGTCATCGTGGAGAAGGATCTTCTTTTCATCGTCCATGGACATAATCTACACCATCGGATTTATTTTCCAACTGGGTTGTAAGTCGATGCCTCTTCCGATAGTATTATCCGTAACCCAAAGGAGGGTATAGATATGTCACACGAGTTGGAAATGAATGAAGCAGGAGAAGCCAGTTTTGTTTGGCGCAAAGAGGGTGGTGCCCCGTGGCATCGACTCGGCACGGCAGTGTCTGGCCATCAGACGGCAGAAACAATTCTGCCTATGGCAGGAGCCGATTATCATGTCACCTTGCTGCCAGTGCAGTACACCACCCCAGATGGGGACTTGCTGGAAATGGAAGACAGGCACATCACGGCACGCGTGAATGATGATGGTGGAGTCGTTCCATTTGAAGTAGTCAAGGACCGGTATCGGGTCGTCCAGAATGAGACTGTTCTGGAAAAGGCTTTAAACGTCTGCGGTGCGTCGAAGGGTGACGCCATTATGGATACTTGTGGCGTCCTCAAGGACGGTCGCGAATTCTTCGCCACCATTGACCTCGGCACGTTGATCATCGACCCAGTCGGCATCAACGACACGATTGCTCGGTACCTCGTTGTACACACGAGCCACGATGGCACCACACCAATCACATACGCCAACACCGACATCCGGGCAGTATGCAAGAACACCGTCAGGTTCGGTCAGTCCGTGGCAAAGTCAATCGTGACGGCACGACACACGGCCAACTATGACAGGGCATTGGAAGAGGCAAACGAGGTTCTCCAGATTTCATCCAACTGGGCGAAGTCGTTCAAGGAAACCGCAGAACGTCTGCTCGCAGTGCCGGTTCCTGCCGGTAGTCAGAAGATTGACAGGGTCCTGAATGGTCTATGGCCTGAAAAGGACGCCGACACCGACCGCAAGAAAGAGAACCGTGCCAATACGTTGATGACAGTTCGCGGACTGTATGTCAACCGCAAGAACGCGGCGGGTTACGGCTACAACGGCTGGAGCCTGTTCAACGCAGTCGGAGAATTTTACGACCATCATTGGTTTGATGACGCCGACCGGAATGCTAAGGCGTCCATGCAGATCGGTAACAAGTCGTACAACATGAAGATAAAGGCAGCAGACCTGATTCTTGATTTGGCCTAATGCCAGAGACAGAAAATCCCAAAACACAACTTGATTGGATGTTGGACCACCTTCAAGAGTTGAATCCCAAAGCGTTGCGTTTTGTGGATCCAACTTTTGATGAGGCCATTATCGGCATCGGTTGTCAATACTCAAAAGACCCAGTCCTCGTCTATGACGAAGAAAAGATGGTAGAACATCTCGTCTGGACTGAGGGCTGGGACTTTGAGGAAGCATACGATTTCTTGTGCTTCAACACGTTTAGTGCGTGGATGGGGGAAGGCACCCCGATCATCTTGAAATCGCTTAACGACTTCTGATGGGACTGTAGACACCTCAATGATCATTGATCTCAACGAATGGGAATGGGTACACGCCCTAAACATCGGCAACATGCGGTTTACCGCCAATTGGGGTAAGCAAGATGCTGCTCATTACGATAAAAAACGAATGGAAGACGACCGCACCGCCCAACAGCGTGCGTGCGTTTGCGAACTTGCGGTAGCAAAAGGAACTAATCGATATTGGTCAGGAAGCGTATGGCCAAAAAGCAAACACGATTGGTTCAAACGCAGGATCGCTGATGTCGGTTACAACATTGAAGTTCGTTGTGTACGAACCCAAACCGCTGCTGCGGTAAGGGAATACCAACTAGGACAAGACCTGCACCTGTTTGTTGCCCGCACCACCACACCTGAACTAACCCAAGCGGAAATTTTAGGTCATTTAGATTACGACACGGCGTGGGAACTAGGAAGCACACCTCATTACATAGATCCTGCCACAGAATCAGAAGGAAGCCGAACAAGGGTTATTTCGGCAGAACATTTGCTTGAATGGAAACCCCAACGAGTTATTCAATAAATAAAATGAAACATACCCCCCTTTGGGGGAATTGCTGTTTCCCTAGGAGTTTCCACCACTACTAGCAGTAGTAGTGCTACGCTTTTGGCAGGGAGGTCAGCATGACTATTTGCCCAACCTGTTATACAGATTTAGACGATCAAATCGATAGAGGCAACACAACGGGTCTTTGGAGATTTAGATTCTCTTGTGAGTGCGGATCTATTCTGATTTGGGAACGCCGACGGTTACGCCTCGTACAAGACTCTGAAAAACAACCCGTTTTCTAGGCTCTGATTTTGGCGTCCACGATCGTCGGAGGAACCGTCTCTCAGCGTCGGTCGTCCCACCCCAGATGCCAACCTCATGGTTGATGATCGCATAGTCCAAGCATTCCGATTTTACTGGACAGTACTGACAAACAGCGTAGGCTGCTGTGCGTTTCGTCTTCTGCTGCGGATCGCCACGGAGGATGAAAAATAGGTCAGTGTTTTCTTCTTGGCATTTCGCTTGATGGATCCACGAATCCAAAGCGTTGCTTTCCATGTCCCCCACCTCTTTCTAAAACTTAAGAAATTCGAGAACAATAAATGGCCACTCGTCTTCATTTCCCCGACGCATGCGAGTCGGCCACTCCCTTTCATCACGCATTCCTCTGTAATGCTTGACTTCCATAACAGCCGGATCGGTCGGATCAGGAGTAATGGAGATTCCAAACTCCGACCAACGACTCCACACAGCAGAACCAAATGGACGCATCTCTCTGCTCTGGCCAGATCCCAATGGAGCGTGATGTTCCAACCACATGGCACAACCATATTCGTGGCGAATATAGTCAAGAAACTTAGCCACTTCGGTGCTAACCGATTCAGCCGTTCTTCCGCCGGGATCTAAAAAGGATTTATACAACGGTCCAAGGACAAGAAGTTCCGGTTGGGTCTGGTCTATCCATTCGATTAGTTTGTTGCGATCATCTGATTTAAGTAGGTCTAATCCATCCGGTTTGACAACAAGGTGGGCTTCCATGTCTTTTGCTCGCCCAACCTCTTCGATTTTCTTATAGATTTTTCTAGCGGTTCTTCTAATAATCCGTTCAGGATTTTCAAGATCCACAAATAAAGTTCGAACTGGTGGCATCTTGTCCCGTTTAAACGGGTGTATCCCGGCTGAACACATGAGTGCAACCTGTCGTGCCAAGTAGGTTTTACCAACACCCTCGGCAGCGACGACAATCACCCGCTCCTGACGTTCCAAAAGACCGGGAATGAGCCAATCGAAAGAATCATCTGACTCTTCTCCGATCAGAGTGGCCCAATCAATCAATCTGCCTTTTTGTTCCGTGCTGCTTTCATCACGACCAAAGGCATCCAGTAAACGTTGGGCTTTATTTACTCTGACATTCAATGGTTGGCTGTGGTCAAGATCCTTGAGAGAGTCGATGAAATCAGTGAACGTGTCTCTGATTTCACCAGCGACAACTTCCAAATCGCTCATCGACAATCCAACACCTATATGATCTGAAATGTCTTTACCTTGTGCTGGTTTAAAAACCTTTACCCTCGCTCCAACCTTTCTAAGTTCTGCCGCTACATGGGCTGCATGGGCATAACCGGGTTTATCATCATCAGCGATGATGACGATTTTCCCACCGGCCAAGGCTCGGGTGTGTTGAGGTAACCACTTATCTTGCCCTTCGGCTCCTGCCCCACCGGGATTGCAAGTTGCCACCCGACCCAACGATTCCAACGTGTGAACGTCCTTCTCGCCCTCCACAACGTAGACGATTTCATCATTGGAGATTCGCTCCAAAACCTGCGGCAATCGATAGAGGGGCTTTTCTATGTCTTGAGTACCCCACTCCCAACCACCATTCTGATATCTCTGCTGCCGAAAAGTTTTGGCACCCAAATCATCCTTGAAGCGAATCACCCGCATTACGGGATTTTCATCAGCATCTTCGTAGACGTAGGTGGCTTCTTTGCGTAGTTTCTGTTTTGGTTTATTCGACTCTGGCCACAAGTCGTTCGGCTTAAGGTCTATAGCGTCACAGATTTCGGCGAACGAGCAGGCGGCGCCGCTATGACAATGCAGGAGAACCTGCCCCTCCCGCCCGATTCCAACAGTAAGAGAAGGCTTATCATCGGCGTGGGCTGGGCAACACGCTTCCCAGCCACTACCAGCCTGTCGTACTCTGTCCAGTTTGGAGAGAACGAGATCAACTTCAGGTGTCCGGTCCACTCAAATACCTTTCTTTTTCCGCCTCTTCAACGATTTTGCCATAAGCGGAAAGGAACAGTTCTCTGTCAGAATTGGTTCTCAATCCAGCACCGTTGTTAGGAAACGACTTCATGGTCTTACCAACGAGGTTATGGGGTTTGCGGAAGGAAGTCCCCGACTCGGAGGCGTCGATCGCCTGACGAAATTGTGCCCACGCTTCCGGGGGAGAAGGTATGGGGTCTCCCTCAAATCTCATGTCTATTGCTAAACGTCGGATTTGTCCCACGCGTGGTGGATACCTTTGATCTAACGAAATGATTTGTTTAATGGCTTTATCCGCTAAATCGATTTCAATATCGTTTAAGAAATCCCACCAAAGCAAACACCGTTCTTGAAAAGGAGGACCGGCAGTAGGCAGATTCCAATTGACGCAAACTTTTTTCACGGTTCGAGCGAGGTCGTCTTTATCCATAGCGACTAGAAGGGCTCTTTACCATTAGCATACGATTCAATGACTTTGAATTCGCCTTCTGTTGTTTCAGCGTTATCATAGTAAGATAAGAACTGTTCTATATGCTTCTCATCTCTCAAGATGAGTTCTATATCGTCATACTTCTTGCCACTGGGATTGTAACCCATGTGCCACGGAGATAGAAGAACTCCCTCTATGGCCTGCTTGCAAGTTTCCACACCGTACAGTTCAATTGCTTTCTTAATCTTGCGTCGTCGCTTGTCACCCAATACAGGTTTCCTACCTCGTGCGGATGCTCTACAAGCCAAAACCCAGCAATGAAAAACATCTAGTATGTCTTCGAGGGAAGGTTCCATGAAGGGGAAGCCTAGGTCGCCTCGAAAAAAATAGCAACTTACATCAGTGTCATTCGAGCGATCTGGGCTATCTCAGGTTTCGAAGTTGTCGCCCGGTGAGTGAAATCGTCGCCGAATCCACTTCCATCATCCCAGTCGGGCTCTGTCTGACAACGACATCCACCTGTTCTGGTGGGACCTTGAAGCGCCCGGCCAGTAATGCTCGAATTATTTGAGCATTGGCTTCCGCCTCCGGTAAACCGTCGTCAATGGGGGCTTCGACGGGGATGGTAAGGCTTTGAGAAAGTTCTTCAAAGTCAAATGATTCTAGGCACTTGACACAACCAAGTACGCCGGTAGGCGATTTCCGCTTTCTAGTTACCGTATGTCCACACACTAGTTGATGTGCCCAAATTACATGCCCGTACTTCCCAAGTTTAGTTACGGTCACTGTCTCCCTGCGCGGAGCGTTACGCGGACTGGTCATCGCGTGAGTCGCACCAAGCGTCTGCCAATTTGATAGCGGCGTCCAAGCCGTCTGACCACGGAAGAGTTAGTTGCATCCACCACGCCTCACGAAGCCAAGGAGGACGGCTATCTTCTTCGGGTACACCAAGCGAGTGTAAGCGATACACCACCCGGTCCACTTCTGGCCATAGTCCTTTTTGATTCTCAATCCATTCATTAGCCCGTTCTTCAGCATCTTCATTATTTGGATCCATTAGAAATTTGTGTATTGCGGTACAACCTTGTCGGGGTAGTTGCCGCTCGAAAGATGACATTTCAATGGCTTCAATCAAATCAGATGGTATTTCCAATTTGCTATTATCTTCTTTAGTGCTTGGCATGAATTTTCCTCGCAGGTTGTGATCGACCGACCTTTCCGTATACCCTCCAGAAACGGTTTGCCCGCAGGAGTACACTGTAGAGGCTTACACCAGCATACCTAACTTAGAGGACTCAGGTCAACTGGAGAGGAGCGATCATGTTTTCACGAATCGCCATTGGGACACTCCTAACTATTTTTGCATGGACGGCATCCTGCTTCGATGGCACAACTGCCGGAAACGTTACTCCGATCAGTGGCCAGACCAAGGTCGTAACCGCCATATCGAAACCTCCGGCAACCAGCACCACCAGCACCACCAGCACCACGATCGCGATTGTGCGCCCGACCCTTGTGGCAGTAACCACGACGAGTACAACAACAAGTACGACCACAACCATCACGACGCTTCTGCCGAAATACTCCAACTCCATGACCGGCCAGCAGTACCGGTATTTCGAACGATCCCAAGAAGTCGCCGCCCTCCAGATGGAACTAGGGATGGATTCCGTCGATGGCGTCTACGGACCACAGACCCGTAAAACACATGTTCTCTCGCTGGGCGGGCCGCACGCCCTCCTCCTTCAGAACTACCCGGAGTTCGGGCAGATAGAGACGCCGTGTTCACACGGGTGCGAGCCGGGCGACGGACACTACGAACTCCCCACCTTGGAGGAACTCATCAACGAATACTTCAAGCCCGAAGACAGGGTGTTAGCACTCAAGATCGCCTTCTGCGAATCCAGCGGGCAGAGCCATCACATCGGTTCAGACGTGGTGTCCGACGCTCTCGCGGTAGGCTGGTTCCAACACCTCGCCAGATACTGGGCGGAAAGATCCGAAAGAGCCGGGTGGGGTGACTACCACCCGTTCCACGGACGAGCCAACGTCGCTGTGGCGGCATGGCTATTCTATAGCAGCGGAGTTCATCACTGGGATCCAAGTAAATCATGTTGGAAGGACACATCACATGAATAAAGACCTGATCGAATCCGATGAGATCAAAGATGTCTACAGCACCCCCTTTGGGGTCCTCACCGTTTACAAGCAGGACGAACCGGGAGCACAGGGAGGTAAGGCTGGAACAAGTCACACTGTCCTCCATGAGGGTCAGCCAGTCCCCCGTCAGATAAAACTAAAAAAGAAACATCGGGGGCGTTCGTGAGTATCGACCCGAACTGGCCCGACCAAGACGCCTACCATCCGTTACCCCCTCCGCATCCAGCCAAATTCACGGCCAAACATTTAAATGAAGTCATCGAAATTCTTGGGGACAATCCCACACTCTTGATTTTGGATCCTTTCGCCGGAATCGGCACGATTCACGATCTGCCATACATGACGACGGGTATAGAGATTGAACCGGAATGGGCGTACCAACGAGTAGGTACCGCTGTAGGTAGCGCCATACGAACCGGGTATGAGGACGAATATTTCAATGCTGTAGTTACTTCACCTTGCTTCGGCAACCGCATGGCTGATCATCACGACGCCAAGGATGACAGTAAGCGGCACACTTACCGGCATTACCTCGGTCGAGAATTGACAAAAGGTAGTGCAGCGGCGATGCAATGGGGTGAAGAGTACAAACACTTCCACACTGAAGCGTGGCTAGAGGCCAAGCGGGTTCTCAAAGCCGAAGGTGTTTTGATCATCAACATCAAAGATCATATTAGAGGTGGACAGATACAACATGTTACGCAATGGCACGCAGAAACATGTAAAAACATGGGCTTCACGCAGCAGGACACACGCATCATTCCGGTTGCTGGACTAACCCATGGAGAAAATGCCGAACACCGGATACCCCATGAATCCCTACTGGTTTTCTCCAAGCCAGAAAGGCTCACAACCTGAGCAGGTTGTGAATCGCACAATCCGCCGGTACCCTCTCGGTTGTGACTACCACCAAACTACGCGCCAAGATCAGACACAAGGGTAAAGATATCCATTTAGGATATTTCGACACCAAAGCACAGGTGACTGCTGCCTGCGCAGCGGGACACGCCGCCTTGAATCGTCTAGATCAAATCAACGAAGAGCATCATTGCCCCCCGCAAAGATTGCCCAACCCCAAACGCCTAGTTGAAATCATTGAGCAAGGCTTATATGACATAGCGATAGAGGAAGTTGCTGTTAGTGCAGCAGCAAGACAACGACTCGCCAAAAGGTTTCAAAACAGTCGCCTCTTTCCAATCCCAGAGTCATACAAATTCAAAGGATCGCATCTCAAGACAACGTAGCAATAATGTAATCTCACGAGTTAGGACTAAATATGTTAAAGGCATTCGTAGCCGCTGCAATCTTTGGCTCTGTTCTAGCAGCAACCCCAGCCAGCGCCAGCCATGACACGATCTACTCGCCCTGCGGAACCGAGTACGGGTTCATACACATGACCTACGACGAGTGGGCCGCACACATCACCACGATGGAGGCTGACGGAACGATTCCGTCCGGCGTCGTGTTCCGTTACGACGAAGCACTCCACGGCGGCAAAGGTCTCGAAGACCCAAGGGTTGTGTGGGCTAGAAACCTGACCGACGGCCAGATTCTGTCCATTGATGATTGGGCCAACGGCAACTATCCGGAGATCGAAGCGTTGATGTTCAGTTCAGGTCTAATCCCCGAATGGATTCTGGACGCCAACAAGACCGTGCGCCGATTCAATGATCCCTACTGGGCTGCGGCGAACCCGATGACCCCATCGTGGACCGTCTGGCAGTCGCTCTGCATGGGCAACTACGGGTACTCCATCCCGGTCATGGAGATCAACGAAGACGGAGTATGGGAATCGAACATCCCGGCGACGACCACAACAACAAGTGTTCCCGATCAACCAACAACAACCCTTCCACCCACGACCACAACAAGTCCAGTGGTAGAAGATGTCGTTCCAGAACCAATCCCCCTCCCGCAACCCACCCCAACGAACAATTGGGTGGAACGCTGGTTCGATGCCGAATGGAACGACTACCCGTTTGAACAGACGCTTCTATTACTGGAAGAACGTTATCCACCCGGTACCCCCGGTAAATACCACTTCCGCCTGTCAACAGCAGTAGACTTTCTCCGCACCGGAGGAAAGATCAAAGGATTAGATAACCTATGGGAATCTGGAGAATAACCGGAACCCACAACGAGCGAGGAGGGGACTAAGCCCGGGGTCTTCCTTTCTACCCGGGTTAAGGAGTTACCTGCCTCACTGGTATACGGATTAGTCCTAACCGTGTACCCACGAGGATGACGGGTTTTGCCCAGCCTCCCCTTTCCCACCAAAAGGGTTGAAGGCAGGGATTGCTCCCCGTCAAGGTAACTCTGTCCCCTCCCGTGCCCACAAAACAACAACTCAATAGGCAGGTTGTCTTTCAACTAGCCCCCCGCTAGCATTACCCCCACGGGCCGACCCCCCCCAAGCGGTCCTCTAAAAAATATTTTTGGAATCGGGAAACAGGGGCGGCATAGTCGTCCTACGGATAGTCCTATTCAGAACAGAGGATCAAAACATGTATGTGTACATAACAACAGGACCCGCAAACGACCAATACCAAGTTGGCTTCTACACAACCAGATACTCATACGACAACACACCATACCTAGCATGGAACACAGAATCCACACACAGAACAATCAAAGAAGCAGCAGCCAGAGTAAACTACCTGAACGGCGGAACCGGACAGGCACAAGAGCGCCCCAACCCATACAACGCATGGAAAAACCCATACAAAGATCGAGACGTTCGATATGGCTAGAGAAAAATACGAACTCAGCCAAATCATCGGTAACCTCGCCGACCCAGACATGTGGGTACACTGGGTAGACACAAACGGACAAAAACACCACACCCCAAAATCATTAGCAGCAATCATCCCCGAAACGGCCACAATCTTAAAGGACGAGACATGACCGAAGTAATCGAAGAAACCATCCCACCCACCGCAGGACAACAACTCATCGAAGAAATCGACAACTTCCTCAAAATAGTCACCAACCGCCAAAACATCCCCGCAACCGAAATCCAAAACCACCTACTAGACATCAGAGCAATCGCCCGAACACACACCAACTAGCCCACCGCCGGATAAAACAATCTAAACTAAAGCGAACTTCAAAAAACCAATCGCTCCCCCCCACACACACGCAGGGGTACCAGAAAGTTGGACCTCTTTACAATTACGGGTGGATAGGGGTAATTGCGTGTGGGTAGGTGGGGGGTAGGGGTACCCCCCCCTCATCGAACACCCGTTCGACCATGACCTTCTCCATCGAACACCTGTACCCCCATCGAACACCCCATCGAACACCCGTTCGTCCATGACCCCCTCATCGAACACCCGTTCGATCATGCCTCCCCATCGAACACCCGTTCGACCCTCCGATCGAACGCCCGTTCGATTTCGACCTCCCCTGCCCCCCTCGTCCGACCCCCCTCGGCCCCCCCTGCCCTCGCCCCCTGCCCTCGGCCCCTCGCCCGACCCCGGCATGCCCGATCCCCTCCCCCCTCCCCTGCCCCCCGACCCTCGGCGTCCTGCCCCTCGGCCCTTCGACCCCCGGCCCCCAGAGCCCAAGCCCCCGCGCCCTCACCCTTCGACCCCCACCCCCCTGCCCCTACCCCCTTGCCCTTCTGCCTCCCCTCCCCCGATAGACCGGGATTGGGTGTGGATAAGGTGTGAGGGTTGGCATTGGACGCGGGAAGGGGTAGGATCGTCACATGCCTGAGGACAGGTTCGCACAGGTCAACAAGAGGAACACCCGTCAGCGCATCCGAGACAAGTCGGATCGTGAAGCCGAAGCCCGTGCCCGCACGGGTGAAGAGTTCGTGTGTGCTGACTGCCGTCAGTGGTACCCGCTGACATCGTTTCTGTATGAGTACAAGGGTGAGACGATGACCGCCCGTCGATGCGATGGGTGTCGTTCATATCGCCGTTCAGGTAAGGGTCGGAGGTAGCACGATGAAGCACATCATCCATGTCCACCAGCAGAAGGTCAAGAAGGGTGAGCCTGCCATCATCGACCGGACGTATAAGGGTTCGACCCACCTGACGAGGATCAAGATCGATGGTCCCTGTGAGATCATCCATTCGCAGACCCCGGATCATTGCGGTGCCCGCGTCTGGATTGAGACGCAGGGACCGGTCACACACGTCGCTAGCGACTGGGAGTAGATGTGTGACATCGGTCACGCAGGTTGCAATTGACTTGAACGCCGGTAGACTGCCAATATGGATACCGTACTAGCAACCATTACTATGCACACGACAACGCTCCTGTGTTGGGGTCTCCTTGGGCTATGCCTTGGCATCGCCGCAGGGCTGTACCTCAGGGAGCAGAGGGAGGACCGATGAACACCCGCACCAATTGGATCGACGTTGACCTAGATGGGTTTGGCCAGTTGATGGCTTCACGCCCAAAGATTGCCATGGTCCACGACCTGCTCCAGAATGTATTTGATGAGAACGCATCCGTTGCATCCGTGGGCCTCAAGTCGATTGACGATGAGCATGCCAGTCTCGTTGTTGAGGACGACTGCCCGGAAGGGTTCTCCGACCTCACCGACGCGTACACGTTGTACCAGCCGTCGAAGAAGAAGGGTGACCCCATGAAGCGGGGTCGGTTCAATGAGGGTGAGAAGTTCGTACTGTCGCAGTGCGTCAAGGCGAGCATCTCCACCACGACCGGCAGCGTCTTCTTCGATGAGAGCGGACGTACCGTCACCGATGACCGACGCGAGAGTGGGTCGGTGTTCTCCGGTGTGGTGCGCCTGAACCGTGATGAGGTCTACGAGATTCTGTGTGACATCAACAACGTGCTGGTGCCGGACGGGTTCACCGTGACCGTCAACGGATTCGTGATCGAAGGTCGCGAGCCGATCAAGCGGATCATGGGCATCAGTCTGCCCACGTTGCGGATGGATGAGAAGGGTCAGATGAAGCCGACCCGTCGTACCACCTGCGTGGACATCATCGCAGCAGAGGTAGATGGCATCCACCAGCAGGCTCACCTGTACGAAATGGGCATCCCCGTGGTGGAGATCGACACGCCGTGGCACATCAACGTGGATCAGAAGGTGCCGTTGAACCGGGACCGTGACAACGTGACGCCTGCCTATAGGCGAGCATTACTGGGTGCGGTGTTGGAAGAGACACACGGCCTGCTGAACGAGGAAGAGACATCAGCGGTGTGGGTGACCGAAGCCATTCCGGGTGCCGGTGAGGACGCAGTCGTGAGTGTGATGAACACCCGTCATGGAAAGGGCTGGGTCATCGGTACTCCGGCAGATCGGGAAGCCGACAAGAACGCCATCGCCCACGGAAGAGAGGTCGTGAACGGTGGCACCTATAACAGGGACGTTTGGACCGCCATCAAAGAAAACGACGCAGCCGTATCGTCAGCCACCGACTTCTCGTTGAAGCCCACGCACGGTCAGGGGCTTGGTTACGCACATGCCAAGCCGACGAAGTTGACGAAAGCGATACAGGCATACGCGAGGAAGGCTGCAATGTTTTTGGAAGACGAGAGCCATTTCGAGATCAACATGATTGACGATGACCGGTGGCAAAAGGAAGCGGCAATCCATATGACCCGTCGCATCGACTTCAACTGGCTTGTACTAAGGCGAGCAGGTTGGGGCACGATGACCACGAAGGAGTTGGCAGTGGCATTGGATGACCTGATCATCCATGAGTGTGCCCACAAGGAGGCACCGGACCATTTGACGACGAGGTATTACACCGCCTGTACAGCGATGGGTGCCAAGTTCAGGACCGGTTCCATGAAGTGGCGCATCGACCCACAGGAGTGCAAATGATGTCGAATGAAGTGAAGTGGCTTTGCCTAGACTGCGGTCAGAGTAAGACCACGATTGAGATGGCTACTCAGACGCCGGACCTGACAGCGGAGACAGGTGAGTCTGTTGGCTCATGCAGGAAATGTCGTTCAATGACTCAGGTGCCATGCGTTTCTCCACACCCCGACGTAAAAGGGTTGTGGTGTGAACTACCAGAGCAGCATTACGGGGTCCACATGGTCACGAAGGAGGGAGAGGATGTCGATTGCTGGTTTCGGAATGGCGAGCATCCCGATGCAACCGACGACTCCTACCGCATCCCAGTGACGGCGTGGAACTCCCATCCGGAGCGCCATGCTTCGATGAATGACATTATAGATAACTACCAAACCAAAGATGCACAGGAGTAGGACGATGCTATACCACGCAACATATGAGAGCCGGATCGGCAGCATCTTCGAAAAGGGGCTCACGCCGGGCATGGACGGATGCGTCTATCTCGCCGGACCAACCTTCGCACATGCCGCACAGTTCGTCTACATCCGCCCGGAGCAAGGCGAACCCACACAGATAGAGTTCAACGGCGAGAAGACATGGCTACCGACGATCGTGCCCAACGACAGCATCTATGTGTGGGCCATCAAGGAGAGCGACCTTGACTCAAGCCTGCTCCGTGAATCAGGCGACGCCTACCTCGGACCCAACTCCTTCTGGCAGGCGGACACCGTGACCTACGAGTACGAAGGAACCATCGACAATCACAAACTAGAACTGGCCTATCAGATACCCACGGTAGGGCTAGACACGGGAGCAAATGTTTAATCAAGATAGGTTGGTATTCCGACATTCGATAGATACATTGATCTAGATGTCCAGCAAGTGGACGACAGAGGCGAGCCAACTTGGCTTGTCATCCAATACGCAACTACTGGAGGACAGTACCTATGCGTGAAGTAAAGCAGTTCAAGTTCGCTCGCAATGCGGGCGGCAATGCTAAATATAACTGGGACAAGATTCTCAACGGCAAGAACTGGGAACTAACTCAGGGCGAAGATTTTGAGATGGAACCCCGCACCTTCGTGGCTCATTGCCACGGCACGGCGAAGCGTCGTGGCGTCAAGGTTCGGACCCACACCAACTTGGAGAATCGGACGGTCGTCATCAGGGCGTACTCACCCGACGCCGAAGCCGAAACTAATCCCCCGGTACTCGCATCTGTTGCGAGTTACGACGAGGATGGAGTACAGGTATGAGTGAGCCAGTGTTCGGATCGATTGATGCCGCAGAGGTGTCTGTGAGATCCACCCGTTCAAAGGCCAACGCCATGAGCAAGGATAACTTGAACGATCTGTTGAGTGTCCTTTGCTATGAGCAACCGACGGGTGACAGCCTGTCCTACAGCCAGATGGGTCGAGGCAAGACAAGCGCACCTGCAACCATCTTCTGGAACACCGTTGCCGAGAGGCTGACCAGCAAGCCGCGTGAGTGGGCGTTGATCCGCATCTTCAAGGCGGCGGACACCCCGGCAGCCCGTGCCCACGCGGTGGGTCTCAAGCGTCGTATCGTGAAGCACGAGTTGAAGGCGTTACGCATCGTGGCTGGAATGAACGATACCTACGAGTCGGTGGTTCGTGTAGATGCCAACGGCGACTATCGGGTCTATGCCCGGTACATGCCGTGTGATTCACCTGCCTGATCGTGGAGTTAGTTACCTCGGGGGATGCTATCCTCGTCACATGGCGAGTAGTGTCCTCCGAGAACTGACCAAATGACAGTCGTGTGTGAGTTCTGCGGAAAGAATCTGAACCCACGAACTCAGGGATCGTATAAACGGGTTCTTTGCTGGTTGGAACCGGGCAAGATCACAGGGGCCAGACTCATTAGTGATGCTGCCGGATGGGCACATCCACTCTGTGTTGACCTAGAGATGAGAAAACGCAAGGGGCAGGCCACTCAAGAAGAGGCGCTGTTCTAACTAGCGTTGAATATCCGTCCAACCCATGTACAGCACTATGGCGAGCAGGAACATAGCGCCATAGCCAATCCACTCAAACACTTCTAACATCAGTCGTCAAATCCATTGCGATCAGGTGGTCCCATGTAGTTCTCTTCTGAGAGAATCTGTTCGCATTGACACTCGTCATGGCAGGGCCACCCGAGGGCGTGGATATGTAGTTGGGCAGTGGCGAGTACCGCTTTCACGCTGTTGTTCATTTGGCGATAAAGCAGTTCCGGGTCATCGCCTGTCATCAGATCGAATGGTCCGTACATCACAGCGAACTCTGCTTGCCCCATCGGTTTCTCACATTCCTTGATGGTCAAGTGCAATCCAGAGTGGTGACATTGCGTTCGGGAGTTGGGTTCGTGATTCCCTTCACATTCTGACCACATTTGCCAAGTGTCCATACGATAAGACAGCCCGTAGTAGTTTTCAACTTCCTGCTGTTCCGACAGCATTTGATTGAATGCGACGAATTTGCCGAACAGGCGGCGGGCAGCAGAATGAGTCAAGGACACGGCGTTATAATAACACCGCTGTAATTCTCAATGTGGGAACTACCCCATCAACTTTGACTAGACGTTGGTAATCCACAAGTGAATTGGTAAGATACAAGATGCCTAGTAAAAAGGTAAGAAAGAACCGATTACGCGGAGTAATCCGTTGCACGGAATGCCTATGGTACGTCGGGCGACAGATGCTAGAAGACCGCGACTATATTTGTCCGATGTGCGAAGCACCGATGTCACGAACCAACACGGATCAGTCTGCTGACTGATGGACGTTCCTGACAAATTTCGCAACAATTTGGGCGACCTTATTCAATTCGAGCCAACCCCTTGGAAGGTGGACGCATTATGCAAGAATATGGACACCGAAGTATTCTTTAATACCGAGGAGCCACATGTTCTGAGGATTGTTTGTGGTACCTGTCCAGTACAAAAGAAATGTTTGGATTACGCACTGCGTAATCTGGAGTTTGGCTTTTGGGGTGGGACGAACGAACAAGAGCGACAGAGTCTGCGGCGAGTACGAAAGATGTTCCGCACCGAACCCACGGAGACACCATCGTGATACTGATACCAACCTTTAACCGTTTCACCGAACATCCGGCTTCGGTTGGTCAGACTTGGGGTGAACATGCGCGCTTTGCGTTGTCGGCCTCAGCGATAATGGCGTGGGCATCCTTCGCTGCATTGGTGCATGCTGTGGCCCCGCCCCTATTCAAGACGACGACCCACAACGCGCTTGAGCGTTTGTACGCCATGTTTGTGGAGCGGGAAACGTAACTCCTATTCAGGCGAGGCGGTGTGGTGGAACGGGCATACACAGGAGACTTAAAATCTCCCGACTCTTGAGTCATGCGGGTTCAAATCCCGCCACCGCCACTCGGGAGCGTAACTCAATTGGCAGAGTAGCGGACTTTTAATCCGACGGTTGCGGGTTCGATTCCCGCCGCTCCCACCAAGCCCCCATCGTCTAGTGGTTAGGACGCCAGCCTTTCACGCTGGTAACACGGGTTCGATCCCCGTTGGGGGTACCAGTCGGCGGTAGTTCAACTGGCAGAACGCCGGGTTTTGGACCCGGAGGTTGGAGGTTCGATCCCTCCCCGCCGAGCCAGTCCTGAGAAACTCGACAAACCCTTGACAGGCGGGCCGGGGTCGGCTAGACTGGGGGTACATCAAACGAAAGGAAACCATGACAGACACGACTACCCGCCCCATGCTTCCCGTGAAGGGATCGCTGGTCGCAGCATTCGCCACCGGAAACATGGTGGAGATGTGCTTCCAGTCTCCCGACGGTGACTCGTCCGATTCGCAGACTTTCTCGCTGCGATGCAAGGATCCGAAGCAGGCAGAATGGATCGCCTCGCTCCATCGGACGAAGTGGGGAGTTCCGGACTGGTCGGAGGTTCACTCCGCTTAGGTTCCGACTCCCATCGAAACACCCTCGCCCAAATGGGCGGGGGTTTCTTCATGTCTGAACAAGTTGCTGGGCGCAAGCCCCGTGGATGGCTCGGCAACGCTGCGCCAGTCAGTAGTGAGCGGACAGGGAGTTGAACCCTGCGATACCCGGGCTACACAGTTTCACGCTGCAATACGCCACGCTGTGCATTTACATTACCCGGGGACACCATACCTTTGGCCTCCCGAACCCAGCATAGCCGCACTTGACAGCGGTGTCAACAGGTTGTAGGATGAAGGTATGAACATAAAGAGGGGACTCACAGGAATACTCATGGCAGCAGCCGTAGCCGGTGGAGTGTGGGCGTTCGGCACAGCCAACGCAGCACACGTCAAGTTCACCTGCTCAACGGAGCCAGTTGTGGCCCAAGCCTTTGACACGATCTGGCAGATCGCCTCCGACAACTGCGAAGGTAACCTCCAGAACGCTGTCCACCACATGATCCAACTCAATGACGGTTCGGCCACCCTTCAGATCGGCCAGACTGTCCAGATCCCAACGGAGAACTAATGTCAATTAAGACCAAGACCATGACCATCGAACTGACCGCCGAAGAGTTTGGCGCCCTAGCGGGTGCTGTCTCTACGGAGTGGCAGAAGCGCATGGAGGAAGGGAACCGACCAGCCAGTCGCTACATCAGTGTTCGTCTACAGGACGCATGGATGAAGATGCTGCGCGCATGGCATGGTCCAGACGTAGAGGACGGGATGCTCGCTTCCTCCGATTGGGTTACCTTGTTCCAGCCGAACCCAGCGACACCTGAGACAACCGAAGGCGATGGCCTGATGGCAGAAGTCGTACCCATCCGCTAGAGCCGCAAACCAGATGCTACTGTGGCTAGATGATTCCAGTCACAGGCAAGAACGTTGACCTCTCCCTTCTCCACCCGCGCTTCGTCAAACGACTAGAGGCCTTCTTCCAAGATCCTCAGATCGTTGGTCGGGTGAAGGTGAGTAGCGCCTGTCGCACTTACGCGAAGCAGGCGTACTTCTACAAGAAATACAAGGCAGGAACTGGCAATCTCGCTGCCAACCCAGACCGCCGCTTCGGGGCCGGCGGCTGGTGGAGAGGAAGTTGGCACATGACGCAGGACGACGGATTCTGCTACGCGGTCGATCTGCACATGGTCAGCAACAAGATCGCCAAGTGGGAGGTCAACAACATCGCCACCCGCTATGGCGTTGTCCCCACGATCAAGGCTCGTGAGTGGTGGCATCATCAACCTCGCGATGCCGAAGGTTGGTTCGACGCACCAGCGATGAGCGAAACCAAAGAAGAGAAGACCGAGATAAAACCTGACTTTCTCGCCATCCTGGCCTACATCGCTGCTTGCGCAGATCAGGTGGCAGCCACACCGTTGTCGAAAAGGCGGAACTCGCGTGGCCCCATCGTCGGCACTCTGCAAGAGCGCATCATCATGCTCGGCTTCTTCGGAACAATGAAGAACACCGGTCAATACGGTTGGCGTACCCATTGGGCGGTCAAGAAGTTCCAGAGGATGGAAGGACTGACTAAGGATGGGTGTGTCGGTCCTCAAACGTGGGAGCGTCTGTGGAATCCGGAGTTCGTGTAGAGGAGTGCCCGTTCTGCGAGATCGCAGGGCTGGAGAACGGGTGGGAATCCAAGGGTGCCGGCACGACTATCGGTCGATCATCTGCTGCATTCCCCGACAACTACCCGGTTACACCCGGACACACGCTGGTTGTCCCACGCAGGCACGTTATGAATGTGTTCCAACTGGATATTGATGAGCGATACGACCTGTGGGCAATGGTCGCTCTGGTCGCCGACCACCTTCGAAGTTCGGGAGTTACCGACATGAACATCGGTACGAACGTCGGGGCTTTCGCCGGCCAAACGGTTGAGCACGCACATGTTCACGTCATTCCACGAACAGAGGGAGATACGAGGGATCCCCGTGGGGGCGTTCGATGGGTGATCCCAGAGAAGGCTCGCTATCAGGCGATGCCCAACTATCCGGCATGAAGAAGCACAAGGAACAGCGCAAGACGGCTCGGGCTCAGAAGCGAGCGGAGTACCAGAAGAAGAGGAACCGGCGAGCGATGAAGAAAGTCAAGAAAGAAGCGACGCCGACTGGTCGGACCTCCTATCCAACCATGAAGTTCTGACCATGGACTTGCAGGACTACGAGCCGGGCAAGGACATGGGGATGGACTGGTACATGTGGAGGATCGTACATCTGGTGGATGAGGTCAATCGACTGACGGACCTGCTGTCCAGTGAACAGGCAGCCGCAGATCACGCACGGGATGCACTCATCCTCGGTGACTCAGACTAACTAGCGGGTCGAGATTGGGTATCGGGAGGGCCTTGGCTAGTGAGATTATTGAACCCCCCGCTGGTTCATTGGGTACCGGGACGAGTTCGGAGGGGCTCAAGGCTTTGGCTGGTGAGAGTGACCGTCGTATCGGCTAAGGGTATCGGCTGTGCCATGGACGGTGAGGTTGTAACCGGCGCTAAGGCTTTGGGTATCGAAGGGCACATGGCCGGTGAGATTTAGGGCTTTGCGTACAGGGGTTCGTTGGTCAGCCAGTCGCTGGATACGGGAGACCAGCCGGTCGCTTCGACCTGCCAGCCCTCGTTGCCGATGACGACAATGTCGCCGACCATCATCGAACGCACGCCCAACTGCTGGGGTAGGTCGCCGCCGTCGATGTTCTGCATCGTCTTCCAGACGTGCTCTAGCCAATACACGCTTGGCATCGGCATGATGTCCATGCGATGAACCTCGTCGAGTTCGTCTAGGCGTGTGATTGACGGTGGTTGCCACGGCGCCTCGCTCAGCCAGTCGGCGTTCTTGCGATAGTAAACGATTGCTTCGGTGTTCTTCATGATCCCATCCTATCCGTTTGTCAAGGAGTTGTCAAGGGTCGCCCTCAGAGCGTCGGCTTCAGTATGTGACTGCCAGCGGGTCCAGTCGTCGGCGAAGTTCAGCGAAGTCTCAAACACGTCACGTCGTGCCTCGTACTGATCGGAGTCGTAGTCGAATCCGTATTCGGCTCGCTCGTCTTCTCCGTGACCTTGGCAGTAGTCGATTGCCGACCCGCAGTAGCCACAGCAGGATACGAACTCTTCGGTGGTGGTCATGACCCCATCCTACTCGCCCGTCAAGGGGATGTCAAGTGTTTCCGGATGAACGCCAAGGGCATCGGCTACGAGCCGGCGAGCCCCGACGTAACGGTTCATCGTGGGCAGATGCTGTTTGACAGCGATCCTTACCGTGCGCCAATCGAGGGGATCCGGTCGGGTTGTCGTGGTGGTGTTCATCGCAGATCTTCCTTGGCTAGAGAGAACTGCCCGGTGGCGTAGTCGGATAGCCCCCCACGCAACATCCATGACTTCTCTTTGTCCCAGCCGACTTCTTGGGTCGCTAACTTCTTGAACTCCCAAAGCGTCATGTTCGGAAGCATCTTGCGTAGAACTTGCGCGAAGGCAAACAGCGCGTAGGTGCCCCAGTCGTCCTCGTCGTGGTGATCGTGCACCCAGTCAGCGAACTCCCAAGTTTTCGTGGCCTTGAGGAACCCGTCGAAGTCGCGTTGCTGCGACTTGAGACGTGCAGCCTCCTGTTTGTGCAGTTTCTCATGCCGGTTCTTCCATCGTTCCCTGTCAGCCTCTGCCCGAAGTTGTCGTTGTGCGTTCGTTTGTTCGCTGGGCGGTGTCATGAAGTAAGAACACCCGACTCGCAGCATGGCTCGATGACCTTGATGCCCAAGGCTTTCTCCTCTTTGCACCACTCTTTGTCGGTTCCTTCGCGTGCCTCGTGGGCGTGACGGGAGCCTTCGCTTTCTACGTTGGCTGCGAAGTGGCCACCCTTTGCCGCCTGAGCCATCTTCGGGATCTCGCGTGACAGCCATGTGGCGCAGTCATGGCATAGGTGAAAATCGATAGGCTCGTCGCCCATGAAGGAGGCGGTATCCCAGTAACCCCCGTAATACCCTGAGGCGGTCATGTGGAGGCCACCGTTCAACTGCGTGCTGTAGTCCTCCAAGGTCGATTCGCCTTCGAAGACGGAGCGTGTCGGAACGGCGCAGCGGTCGCATGGGTAGCGTGTCGTGGTGGCTGGTTCTGTCATATTTAGGGGTGCCTCTCAGCGTAGGTAGGTGAGCCTTTTCCCTCATGCTCAGGAGGTCGATGGCCCTGGCCATCTGGTTGTATCTCCACCCTACCGGAACCAGACGGCGATGTCAAGGCTTCATTGAGAGAATCCGTGTTGCGTCGGGACGCCAGGGGGAAGCCCCGTGAGTGGCGTGTCGGCGTTGGTTATCGACGACTCCATGGCCACGGAGTGGTGGGGGGATTCTGTTGCCACGCTCCCCCGAGCGCCGAGTCTGAGTCAGATGGCCCGGACAGCGGTCGCTACCAGTGACTCACGGGGTGTCCCCAGTGAGTAGTTGGTATTGGCCGTGAGGGCGTACCCTTGGACGAGGTTGATGTCCTCCAAGGTGGATGTCTCCGTGATCGGAGAGCCATCCCTCATGTCCGGGTGGCCGGTCACGGAGTCGGCGGTGAGGACATGTCCCCGACCGTGC
>Ga0302120_10000121_pt1 | contig 31155 bp, 19 predicted proteins | sample AG5_Bottom_MG_FD_203118 | JGI IMG/M metagenome (GOLD analysis project Ga0302120, IMG submission 203118) | Marine microbial communities from Western Arctic Ocean, Canada - AG5_Bottom | ecosystem: Environmental > Aquatic > Marine > Oceanic | place: Canada: Western Arctic Ocean | collected 2017-10-01 | reverse complement strand
CCTCGGTGAGGTCGATCTGGCGGATGGACCGTTCTCCGAGGCGATCGCCTGCTGGGTGCCGCAAGACCCGGACCGGCACGGATTGGCTGAATCCGTGCATCGGGAATTCCGCATCGCCCGTCGTCTGGCAGGCCCGTGGAATCAGAACGAGATGCTCGAGACGTTGCGCGATTGGGGGCTTCTCGACAAGTTGGATTCGCAGCCCGAACATCTCTCTGATGGCGAGCAGCAACGGCTGCTGCTCGCCGCTCACTTGGACCCCGCCCAGCCGATGTGGTTGCTCGATGAAGCCGATGTGCATCTCGATGAGGCCGGCTTCATCGAATTGGGCAAGGCGGTGGTCAAACATCGCGCCCGTGGCGGTCTGGTGATTGTCGTCGCCCATCGCCACGCCCGCTGGAAGCGCATGGCGGATGTTGAGATCGAGATGGGTGATGCCAAACCGCCGCTGGACTATCCTTCGGTCTGGGTCGAGCGCGGCGCTGATCTCGCCCTGCCCCCGAAAATCGACCTCTTCACCCACGAGATGAACCCGGTCAAGGCCGGAGACCTCGTCCTGGTCCAAGGCGACAATGGCACGGGCAAGACCACCCTGCTCTCGGAATGGTCGACCGCCTCAGGCCTGCCCTTCCTACCGACCAGCCCGGACCGGCGATTGCTCGGCATGACCATCGGTGAGGAATTGAGTCTGCAGCACCCCCTGCTCCACGAACAGGCATTGGCTGGCGATGCCGTCGTCATCCTTGGTGCGGAGGACATCGCCGTCCAACAATCTGGCCTTCGCCTCGACCTCGGCCTATCCCATCTCTCGATGTTGACACCCGTGCACGACCTGTCGACCGGTGAACGGCGGCGGCTCTCGTTGATTCCGATGTTGATGCAGGAACCGGATGTTCTTCTGCTGGATGAGATCGATCACGGCCTCGATGACCTGACGCTATCCGACCTGTTCGAGTTGTTGAACGCACAACGCCAAGCCGGTCGTGCGGTGGTCATATCCTCGCACTCCCCCGACCTGCTGACCTGGGCGCGGGTCAGCGGCGGTCGGGTTTGGCACATCGCGGATGGCACAATGTTGGAGGTGGAGGCGTGAACCTTGCCGAGGTGCAGACGTGGGCGGCGACGCCCGGCGGCATCGCCGTTTGGTTGACCGCGCTGTTCGGACTCATCTTCGGCACCATGCTGTGGAGTGCAGACCGGCGCATCCAGATGGGCCGAGAGGCGGCGCTGATCGCTTTGCTTGCAGCGGTTGCCAGTGCGAGCCGGGTGCTGTTCGCCGCCCTGCCGAATGTACAACCCGTCACCTTGCTCATCCTGATGATCGGACTGCATATGGGAGCGCGTCGCGCCAGTGCCGTGGCGATGCTCACCGCCCTGTTGTCAAACATGGCACTCGGCCACGGCCCGTGGACCTTCTACCAAGCCATCGCATGGGCGGCTGTCGGCACCAGTGCTGCGATGTTGCGTCCTCTGCTCACCAGCCGAGACGGCACCGAGGTTCGCCTCCTGCCGCTGGCCGTGTTGGGCTTCATCTGGGGATTTCTGTTCGATTGGATCGTCTCACTCTCCGCCTTGGCACTCTACCAGTCCTTCGCCGCCTTTGCCACATTCATCATCGCGGGGCTCATCTTCGATGCGCTGCACGCGGTCGGCAATGTGCTGTTCACCCTGTGGTTGGCCCCGAGTCTGCACCGCCTATTGTGGTTACATCGACGCCATGAGGCCGGTCGTTGGTTGCCCGACCTGCCCGAGGATACCCTCGTCAGGGAAGCATTCCTCGCCGGCGCAAAGGATTCAGGCAAGGCGCCCGAGGACCCCTTGGCGAGCATCCCGAGATTGGATGTGGAGGACTGAGAATGGCGCGAAAACCCGACCCTCTGACCATGGTGCTCGTCACCCGCAAAGACCTCTCGTTATCGAAGGGAAAACTCGCTGCCCAATGTGGGCACGCCGCGGTCGAATGCGCGCTGAAGGCGAAGCGGGATTGCCCGCGACAATTGGAATCTTGGCGCAACGATGGGGCGCGAAAAATCGTTGTCGCCGCGCCCCACCTCGATGCACTCAAACGAATGTTCGGCGAGGCCCAAGCCGCCGGCATCGTCGCCTACATGGTCCGCGATGCGGGCCATACTGAGATTCCCGCCGGCACGGTGACCGTGGTCGGTCTTGGACCCGGCCCACGTCACAGCATCGATGCCCTGACCGGCTCCTTCTCTCTGGTCAAGTGAGACTGCGCCCTACGGGCGCCCAACCGAGGAATCGGCGGGTTCATGACACAAAGGCGTGCAGGCATCACCGTGTCAGAGGGGTTGTGGGAAGCCGAACTCATCGATGAGGATGAGGTCTACGAGGCCGTCCTCGACGGCTTGATGGATGCGGATGAAACCCGACAAAAGCGCCAACTGGACCTCGCACTCGGCGCCACCGGCGCTGTGGTCATCGCCTTCACCATCCTTGCAGCGATGTGGGGCTCAACCCTGATCGGTGGGAATGACAGCCGCGACACCGGGCCGGGCTCGATCGTCGACATCGCATGGGGTGACTCGATCTACATGCCCCGAGACGCGGATTGCATCGACCCGCAGAACGGCCAAGACCTGCCCGAATACGGCATCGGCTACGAGCCGAGCCTCGCCATCGATGGCCACGGCAACATGTTCATCACGGCGCACAAAGATCTGCGCTGGTCCTCTCCCGACGGCGGTTTGGCCAATCCATTGAGTGGAGAACCGCACATCTACCCCGACGGCGCCTGCCTGTCGGATTACATGACGAGCTGGGATTACTTCGCCTCATGGTTCTGGATCTCCAATGACAATGGCACGACCTGGGGCATCGCAGACAACTTCGAGGAGACCCCGGGGACCATCCTTGAAGGACAGGTCACCAACGGTGCCTCCGGCTCGGCCTGCCTCGGTGATGAGGGTGATATCGCTGTGGATGCACTCGACAGAATCTACTACCTCGACACCTATCTGGAGGACAATTGGATCCACATCTTTTCGGATGGAGGGAATACCTTCGAGAGCGGATTCTGCGACCGTCAATACTCGATGGCCGCGGATGACCGGCCTTGGATCCAGGCCCAGAACAACGGCATCGTCCACTACCTCGGAAACTCCGGGGTTGGCATCCAGGACTGCAGCAATGGACCGGCCCGCTACTGGTACTACCGAAGCGACGACGGCGGCCAGCAATGGTCCCAGTGTTACTCGATGCCCGGCGGCTGGTCGACGATTGCCCCCGAGCGCAGTGGCACACACGTCTTCGTCGCCCAAGAGAACGCCGACACCAACACCGGCCACGTCCTGGTGCGCATCTCGAATGATACCGGACTGACTTGGAACGACCCGATCAATGTCGGTCCGCGCGAGGGCAATTGCCCCGAGGGCTATCCTGTGGTCGAGACCAACGGCGTCGGCACCGTCGCGGTCGTCTGGGCGGACTGCCCTAACGGCGGTACAGGAGAATGGGCTGTGCGCATGGCCATGTCATACGACCGCGGCGCGACCTGGGAGAACTGGGACATCACACCCACGGATTGGGATGGCATCACGATGTATCCCTTCGTCAGCATCAGCGAGGACAATGTCACCGTCGTCAGCTTCTACGGCATCCCCTTCGACAACACGGCGCCAGGCGACTATGTCGCCGGCCAAGAATGGTATCTCTACAGCGGCGCCATCCGTGAACCCCACGCCAACGACACCTTCGACTACCAGATTGCAGCACGCAATGCCGACGGCACACCCGAGGTTCTGCATCGGGTCACACAGTACGAGGCGGACAATGGCGATACCCACGCGCTGCACGACTTCTTCGAGACCGTGATCAGTCCGGATGGAACCTGGGTCGGCATCGCCTATCAGGTGAACATCGGCGCCCATCCCTTCGAATCAAACGAGGAACAGCGCTACATCAAATTCATCCGCGGCGACCTCGATCTCTGAGGTGAGGCGATGTCGCTAATCGATGCCGATATTCGCAAGGCGCAGACGCTGCCATCGAGATTCTACACCGATGCAGACCTGTTCGCTGAAATCATCTCAGTTTTTTCTTCTGAATGGCATTTCGCTGCTCATCGTTCACAGTTGTCAACGGTGATGCCGGTCGACAATGCATTGCGCGAACCAATGATCCTCACCGCCTCGGATGAGGTTCGCTGTCTCTCGAATGTATGCACCCACCGCGGCATGCTCGTGTGCAATTCTCCGGATGAGAAGCGCCTACAATGCCCCTATCATGGCCGCACTTTCGGACTCGATGGGACCTTTCGCAACATGCCGGAATTCGATGAGGTCGCCAACTTCCCATCGCCTTCAGACGACCTTCCTTCCTTTCCACTCGGTGAGTGGAAGGGATTGCTGTTCAACAGCCTGTCCGCCTCTGGATTTGATGACTTCATTTCCTTCGTTTCCAAACGCATGGATTTCCTCTCCGTCGATGCCTTTGTCCATGATGCGTCCAGACATCGTTCATACCAGATCGATTGCAATTGGGCGCTCTATGTCGAGAATTATCTGGAGGGATTCCACATTCCTTTCGTGCATGCGGATTTGCATGAGGTATTGGATTACTCCACCTACAGAACCGAGCTGTTTGACCGCGGTGTGCTGCAGGTCGGCATCGCCAAAGAGGACGAGGCCTGCTTCGACCTGCCCGATGATCATCCGGATGCCGGCCAACGGATCGCTGCGTACTATTTCTGGCTCTATCCAGGTCTCATGCTGAACTTCTATCCGTGGGGATTGTCCGTCAATGTGGTGATTCCCGAAGCCGTCGACAAGACCCGGATTGTCTACCACGGCTTCGTCGGCAATCCAGACGCCCTCGGCAAGGGCGCAGGCGGGGACCTCGACAAGGTCGAGGCCGAGGACCAATTCATCGTCGAACGGGTCCAGAAAGGCGTCTCGTCCACCGCCTATGACCGCGGCCGATACTCTCCCAGCAAGGAGACCGGCCCCCATCATTTCCACAGAATGCTCGCTGAATCCGTCCGTCGTGAAGTCTAAGACCGGGCCGCATCAGGCCATCTCATGGTCGTCGTCGTTACCTTGGATGCATCCGAGTGCGAAGACCTGACCGCTGCTTGTACAGGCATCGGTGGCTTGGTCGAGTGGCTCGATGCATTGGAGGGGCGACCTGGCCTTGCTGAACTCGGTGAACGGCTCGAAGAGGCCGTGCTCAATGTCGATGCAATCGACAAATGCGTCGGCTATGCCGACGCGGGCTACCAGCGCAACATCGTCAAAATCACCGAGCATTACGAGATGGTGCTCGTCACCTGGAAGCCCGGCCAAGACACACCGATTCATGACCACACCGGCAGTGATTGTGCCTTCAACATCGTCGCCGGTGAATCCACCGAGACCGTCTACTCACTGAACGAAGATGGCCGAGCTGTCACCAAGGAGGTCCGCATCTACCTTCCAGGCACGGTCTGTGCTGCCGACGAGTCCGACATCCATCGTGTCTCCAACGACACAGATGTGAACCTCATCAATCTCCACGTCTACACCCCACCCTTGACTGGATTCGGCATCTATGATGCCGCCTGAGCGGACGGCTCATGAGGGCCCGCCTGTTGGGGTGGTCCGATGGGACTGCGTTCGTTTCTGCATCGCCTGACCGCGCCGAGCCGTGGTGATGCGTCGTATCGGTCCTCATTGGGACCGGTCAAGCTGGTGTGCATCGTCGATGCGTCTCTCAAAATGGGCAAGGGGAAGATTGCCGCCCAGGTCGGTCATGCCTCCGTCAAGGCGGCGCTACGGGCCGCGGAGACCTTTCCCGATGAGATGGCCGTGTGGATGGCGACCGGCCAGCAGAAGGTCGTGCTGAAGGGCACCTCGGAGAATCTGTCATCGATGATGGATGCCGCGAAGCGAGTCCATCTTCCCGTCTGTTCGATTCGAGATGCAGGGCGCACCCAGATTCCCGCCGGTTCGTTGACTGTGGTCGCGATCGGACCTGCGGATGAGGACGAGATCGATGCCATCACTGGCGAACTCAAACTACTGTAATCCAGATGGAATCGGTGACGGAGTCGCTACCATCGTAGACCAGCAGGGTGAACTCCCAGGTTCCAACGCCCAGTCCACGGATGGTCACGGTCATGTTCATGCCATCAAACGTCACTGAGCAATTGTCGCAACTCCACTCATATCGAAGCCCCGCCGGACCTGCATCCGGGTCGGATGATCCGCTGCCATTGAGAACGAAGTTGTCGTTCACACCGCCGCTTTGGTTTCCACCTGCATCTGCGATTGGAAGGACATTCGGTGGGTAACCCGGCCATTGCGAATTGACCTCTTCGGTATAGCTGACGATGAATTCGCCGTCATCGACGGTCAGCGTGACGTTGTACATGCCGTGGATTGGATAGTTGTGATAACCACGTTTTGAGTTGGAGAAATTGCCATCCCCGAAGTCCCATGTGTAGATGCAGGCATCGGCATCGGATGCGTTGCTGACGAATACGACGAATCCATTCGACAAATTGAGGGAGTATCCGCTGAGTGTGGGGGCCAGGTTCGTGTGATTTTCCACATCGACCCACCCACGTGTGACACCGCCTTCTCCATCGCTCACAGTCACCCAGACCCGGCGCGAATTTTGTTGATTGAAGGGATGGCTCTGGCTCTGTCCATCGCCATGGTTTGTCAGCGAAAATTTGCCACCATCTTTGGCATTGAAATTCCAGAAATAGGTCAGTTCATCGCCGTCGACATCGGTTGCGTTGGCGAAGAAATCGTAGACGTAGGGATTGGTTGAGACCAGCGTCGCCGTGACGTCGTTGATCTGAGGCGGCGTATTTGCTGAATTCTCACCGAAGACGACCTTGACGGTGACCGTATCATTCGTCGATTCGAGCAGGGTGATGTGAATCGTCCCTGTCGGGTCGGTCCAACTGCGTCCGGGCAGGAGATCAGTGTCCATCTCCCCCTTCCACATGTGGGTTTCTAGGGTGGTGTCGATGGCCAATGTGCCGAGGCCGCCTCCACTGGCGGTGTGGAGCGCGCCGGGCGCGAAATTCTCTGTCAGTTCGGCGGTTGAGAAATTGCCTTGCGAGCGTGGCGTGAGCCAGTAGTAACGCTCGCCTGATGCATCGTTTGGAATCGGGATTCGGATGCCATTCGCATCGGCATTCTCAATGGTGTTCAGGGTCCATTGGCCATCGCTGGTGACCGTTGTGAGATTCTCTTCGTCAATCCATCCCATCTGGTAGGCATCCGACATGCTGAACGATGGCAAATTGGCGGGCAATCCCATCGGCGAGTTGTAGGTGCCATAGGTGAACAGTTGCCCGGTCAAACTGCTGTAGAATCCAGCGTGTCCAAGGCCGAATGAATGCCCCATCTCGTGGTGAATGATCTCGTAGACGCGCCCTTGGAAGTAGAAGGCAGAGTTGATCTGGAGTCTACTGGCGATGATTTCGACGGTATTTCCCTGGTTGTCGGTGATGTTACGGGAATCGATGCCGAGGCTCGAGAAACTCGAGGTGGACTGATGGCTGTGACCACCGACGATGATTCGGTTGAATTCGCTGAGGTTGTAGCCATCATCGATGACCGCCCCATAGACTTCGTTCGAGCCCGTGCCAATGTCCGATAATTCATACGGTCCGGCGACGGTGACGTTGAACCAGACCTTTCCGTAGGAGACGTTGGAAAACCACGATCCGACCGACTCAATCGCAGCTTGAATCTCGGGGACGGAGTCGGTCAGATTCTCTCCCGGATAATGGGCTGCGATGACGAGAACGTTCTGCTGACCGACCGCATTCTGAATCGTCAATGCCTCCAAGTCGAGCGGTGGGGGTGGGAATATGCAGGAGCCGTCATCAACCTCCGCTATCGGGTCAAAATTGGTTGCATTCGGGTCTGTGCAGCCCTCTTCGGGTGGTGGCGGGAAGACGCAGGACCCGTCGTCGACTTCTGCCGCGGGGTCGTAATTCGTCGCGTTGACATCAGTACAGCCCTCGACCGGTGGTGGTGGAGGCGGGAATATGCATGACCCGTCGTCGACTTCCGCCGCGGGGTCGTAATTCGTCGCGTTGACATCAGTACAGCCCTCGACCGGTGGTGGTGGTGGTGGAGGCGGGAATATGCATGACCCGTCGTCGACTTCTGCCGCGGGGTCGTAATTCGTCGCGTTGACATCGGTGCATCCCTCGACGGGTGGTTCCGGGAAGATGCAACTTCCATCATCGATTTCTGCATAGGGGTCGAAATTGACCGCAGTGACGATGGTGCAACCTTGCACAGGAGGTGGTGGGGCATAGGTGCAGGACCCATCCTCGACGGTCGCATTCTCATCGAAGTTTTCCGCCAGGCCATCCATGCAACCCAGAATGATCGGGTCCGTGGGATTGGGTTCCGCATCGACCGGATCTGTTCCGCCGAGGCACCCTGACAAGAGGAGCATGGAGGTCAGCAGGATGGCGAGCCTCGCGTGGTGCATGGGCCACCCTGTTCGGTTCAGGCACTTGAAAGGCGCGTCAGTTGACGTTGATCACACGGGTCACTGTGACGCTGTGTTCCCCATCCGTAACGGTCAGCGTCACCGTGTAGGCGCCGGCCTGAGCATAGGTATGCATCGGAGTATCGCCCTGCTGTGTGGCTGATCCATCACCGAAATCCCAAGTCGATTCGCAGAGGTCCCAATCGGAGTAGTGTGCGAAGAAGACGACCAGAAAATCGTCATAGATCGAGCGGGTGATGTTGTCGACGATCGGCGCCGTGCTGTTGTAGCCGAACACGTCGACCCATGTTTTGGCCACCCCGCCTGCTCCATCGCTGACCCACACCCAGACCCGGCGACCATTGTCGTTGTTGTATTCCTTGGAGATGGAGAATCCAGCGTCGAATCTGCTCTGACTGGAGTAGGTTTGTTGGTATCGCGCTGCATTCGCTGCGCTCCAGAAGACCGTGAGATTTTCGCCCTCTGGGTCGAATGCCGTGATGTTGTAATGGACGAGAAGAGGGTTGTTCGCATCGATCGTTGCCGTGAGACTCGTGATGACCGGCGCTTGATTCGCAGCGCCCGCTAGTGTGATTTTCACCTGCACCCAGATGCCCGTCTCATTGGCCGAAGTCACGGTGAAATGAACCGTACCGGTCGGATCGCTCCACGTCCGTCCTGGCATCAGATGTGTATCCAAACCCGTGGCATTGGTTTGGGTCTCTGGCGTGGCATCGAGTGCCCATGTGTCGGCGCCGGCACTGAACAGTGCATTGGCATAGGCGATTCGAGGGTTGTTTTGCGGATAGGTCTGGATGATCTCGCCGGTCGAGTCACCATTTCCAGACGCGCTGCGCGCGCCGATCCAGTACCATCGCTCACCCGTGGTATCTCCGGGAATAGGGGTCCGCAGTCCACCGGCGCCTGGGAATTCCACATCCGAGATGAAATGGGTCCCATTTGAGACGGTGGTAATGATATCGGCCTCGGGAATCCAGCCGAGTTTGGCCTTGGACTGTGCGCCGAATTGCATCTGCCCGTAGAATGCGCCGTCTCCCATCGAATCATCGGCGTTGCGGTAGGCATGTTCCTGACCAGTGTATCCGGAAGTGTACCCCGCGTGGTGAAGGCCGAGACAATGGCCGAATTCGTGAACCATGACCCCTTCATTGCCGGGTTGGAAGGTGTAGGTGCCGAAGATTGAACCATTGATTTGGATGGTGGTGCCGTTGCTCAACTGTCGAGTGGCAGAGCCCACACCGACTGAATTCGCATTGCCGCCTGCGCTCACGCCGGGTGGATAGAATTGCTGTGTTCCGAGCACATAGAGGTCATAATCCTCGAGCACGAATCCGAGATTCAAAGTCTCCTCCCACCATTGCGCCTTCCACAGCAACTGACTGCTGAGGTTGAACCAACCCGTATAGGTCACGTTGAATGTCACTTGGCCGAAGGATGCATCCTCATACCATTCGGTTACGAATTCCATCAACGCCACCTCCTCGGCGGGCGTCGTGATCGGTGTTTGATTGGACAATTTCCCCATCATCACGAGGATTTTGATCTCACCCATGGCCTGGTCGATGGTCGCATTGTCAAGTCCCGCCTGCGGGCCCGGGAATACACAGGAATCGTTGAACACAATCGCGAGTGGATCGAAATTCAATGCTGAGGGATAGGTGCAGCCTTCGACGGGCGGAAAGACGCAGGAACCGTCGTCGAGGGTTGCGGCAGAATCGTAATTGGTGGCGTTCGGGTCCATGCACCCTGGGATGTCTGGTGGTGGGAATGTGCAGCTTCCATCATCGACTTCAGCAGCAGGATTGTAATTCGTCGCATTCGGGTCCATACAGCCCTCGACCGGCGGCGGTGGATAGGTGCAGGAGCCGTCATTAACAGTCGCAGTGGAATCGTAATTCGTCGCATTCGGATCCATGCACCCTGGAATGTCTGGTGGTGGGAATACGCAGCTTCCATCGTCGACTTCAGCGGTTGAATCGAAATTGGTTGCATCCTCATTCGTACAGCCTTCAATTGGCGGCGGCGGATAGGTACAGGAGCCATCATCGAGGGTCGCGCTCGCATCGTAATTTGTTGCTGTAGGGTCCAGGCAGCCCGCAATGGGATCGGGCGGATATGTGCACGATCCATCATCTGTGGTCACAGTCGCGTTGTAATTCTCGGCCGTCGCATCGGTACAGCCGAGAAGCAGAACCGGTTCAGGTTCAGGTTCAGGCCCAGGATCTGGACTGATTGGATTCACGGGATCATCTTCTGTGAACAGACCCAGAGGGATCAGCATGACGAAGAGCAGAATGAGCACGAGAAAAGGCACGATGGCTTGATGTCGGCGTTCCATTGGAGTGTCTTGTGATGTTCAGACACTTGAAGTCCATGCAGGGTGGGGGGGGTTGCATGATGCTATGTGCGAGGTCGCCTTGGACCAGCCCATGCGCGAGTTCCCATCCGACCGTGTTGACCTGCGCAGTGACACGGTGACGCAGCCGACCGCGGCCATGCGCGCCGTCATTCAATCCGCCGAGGTCGGCGATGATGTGTTGGGAGATGATCCGACGGTCATCGCCCTGCAGGACAAGATGGCAGCGATGCTTGGCAAACAGGCCGCGCTATTCGTCGCCAGTGGCACGATGGCCAATGCTGTGGCCATCCGCACCCACACTTCACCGGGTGACGAAATCGTCACCGAACGTCATTCTCACATCTATGAGTACGAGGGCGGCGGCTATGCAACCCTCAGTGGATGTTCAATCGCATTGGTGCCCGCCGAGATAGGAATCATGGTTCCCCAGGATGTCCAGAATGGAATCCGCAAGGCATCGGGTTCGCAATCCCACTACCCGGATGCCAGTCTGATCTGCGTGGAGAATACCAGCAATCGAGGTGGCGGATCTTGCTATCCCCAGTCAACTCTCGATGAAATTGCATCGATTGCAAAAGCCAACGATTGCGCGAGCCATGTCGATGGGGCGCGATTGTTCAACGCGGTCGTCGCCACCGGTACGGATGCAGCGAGAATGGTGCGAGACTACGACAGCATCAGCATCTGCCTCTCCAAAGGGCTCGGCGCGCCGGTCGGCAGTGTGCTCGTCGGCTCGCAATCCTTCATCGACAAGGCCCACCGCTGGCGCAAGATGTTCGGCGGCGGCATGCGCCAGGCCGGCGTCCTCGCCGCGGCGGGATTGTATGCGCTGGAACACAACATCGACCGCTTGGCCGAGGACCATGCCCGTGCGAAGACGATCGCAGAAGCGGTCGCTGGGATGGATGGTTTCAGCGTCGAGTTGGATGCGGTCCAGACCAACATGGTCTACATCACGACTGATTCACCCGCAGCAGAAGTGGTCGCCGGATTGGCCAAACATGGGATCGATTTGTTTGACATCGGCCCGAATTCCATTCGTGTCGTTACCCACCTGCATATCACCGACGATGATGCTATGCGAACCATCGGCGCATTCGCCGCACTCTCAGCCTGAAGATTGAGAAGGGGGATGGCCTTCGTCGGGTCATGCGCAAGGCCCTGCCCATCGTTCTGTTCGTCATGCTGCTCTTGCCCGCGCCGATGCAAGGTGTGCCCGCGACCGACCTATCGGATACCCAGGGCATTCTCGGGGGGAATGAAATCCACCTGACCGGAGCCGATGGAACGACGTTGACAGCCGGTGGCAACATGGAGGAATCCCCTCAAGTCGTGGAGGTCTACACGGCGACGTGGTGTGAGAATTGCGTGCCCGCAGAAGATGCATTGATGGCGGCGATCGATGGCGAGGATGCGACTGTTCTCGCCTTCCACCGTTTCCTCGGTGAGGCCGAGGACCCATTCGGCACCCCACTCGGAGATGAACGCTGGATTGCATTGTATGGCGAGGCATCGAAAGAAGCGGTCGGCATCGAGCGTGCCCCACCGACGATGGTGATCGATGGAACGCGATTGAAAGCAGGAAGTTCACCGGATGGTGAGAGTTTGGAATCCGATTATGCAGAGATGTTTGCTGACAAACATGAATTCCGTGGGTATAACGGGATGGAATCCGATTTCAGTTGGACCGGCGACAACAATTCTGGAACGCTGAACTGGAAGATGGATGTGCTCGAGGATGACAATTTGATCTGGACACACCGGCTGATGGTGGTCGAGGCGAGTGCATATTTCCCCGAAGGGAGTAATGGTCTGGATAATTACACCCACGTCGTCCGCGCAGTCATCGACTTGAATGCATCACTGCAAGACAATGACCGAGAGTGGGGCGGCGAGGTCCAACTCGATTTACCCGCCGCTTGGGATGGTGATGATCTGTCTTTGGTGCTGATCCATGAATGGGAATACGCGCCGATCATCATCGATCCGGAGCCGCCGGCTGACAGCTGGATGCCGGGCTTCTTGGCGCCGTTGGGTCTGTTGGCCTTGGGCGCCGCTGCTGTGGCGCGCCGGGATTGATTTCGTACAATCCTTGAAGAACCCCCGCGCACGACCTGTGATGCTCGGGGGGGCCGCCAGATGGATTGCACATTGACGTTGGAGCACATTCCGCCGGGTCGTTTCCCGGATTGGTTGTTCTCTCATCTGTGTGAGCAGGTGCTCGATGCGACGCTTCCGTCGTTGTTGGTGGTGCATTCTGGGGATGCGGCTCGGGCTGAGATTCTTTCACGGTTGGAGGCGGCCGACATCGGTCCGATTGACCGGTCCCGTCATCATACGCTGGATTCGTTGCGCAAGGCGCTTCATGCCGACATGAGATTGCCGCGATTGCTGCCTTCGGATGCGGCGGGTGCTCGCCTATTGCACGCGGAGTGTGAGGCGGGTGCGCGCGCTGGGATTTTTCCGGTGTTGCACCCTACGCCTGAGCATCGCTGGGGCGAGGGTCGAACGCGCGCCTTGGCTCGTCTTGCTCAGGCCTTTGATATCGAAGATATTCGGCGCTGGAATGGGCCCGGGATGGCCGGATTCCGCGAGCGAATCGCCCGCATGGGGGTGGCGATGAATGGCGTCCATCCATTGGTCTCTCGTCGCACGCTGATCGATGCACTGGAAGCCAGTGACACGGTGCCATTCACCCTCGGTGGCGTGGCGGGTATCGTCCTGATGGACCAGATGCCAACCCTGCCGAGAGCGGAGCGCCGGTTGTTGCTCTCGCTGCTCGCATTCCGCTCGATCCACCAACTCTGTCAGCGGGGAGATGCCGAGATTGGCAATCACCGCCTCGGATTGCACGGAGCCATCCTGCAGGATGTCGAGCCGAGCGTTCCCGAGTGGATTCCAGATCACAACGTCTGGCAGCCCGAGCGTCTGGATTCGGTCGTTCATCGCCTGCTCGTGCCGCGTCGTGGCTTGGCGGTGGATGCAACCCTCGAGGTGCTGCGGGATTGGTTGGAGGGTGCGGACCCTCTCGACGAGGTGCTCATCATCGACCCCGGTCGCACCGAGCGGGCCGAGGCTTGGCGTCGTGGTCTCGCTCGAATTGGTCTCAGGCCGCCGCGCGAGGCGCAGCCACTCAAGGCGGCACCGGCCATTCATTGGTTGGTGGAATCGGCGTCGATCGGAGAGGGTTCGGAAGCCTGGTCGATGCAGCGATTGCGCGGGCTCGGCACCCAACAGAGTCTGGCGATTGAGGGATCTTGGCTACAGTCCGAGCCCCATCCACTCTTCTCCGATTGGAATCCCGCATTGGATGTCGACCGACTCGAATCATTGGCACGATCTTGGCACATTCTCGGCGGACATGGTGCGCTTGGGCGATGGCTGCGCGCAATGGCCTCGCCACCACGTCCCGCACCTTGGCAGGATACCGAGGAGGCGGGGCGCGTCGCGGAGTGCAGTCAATGGTGGCTGCTCAGCACCGTCACTCGCCTTGCGCCCCTGCTCACGCCCGCCGAGCGTTCGTTGATCGCCGAACCCGAGTTCAGGGTCGGTTGTGCGACGGGTGCGACGTTGCCGATTCCTGAAGCCCCCGAGAGTGGGGATGCTTGGTTGGCGGGTCTGGCCGGTGCGATGCGTTGGGAGGATATGATGCCGGATGCAGGCGCTTTGCAGCGATTGCTCGAGGGCTGCGCCGGGCTGCGAAAGGCGGCGGCTGCACTGGGCCAAACGCCGGTCCGCGGCGGGTCGCGATGGATCGAGGGCATGGCGGGCCTTGCCGAGGATCTGCTCGCACCCCCCCGCATCGAGGCCGGGGATCGCATTCGGGTGCTGACGCCCGAGGAGGCGCTCGGTACTCGGGCGAGTCTGCTCCTGTTCACACATTTGTCGAGCACAGGTTGGAGCCTGCGCGCTGAACGACTCCCTTGGCTGGATGAGGCCGAGCGCACCGCACTCGACCTGTGTCGTCCCGATGCGCCCTTGCGAGGTGCGCGCCACGTACTGCATCACCTGATGCACGCGGCCGACACCACCCTGCTGATCGATGCGACCGGATTGGATGAGGATGTCCAACCCGCCGCGCCGTTGGCCGAATGGTTGGCCGAACAGCAGGGTGCACCCGATTCGGATGCTGTGCCCCGCCCCGCCTTCCTCACAGACACTTCGCGGTGGGAGACCGCCTCGGGTGAGCGCACCCGTGGGCACCATCTGTCGTGGCGTCCCGCCCGCATCGAGATGACGGTGCAGGCCGGCGAAGCCCACGCGGTTGTCCATTTGCACGGACGCGGCAGTCGGGATGACCGACAGCGGGCGGGCATCGCCTTGCGCGATGCCTTGGAGCCCGCGGTTCCGCCGCTCAATCCCAACGCGGTGAGCATCGCGCTCGACGCTGGATTGATGCAGGATCGGCTGCGCCGTCAACCGACCTTGGTGGCGGAGGATGAGGATCACCTCAGCATGGATCTGCACGACCGCTTCGTCGGCGTCGGTGACCTGCGAATCGTGCCGACCGGATCGGGCGCTGCGGGGCCAACCAAGCCCCGGTCGGCCGAGAATTGGCCGGTGCTCGGCGGTAAATCGGGGCGTTCCCATCTGCTCGCCATCGACCCGCGCCCGCTGGCGCCCGCCTCGACCGCCCTGCCAATCTTCGATGAACGGCATGGATTGACCGCAGGAGCTGGGCATGTGCGCAATGTTTGGTCGGCGAGTCGCTTGCAGCGTTGGCAGGCCTGCCCGCGTCAGGGCTGGCTCGAGCGGCGCCTCGGTGTGTCTCGGTCCGAGATACAACAGGAGGACCTCGATGCACGGATACGTGGAGATCTGGTTCACGGCGCCCTCGGTGCCATCTTCGAACAGGCTCTGTCACTTCCGGAGGGGAGCGAGCGAAGTGATGCCGGCGCGACCTCATTGCACGGCCTCAATGAAGCCCCGGAGGTTCTCTTTGCCCACGTGCTCGACCATCTTGGCCAGCATGCACCGTGGCTGGAACGCGAGGATGCGACGGCCGCCCAGCGCAGGCACGACCTCATCGGATTGTCAAGAGAGGCGTGGCAAGATTGGTTGGCCAGCCCCCGCCCGATGCCACCGACCGGTCGACTCGGGCGATTGCTGCGGGCTGAACTGGACCTGCACAACGCCGTGCCGATCGCCATGGAATGGCCGCTGGATGGGCTCGAAGTTCCCCATCCGGACGGCCGAACCATCCACCTCTCCGGATTCATCGACCGGGTCGATGCCATTCGCCTCGCGGATGTTTGTGACCCAGAGGTCGAGCCGACCATCGCCCCCTTGGATTGGAATGCGGAGTCCGATTGGAGCCCACGTCGATTGGTTCTGATTCGCGACATCAAATCGATCGATGGCCCGAAGAAAGGTGACATCGGAAGTCGCCATCGCAAGGCCTTGTTCGACGAGTTGCAATTGGGACTCTATGCGCGGGCTTGGGAGGTGGCCCACCCGGGTGATCTGGTCATCGGGGTCGGCATCTCCGAGGTCGGAGCCTACACGAGCCACAGCCTGGAATTGAGTCCGGCATTCGCGGAGACGTTGACCGAAAATGGCGTCGGGGATGTGACTGATTTCACCCACATGACCCACCGGTTGCCCGATGAGGGGGCCGATGCGGCGAGCGACCCATTCCGCGCTTGGATGCGGGAGCGTTTGAGCACGGCCATCGCCATCGCTGCGGCTGCGGATGCTGGCCGGGTCCACGCCACACCTGCGGAAGGCGTTTGCACCTGGTGTCGGGTCAAGGAGGCCTGTGGTCTCTCACCGATTGTTGGAGGTGATAGCAAATGGAGCTGAACCTCGGTCAACGGCTGGCATTGGCCATCGACATGCACCTCATCCTCGATGCCGGGGCGGGCACGGGCAAGACCCAGAGCATCGTCGGCCGTGCCATTGAGCACTATCTATCGGTGGATCAGCGCGCCACACGGTTGTTGCCGGCCGGGCCGCGTCCTGCGCCATTGTCCGGTGGTGCGCTGCGCATCGGATTGGCCGAGCGTGAGGACCTCGCCGCATGGCAGGGACTCTTGCCGAGCGAGGTCGTCGTCCTGACCTTCACCACCCGCGCTGCCGAAGAGATGCGCCACCGGTTGTGGGCTGAATTGAATCGCCTGCGGCCCGGCCCGACCCGCGATGATGGCGGGGAGAGGCGCGATGCGCGGGTCACACAGGATGGCTTGATCGACCAGTTGACGGCGATGCTCGAAGATGCACCGATCGGCACCATCGATGCCTTCCTCTCACGCTTGATCGCACCGTGGCGCGCCGACTTGGCCGAGCGACCGACCGAGGAGATTGTCTCTGATGCAGAACGCCACGTTCTGACCGATCGCGCCCTCGACGGCCTGTGGCGACTGCGCTCGGCTGGAGATGCCGTCGATGCAGGGGTCAGTGGTGAGCGCGCCGCGCAACTCGTCACCAGCCGAGATCGTTTGGCGCGCCGCTTCGGCAGTCGATCAGCGATGCGAAAGGTCCTCTCCTCCCTGCTGTCAAACCGGGTCTTCGTCGACAATGTCGCACGTCGATTGGAGACGGGTGGGTCTGTGGATGCCGCCGATGTCAACCGATTGATCGTCGACTTGCTCTCGCCAGCCGACGCGATGTTCGATGCCTTCGTCGATGAAATCCACACCACCTGTGAGAACTGGTTGAACCTCGCACGCATTCACCAAGGAGCGCTCGAACTCTCCGCTGGGTTGAGCGGTGGCCTGCGCTTCGAGACCTTTGACGAATTGATCACAGCGGGACCGCCCGCAACACGATGGGAACGCTATCTATGGGTCCATGCACTCTGTCTGGTCACCTGCACGGCCTCCTCGCACACGAAGAATGAGGTCAGTGCCTTCAGCGGAGGGAATCTCGTCCATTCCGCCGATTGGCCACGCGGTATTCAGACCTGGGGCAAGGTCAAGGATGCGGCTGCAAAGGAGCGCGCCAAGGCATTGGGGGCTGAGATCGCCGACCTGTGGAATGCACCGATGGGTCAGTCCTACCGTCCGATTGCACGTGCGCTCTTCCTGCTCGATGACACGCCCTTCCCCGTGCCGAATCTGCCCGCCGATTCCGCCTTCCGACCGCTGCGCCTGTCCTCACCGCTGCCCTATGGTCCCCCGGATGGGTTGCGAACCTTCGGGCTGGAGGAGGAGGCCTGCCATCTTCAGGATCTCCTGTTGTGCCACCGTGCTCTGCTCGACCTGTTGCACGAATTGAAGGTCCGCGAAGGCGTACACGAATTCGACGACGTCGCCTCATTGGCGGGTGACCTCTTGCTCGCCCGATGTCCGCGGATCATGCGCGGTCGCTATCCGGTTGAAGTCGTCCGTGCCTTGGATGCCCTGCCCGATGACCCGTGGCGCGATGACCACATCGTTGCCGCACTGGCGTTGATGGAGGGATTCACGCAAAATCCTGAGCTGGCTGCACTGACGGCGGAGGAATCGACGCGACTATTCGAGGATTTGCAAGCACGCTTTGCGCGATTGCGTGAGATTCGGGCTCGTTATCGAGCCTTCATCATCGATGAGGCCCAGGACAACTCTGCCCAACAATGGCGTCTGCTCGGCCGCTTATGGGGCGAGCGCGAGTTGCCCGCGGGTCATCCGGTCCCCGATACTCCGTGGCAGCCCACAGTGTGTTGTGTGGGCGATCGAAAACAGAGCATCTACGCCTTCCGTCAGGCCCAGGTATCCGGCTTCGTCCAGTTCGGTGCGAGTCTGCGACTGACCAATCGTCACGAGATGGCGAGCCTGCCCGCACTGACGCGCGCGCCTGCACTTCGTCGCCCCGAATCGGCGCGCGACCCGCGATACGTGGCCGACGGTGGCTTTGCCACCGCTTCGGATTTGCCAGCATCAAGAAGCGCAGCAGAGGGCGCCTGGGTGCGCTTCGATGCCTTGGAGGAGGGTGCTTCGATCGGTTCAGCCGATGCTGTGGCCCGCTCGGAAGGCCATGTCGAATTGGTGGTCAATTACCGGACAGCCGCTGGACTGCTCGAGCGCATGAACGATTGGTGGGAGGATTTGTTTGACGAATCCCACGACCGATTCCCTGGCGATTGGTATGCCCGGCCTCAGGCTCTGATTCCCGCGCGGGCCGAGGCCGAGGGTCGATTCGAATGGTTGCTGCCCGCTCGCCTCGCCCATGAAGGTCATCCCGAATCCGATCTTGCGGTGCCGCTCGACCCCTTCACCTCGGGCACGACCAAGGAGATGGAGAACGCATTGATCGCCGCCCGCATCCGCGCCCTCCTCGATGGAGCGACGACCCGGGTCGAGGAGACAGCCCAGCCCGATGCGGTGCCGATGGCCCCCGGCGACATCCTCGTGCTCTTACCCAGTCGGTCGAACCTGCCGGACCTGATGGACCGGCTCGAAGCCGCTGGCATTCCAGCCATCGCGGACAAGGAAGGCGGCCTCTTGCTGCGTCCGGTCGTCCGCCCGCTGCTCGGCTTGCTCGGTTGGGTCGCGCGCCCTTCGGACCGCCACGCCGCGGCCACGGTCGCGCGTTCATGTTTGGTCGGGCTCGACGATGCCGGTCTGCAGGCCTTCCTCGGCGATGCCGCAATCGGCGAAGATCTGATCTCTCGATTGGCGGCTCAACTCCCCGAAGGGCCGCACCGTGCACTGGTCTTGCGATGGGCGCACCACGCGGCTGAAGGTGAGGTCCAGGCCGCCCTGCACGATACCTTGGACCATAGCGACCTCCTGCTCGCTCACCCGCGCGGTTCAGAGCGCAGCGATGCCGAACAATTCGTCGGATTGCTGGGGTCTCAATCCGCAGAGGTCGGCGGCGATGCCATCCTGCTCGCCGACCGCATGGCCCACCTCGCCGATGTCGCGGGGCGTGATCTCACCTCCTCCGGAAATGCCACTGCTGATGCGGTGCAGGTGATGACCATCCACGGCTCGAAAGGGCTGCAGGCACGCTGCGTCATCGTCGGTGGTCTATTCAGCGAGGGACAGGGCAACATCAACCACGATTTGCAGGACCGGGTACTCGCAACCCCAGGCATCTTCGCGGCGAATCCACGGCCGTGGTTGACTGAATCCAGTCTGGAGAGTGGGGTTTGGACCCTGGCTCGACGGTTGCAGGAAGCGCAGGTGCAAGCCGAGGCGCGCCGCCTCTTCTACGTCGCCTGCACGCGGGTGAAGGACCTGCTAATCCTCGCCGGTGGCCCGTCGGATTCTCTCGCCGTTCCGGGTGGGGTTTCCCTCAAGGTGCGCAGCCTGCCGATGCCGACCTTTGGCCACATGTGGTTCGATGCATTGGGTTGGGAGCCCGGCGAGGATGGTCGCTACATGATCCCGGTCGCCTCGTTGCCCTTCGCCGTGCACCGGCATGTCTCCGAACTCGGTGAACCGCGGCCCGCGTTCAGCCCATTGGTCCGCATGACGCGGCTCGATGCAGCCGCGCAGTACGCCTTCTCCGTGGTCGAGCCCACCTTGGCGTCGAGTGGGGTGAGCCGCAGCCGCCGCCTGACCATCGCACCGCATGCGCTGGATGCGGCAGCCGCTTGTCCACGACGCCACCAGATGTCGACAAGGGGCGGCCTGTCAACGGAGGCGATCCGTCTGGACATGGCGGCACAGAACCCCGCAGACAGTGCCGCGGAGCGCGTCGGCCTGCCGCCGGCCAATGTTGTCGGTTCCATCGTGCACCGACTCATCGAGGTCGGCCTGCCCAATCCCGGCACCGCACAGGCCAGTGTCCCCCTGCCTCCTCAATGGATTGAAGCGAGCCCAGACCGCCTCGATGATGAATCCGTCATCGTTTCGGTGCTGGCCGAATTGATGCCTCCCGATACCGATGCAGACGAGGTCGCGAACCTGATGCGCACCATGGCGCGAGCGATTCGAGCCGGACCCATCGGTACCCTGTGCGCTGGCGGTAGCCATCGAGGTCAAACCGTGGAAGGCCTGCGCACCGAATGGCCATTCAGTGTTCGCCACACCTTCGATGTCGAGGCTCAAGACACGACCTGGACGCCGCACGGCGCACAGATTCTCGCCGAGATCAACCGGTTCGAGTTCAGCAGCAATGGCATCGCCGACCTCGTCCTCTGCACCCGCCTCGAAAATGGCCAAGGCGCCATCCGCGCCATCGACTTGAAGACCACCGCCGCCGCGCATCTTCATGCGAATTGGGCCCATCCACTACTCGAGGCCAGCGGCGAGGAGCGCCACCCCGCAGAGACGGACCTGCTGCAACATTATCGAATGCAGTTGGCGCTCTATACACGGGCGCTCCAGCGCCAAGAATCCGCCCGGAAGGACCGCGGTCTGCCCTCCCGCATCGTCCTGCCACCCGCCATCCTCGCCGCCGCCACCGGCCGGCTCATCGAGATGACCGAATCCGAGATGGAATCCGCGCTTGCCGACCTCGATACCCTATTGGCCAGCCTCGCCGACCTGAGTCTGGCCGATGAAGAGGCCGAACTGCCGCCCCGTCTGTCGGGAAGCGCGGCAGCCGCTTGCCAATCCTGCCCATTCGCGATCGGTGACATTCGGCTGTGCGCACCGGCGGGAGAACCCCTTGGCCCACGCCCTGTGGAAGAGTCTGCCTGAGAGCAGCCCTTTTGCAGCGGATGGAGGTCGCGCCACCATGCCCGAAGTCGACTACGCTACCATTCACGCCTGGGTCGAGGAACAGTGGGAATCCCACGCCCTGGAAAGTCTGGCTCGCTTCATCGAGATCCCTGCACTCTCACCCGCCTTCGACGCCGATTGGGCAGAGAATGGCCACCTCGACGCCACCATCGACCATTTTCTCGGTTGGCTCGCATCACTCCCGATGAAGGGCATGACCTGCAATGTCCACCGATTGGCGGGACGCACCCCCGTGCTCACCGTCACAGTGGAAGGCACTGGAGAGGGCGAAGTTCTGTTCTATTCACACCTCGACAAGCAACCCCCGTTCACCGGCTGGTCCGAGGGCAAAGGCCCGTGGATTCCCGTGCGCGAGGACCCCTGGCTATACGGCCGGGGCAGCGTCGACGACGGCTATGGTGGCTATCTCTCCGTGCTGTCGATTCTCGCTCTGCAGCAACACGGCATCCCGCATCCGAAGGCGACCTTCCTCATCGAAACCTGTGAGGAGTCCGGCTCATTCGACCTGCCCGCCTATCTCGACGAATTGTCCGATCTGCTCGGCACACCCGACCTGGTGGTCGTGATGGACTCGGGGGCTGGCGATTATGAGCGACTGTGGGTGACGACGAGTCTGCGTGGTCTGGTCGGCGGCACCTTGCGTGTCGGTGTGTCCAAGGAAGGCGTTCACTCTGGCATGGCTGGAGGCATCATCCCGTCCTCTTTCCGCATCGCCCGCGCCATCATCAGTCGCATTGAGGACGAATCCAGCGGCGCGATCTTGTTGCCTCAACTGCGCGTTGAGATCCCCGACGAACTGCGGGCAGAAGCCCAAGGAATCGCCGATGTGCTTGGCGAGAAAGTGTGGACAGACCTACCGTCACTCGACGGTGTTGAACCGCAAACCCCGGGCCTGACCGAGATCGTCCTCAGCGGCAATTGGCGGCCCTCACTCTCGGTCACCGGTGTCGACGGCATTCCCGCCCTCTCCGATGCAGGTAATGTGCTGCGCACCCATACCTCGTTCAAACTCAGCATGCGAATCCCACCGGGCGTCGATGCCGATGCCGCACAAGCCGTGATGACCGAGGTGCTCGAAGCCGATGCACCCCACGGCGCCCACGTCTCCTTTGAGGCAGACGCCGCCGCAAACGGCTTTGCCGCGCCGCCGATGGACGCCGGCTTGCGCGAGGCGCTGAATCAGGCCAGTCTGGCCTCGTTCGGCGAGCCGATGCAGGTCTACTTCGAGGGCGGGACCATCCCCTTCCTCGCCATGATGCAGGAGAAATTCCCCAACGCGGACTTCCTGGTCACGGGCAGCCTCGGACCGGGTGGAAATGCCCACGGCCCGGATGAGAAGCTGCACATTCCCGCCACCAAGGCGGTCACGACCTGTGTGGCCGCGGCGATCGCCTCACTCAATCAGTGAATCAGAGCGTTCGTCGTCGACCCGTGGTCAGTAGCGCGCCCAGCACGATGGACAGCGTACCGAGAACAGCGGTGAATCCGGGGAGTTCGCCACCGACGATAATCTGCTTCTCATCATCGCAGGCCTCGCCAAGTACATCGTCGCAAGATTCGACATTCTCTGCCTCGGGCGGACTCAGGTCGGCGAGTCGCTGCTGGAGATCTGCATCTTCCGGCTCCGAGGCGTTGTGGTTGAACACACACTCGTACACATCGCGAGTCGACACATAGGGATCGGTGTTGCCACGGGTCCAGAAGGTGATCTCCTCTCGGGAGTCACGGAGTTCGATGCTCACCGTACTCGGCCAGAATTTCTGGCAGTACTCGAGTTTGCGGTCGCCGTATCCTTCGCTGCCCCACTGTGCATAGGAGCCTCCACCGGACACACCGTCGGCGTCCGTCATCCAGGTGCCGTTTTCGTTGTGCTGGTTGACCTTGCCAGACCACATCGAGATTCGGGGGGTCGGGTCGAGAACGCTTTCGGCAGTGTCATTGTCATCACCGATCGGGTCAGTGGTGTTGGTGTCGGGAGCAGTTTCGTTGTCATCGCCAATCGGGTCGGTACCGTTGGTGTCGGGGATCGTTTCGTTGTCATCGCCAATCGGTTCGGTCCCGTTGAGATCCGGCGTGATGCCACCATCATCACCCGGGCTGGTACCGTTGAGATCGACATCGGGAATGGTTCCGGTGTTGTTGTCATCATTGCCCGTGTTGTTGTCATCATTGCCCGTGTTGTTGTCGTCGCCATTGCCCGTGTGGGGTGCCGACCCGGCGCAGGCGGTACCGTTCGGTTCCGCGGTGAGCGCGGGAGTATAGTCAACGATTCCGAGGTTGCTGTTGTCGTAGAAGTCGTGGATTGCCGCATCGATGACGTTGCTGTCCGTCGTACCCCACCAGTTATCTTCGAAGTCGACGTTGATGTTGTTCGTGTGCTGGATGCTGATGTCAGCGACGGTGTTGGCACCCCATCCATTGTTCAGGAAGGAGTTGCCCCATACGTGAGGTACAGAGCCACCATACTGGCCGGTGATCACGCCAATTTCGGAGTTGTCCTGGATGACGTTGTGCTCAAGGTGCCAGCCCTGATAGAATGCCTGGACGCCGATTCGGTTGTCCTGAATGACGTTGCAGAGGAGAACACCTCGACCGCCATATGCGGCGATGTCGTTGTTCTCGAAGAGGCTGTAACTGACATCGATGCGTTCTCCACCCGTGATGCCGTATTCGTTTCCGACAAATGTCGAGTAAGAGATTTCCTTGTCCGCTGAGTCGACGCCGACCGTGTTGTTCATGAAGACGACATTGTTGATGATCGCATCGTATCCAGCATAGCCGTGGATGGCAACGTTGTTGTTGAGGAAGGTCGAGTCCTCAATCAGGATGGAACCTTGATGACAGCAGGCGATTCCAACCCCATTCTGTGCGCGGCTGACGATTGCATTGCGCATCACGAGGTCGACATCGAAGTCATCGGTCTGGAGCTGGATGCCGCCCCACTGCTGAGTGGAGGTTGCATTCGCGCTGTCGATGGTGAAGACGACGGGGTCGGCTGCTGTGCCGAGCACATTGAGGTCGCCTCGAACATCGAGCCACCCGCTCGGGGTGAATTCGATGACGACGCCTTTCTCGATGGTCAGCGTCTGTCCAGGCATGACGACGAGCACGTCGTCAATGAGATACGGGTTACCTACCGCGGTCCAGGTCTGGTCCGTGACGACATGCGTGGGTGTCGTCGAAGCGGAGACGGTTCCGACAGCCCCGGCCAGCGGGACCATGATCAATAGCAATGTCAGGCAAATGCTTCTTCCACGTGTGTTTTTTTGCATGGTAATCAATTGTCATGGTTGGTATATCACGAGTTAGTATGGGATACCATGGGGCCCCCAGATTTCACGATGACAGGCGTGAGTTCCTCGGGAACACAAAGTGTTCCCAGACCAAGGCATGCGCTTCGGGGAGCGGGTTATAAGACGGGGCCAACGGTCGCCATGCTGAGGGATGCCGATGTCTGACGTAGGCGGTGAAGAAGGAACGCTCACCCCCGAGGTGCGCCTGCGACAGATGGAGGAGCGTCTGGACGAAGAGACCGAGCGTCTCAAGATGCTGTACGATGCATACGAGCAGCAAGAGAAGGAGATTGTTGGCCTAAAGGCTGAGATCGATGTTCTCGAGAAGGAAGTCATCAACAAGGAAATCGACCGCGAGGGCCTCGAGCAACTGCTCACCGAGAAGGACAACCGCCTGCGCGACCTCGAACTCGATGGCGCCAAGGCAAAGAAGCGCGTCGAACATCTCGAACCCGCCCTCGAAAAGATGGAGGAGAAATTCACCCGTGAGAAGGAGCGACTCGGTCGTGTCTTCGAACTCACCGAGGAACTCGACAGAGATCTTCGCCTCGCCGTGGTCGAAATGAAGGCCCGCGACGATTGGTACGTATCCCACATGCAGATTTTCGAGGATCTCAACCGCGCCATCAAGTTGCGATATGAGATGATTGAGAACGCCGTCGAGGCCGAGCGCAAATCGGCCCACATGCAGCGTGCCATCGAGGAGCGGGTCGCCGAAGCCATCGGTGCCCGTGCCGAGGAAGCGGCTGAGACCGACGACGAAGAGGAGTGATTCACATGGGCGGCTTCGCCCGAGGGGGCGTGGCCCCAGTCATGATTTGGGCTTCGATGGGCATCGCCATCGAGGCGATTGCAATCACCGTCTCAGACCTCGATGGTCTGGCCCATGTCTTCGGCATTCTGTGCTTCATTTTGACGGCGATCATCGCCAATTTCTACCGCGATCCGGACCGACCCATCCCGAAGGATGAGGGTTTGATCGTCTCACCCGCGGATGGACACGTGATGTTTGTCATGCGCGAGCGCGCGATCGGCCGTCGTCCCACTACATCCGAGTCGTTCGAATCCGATCCACTGACCGGCGATTGGCATGCCGAGCCGTGCGATGAACCCCTCTCATTCTCAACCGAGCAGCGCTGGGAGGCCGTGCCGTTGGGCGAGGAAGCCGACACAGACGCGGTTCGCATCGCCGTGTTCATGTCGCCACTCGACGTTCACGTCAACCGCGCGCCGATCGCCGGCACCATCACCCGCATGGAGCACCGAATGGGCAAGGGCCTGCGCCGCGGCCCCTTCGTGCCCGCCTATCGCAAGGAATCTGCCTGGAATGAACGCGTCCGCTCCCTGTTCACAGGTGAGGATGGCCTCATCGTCGAATCCACCCAAATCAGCGGCCGCCTGGCCCGCACCATCGCGCCGTGGTCCGCTGAAGGCGATGCCATGCGCCGCGGCCAACGCTACGGCATGATTCGCCTCGGCAGCCGGGTCGATGTTCGCGTGCCCGCCGCGCAATTCACCGCGAACGTCATCGGCGCGGATGCCAAGGATCCCGCCCACCCGAAGGGTGAGTTTGTCCAAGCGGGCAGTTCTGTGCTCTTCACGCTGCTCTGAGAGAGCTCTTGACCCAGAGTCACAATCAATCCGAATCTGGCCTCGACCCATCCGCGCGGCGAATGCACCTCGCCGGAATGCCGCCCCAGACCTCTCCTGCCGGCACGTGGGTGTGCTTGGCCAGCACGGCTTTGGAGGCGATGACCGCACCATCTCCGATCACGCAGCCCGGATTGATTTGGGAGCGCGTACCGATGACACAATCCGTTCCAATCACCACCCGTGCCATGTGAATACCATCCTTCTCAAACAGATGACCATTGATCACCGCATCCCCACCGATGACGGACCGCGCCCCGATCTCAACCATGTAGGCATCATTGACAGCGTGCGAGTTGATCTGCACCCCGCGCCCAATCTTTGCCCCCATCATGCGGTAATAGGTATCCGCGAATATCGACGGCACCATCCACGGCAGACACGGCAGCGCGAGGCGATGCAGGAAGGACATGAAGGCCCAGCGAATCGTCAACCAACTCCGCGTCGGTGCCTTCACTGGCCCGGTTCGCGGTCGCATCATCATGCCGAATAGCCCCGTGACAAAGAGATCGATCAGGAACCAGGCCAGCACACCAAAACCGATTGCCGCACCGAATCCAACCCACTCCAGCATCCCGGTCCAATTCCCATCGACCCAGCGAAAGGCCCACACCCCCGGCACGGCCGCAAGGCCCCACAGGAGGAAACCGAACGGCATCGCGAGGATGGACAGAACGGCCTGAATCACGCCGAAGTGCTTCAACGATTTACCCATCGGATCACTCCGCTGGAATCTCACCGCGTGCCCGCGCGTCCTCTTCTTCAGCGACACGAATGCCTTCCTCAAGGTCGATCCTGCTGGTGAGATACGTTCCGAGGAGGATGACCACAGTAATTGACAAAATCGCAACACGACTCCCTGCAGCAGTACTGGCAATTCCATACAGGAATGTCCCGATCATCGCGGCAGATTTTCCGAGGAATCCAAAGAATCCGAAGAACTCAGACGTTCGTGTTTTCGGGGTCAATTGTGAGAACATCGAACGAGCCTGCGCACCGGCAGATCCCATCGCACATCCCACAAATAGCCCGAGGATGATCCATTGCATTGCCACGCCGAGCCCGAGTGGAGCCCATACATTGTCGCGCATTGCCGTGGCCCACCAATCGACGGGTCCACCCTGTTCGATGACGGATGGATGCGTATCTCCAACTTCAGAAGCACCCGCAATGGTCTCATTTCCACCGATGATGATGATCGAGAATCGGTGGTCGCTCGTGTCATCAAATGCAGCGACCAGTGCAACTGCATCCTCCTCCGAGATCTCCTTGATATCATCTTCAGTGACCGTGGCTTGATCGGCGAGGAATGATGCTGCAAAAATGCCGACACCGACGAGGAGGAATGCGGCGAGAACGCCCATCCAACCCATGTTTCTCTCTTGCAGCCACATGATGCCGCCACCCAACAATACCATCATGACCAAGATGAATAAACAGACCATCAATCCCGTTCCCAACGTACTTTCTCCAGCGTCTTCTACACTGTAATCCGGTTCTGGGAAGTGGCCTTCGAAGGCATCACGGAAGGCATCATCACCTTCGGATTTTTCTCCGATCCAATTCTCATATCCACGATCGTAAAGGGTCGTCATCTCGTACATGCCCGTCTCTTCATTCCACTCAAATTGGAAATCATAACGCTCCGCATGTTCCTCACCCTCCAACTCGAGAGGGGCAAAACCAGCGGCGACGATGGCAACGGCACAATAGATGAGAAGCGCCAGCATCAATGCGAATTTTGTGCCCTTCACATTGGCCAATTTTCCGAAGACGAAGGTCATCGGAATGGCGACGATATTGACGGTGAGTAGCAACATGATATTCATGCTCTGATCAAGCCGCAAGACGGATTCTCCGAATGCACTCGCCATGCTGGCGATTGTATTCACACCATCATAGAACAACAGATAGGCGACGAGGAACATTGCAAGAACTTTGAATTTCTTGATCTCAACCAATGTTCGGTAGACATGAGCATAGGCTTCTTTGGTGGTTTTTCCGAAGCCTTCCCACTCCATCTCCAGGTGAATTTCCGGCTCTGGTGTCCACTTGAACATCAACATGCCAAAACCCCACCACCACAACGAGGAGGTGACGAAGATCGTCGCGAGCCTGAAGTTGGTATCCCAATTGAATGGCCCCATCAGGATGATCAGATGGAAAATGAGTAGTATTGAGCCACCCATGAATCCATACATGTAGCCCCAAGTCGAGACTTGGTCCTGATTTTCTCTCGAACTGAGATAGGGCATGAACGAGTAATAGATGACGTTACCACCGGTGAATCCAATCGTACCGATGGTGTACATCATCGCGAGAACAATGTATCCTTGTGAACCAAAATAGGGCGCTGCACCCATCAATGCAGTGAAAATGACACCCGCCATCGTATACCATTTCAGCAACTTCTTTTTGATCGGCATGCGATCCGCGATTACACCCAGAGCGGGGGCGGTAATCACGACAAAAACCATGGAAATCGTCAGTACGAACGCGTAGAATGAGTCACCCGATTGCGTCCCCGTGGCCAAGTTGTACAAACCGGCCATCAATGCGGGTGCGATGACCGTCATCACCGTGAGGGCATAGGCTTGATTTGCCCAATCGAAGAAATACCAGCCCTTGAGCGCCTTCAAATCTTCTTCAGGCATATCGGCAATCAGTCCGCTGACCGATGCCGCACCGTTGCCTTCGGCCATCGCCTCTTCACCCATGGTTCCCCGTGAGTCAATTCCACCCTATAACGGGGCACCCGGCAGGACGGCAGAACGTTCAAATCCCGGCAGGTGATTTCTTTCACCATGCGAGAACAGACACCCGAGGCAATTCTGCGCCCATCCGACCGACTGATGTCCCGCCCGAAGCCGCGTCATGCGCTGGTCCTTTCGCTGTTGATTATGTTCCTGTTGAGCACCATGATGGATGGTCTCATGCACCCTCTCAACATGGAAGAAGAATTCAATCCATTCGACGGTGATGTTGGGCTTGAGGCCGAGAATGGGGTTTCCGAACTCCCCGAAGCGCCCATGGTGGCCTCAACCGACGCACGGGATGATGAATCGATCAGCGGGAACGTCGTCCTCTTCTCGATGGCGATGATCGCATTGCCGCCGCCCCCTGCGATTACGGTGGTACTCGCTGGTGTACTGTACGTCTGGGCGAACAGCCTGGCCGCGGACCAGCCCGAATCGGGCACCCGCAACAGCTACACGGCAGAAGACAGTGCTGCATCAATCAGCGCTGGCACAGATGACACCCTGATGAGCATCCGCTGGCAGCACGCCGAGGATGAACTCAACTGGGCGTTCGTTGTGATGAAGCTGACAGTCGGAGACAACACCTTCGATTGCAGCACCGACGGAACCGAAGAGTGCGCAATTGCGCAGGACGGCAGCGACGCTGGCGTTTGGGAGACAGGCGAGTTCCTGACTCTCTCTGAGACCGTGGACATCTGCGGCGGCGCTGGTGAAGTCACCTGCCAAGTGGACCTCTACGTCACCTACCGCGGAACCGCGGTCGCTGGCACGGACAATCTCGCGCTCTCCTGAGCTTACGCTCAGTACCTGAACGAGATCTGTGTACAACCTGCACATCCAAGATGACATACGTGCTCTTCGGTGGGCGCCCTTGTGGCGCCCACCGGGGGGCCTTTTTTTTGTTTCAGATTCTGCGATTGGACATCGATGGCGTCCACTTGTGGAGGCTGGTTCCAAGGCGCAGGATCAACATGCCCCGCACCAAATACACATTGTTCTCGAGGAAAGCAAGAATCGTTGCACAGAGCGGAACCCGCCAACCGGCGACACCGATACCGAGGCTGGCGAGGACGATGGCATCGACCAAGAGCATCAGCCGGTCGAGCAGCATCGGCTCGCCACCGGTCCAACCGAGCAATACCACTGTGGTCGCATGGGCGACGCCGGCGAGGATGCCGAGCAAGACGAGCCACGGCGTGATCGTGTGCTGAATCCCATTGAGGCCGAGAATCGTTCCCCAGCGGCCGCCTCTGAACCATCGAATTCGATTGCGCCAGAAATGTCGTGACAAACCCTGTCCACGGCGTACAGCACGCTCTCGCTTCTCGCGATGAATCGTGATGGGTTGCTCCCTGAATCGAATCGCGCCGTCGGATAGTGCGCGCAGCCCACCCTCTCTCACGAGGAGGGCGAGTTGGGAATCATCGGCATTCGCCCTGTCATCGATCGGCCGCAGGGCGCTCGCGCGATAAGCAGCGATTGATCCTTCAAAGATGGGTGTTGAATCCGCCTTTGATTCACCCTCGCGGAACCAACGGAACCAGCCACGATATGCGCCACCGTTTTCCTCCTCCACCAGGGTTCCACAGACTGCGCCCACGGTCTCATCCTTCATCCAGCGGCCGATGCGGCGCAGCGCGCCAGGCTCGATAGTGGCCTCTGCATCCGTGATGACGAATACCTCATCCTCGGGATGCAATTCATCCATGGCTCGATTGACCGCCGCACTCTTTCCCAATCGAGCGGGCATCTGGATGATCTCGAGTTCTGTGTCGTTCTCCACCGCCCAGGCCCGCGCACGTTCGACGGTCCCGTCGGTCGAAGCCGAATCGATCAGGACATGGCGCACTTTGGTGGAAGGATATCTCTGATCGAGCAAATTGGTGAGTTTTGTCTCAATCACATTCGCTTCATTCCAGGTGGGAATGACGACACACAATCGTGGCAAATCGGCATCCGAACATGCATCGGGCACCGGGAGAGGTAGACGATTCCACCCTCGG
>Ga0302120_10000120_pt1 | contig 31226 bp, 18 predicted proteins | sample AG5_Bottom_MG_FD_203118 | JGI IMG/M metagenome (GOLD analysis project Ga0302120, IMG submission 203118) | Marine microbial communities from Western Arctic Ocean, Canada - AG5_Bottom | ecosystem: Environmental > Aquatic > Marine > Oceanic | place: Canada: Western Arctic Ocean | collected 2017-10-01 | reverse complement strand
GAACATCACCAGTTCGGTGTCTTGGTTCAACGAGACCTGCGACGACAGCCTCGTAGTAATGAGGCTGAGCGGATCCGAATGGACCACAGAGGCCTCACGGGAGTTCTGCCTAACCGCCAATTCGGGGCACTATTCGGAGTACTACAGCCTGCTGGAGGTGGACTCGCAGGGGATGCCCGTCCTCTTCCTCGGGCAGAGGACGTACAGCGTCGGGAATCACCATAGGATACTGAGGCTTGACTCGAACCTGAACCCGGACTTCGAGGAGTTCCTGGAATACAATAACAACCCATCCAGCTCCTACACATTGGACTGGGAGGACGTGGCCTTCGACCCGCTAGGCAACATGCTGGTGAACTACTACGAAAATACGTGCAACCTATTCTGGAACGGCAGCCAGATGGGAAGGCCTTCGAGCAACTGCCAATACAACAGCCAATTCCTGATGGAGACCGTGGGGCATACCATCGACGGTGCGAATCTGATAGAGGGCGAGACCGCCACCCTATGGGGAGTCACTGGCCTGAGTGCCATGGGAGCAACGTGCAACCAGGGGACAAGCTACTGCGACGAGTACCTCGACTCTTGGGTATCGACCGCCCTTCCCGATGGGTTGAGCATCGACTCGGACACCGGCCTGATCTCGGGAACAGCGACCAGCAACATGTCGCTATCCGAATTCACCCTGTGGATGAACGACACCGCTCTGGGGAACAACCAGTTCAACGTCTCATTCCTAATCCTCAATGGCAGGCCCACGATATCCTACAACCAGACGGTATTCGTCATGGAGCGTGGGTTGGAGATCGAGCCGATATCTCCCTACGAGGTCAATGGTACCATCCTGAACTGGACCTTCGTGCCAGCACTGCCATCCGGCCTCCACCTAGGGGCGAGTAACGGGACGATCTACGGTACCCCGTCCGTGAACCTGACTCAGCAGATCTTCCAACTCCGAGTTACTAGCGAGGGGGGCACGACCCCTGTCAACTTCCAGTTCACCATCAACGAGCCTATCGCCAACATCTCCTACGGGAACGGGACTTTCACCGTCCCGAGGGACGCTCTCGTAAGCATCCAGCCGACGATTGAGGGCGGTGCCGTGGAGAGCTTCGCAGTCAACTCTACGGAGTTCCCCCTCGGCTTGAGCTTCAACACCACCAACGGATACTTCGAGGGGATACCCTTGCTAGTGACCAACCTGACGGCATACACCGTCTGGGCCAACAACTCCGGCGGTAGCACGAGCACCGAGATCTCCATCTGGGTAGTCGGGAACGGGATTTTCCTCAGCTTCCCAACGAACGATTTGCTACTCACAGAGGGGTTGCCGATGCAGCCGATAGCAGGGCAGACGTCCGGCTCGACGCCCGAGAGCTGGGAGGTGTCTCCAGACCTCCCCCTCGGACTGTCATTCGGAGCTTCCAACGGATCGATATGGGGGACTCCGACCCAAGTTCAGAACCAGACCAACTACACCATCTGGGCGAATGCCACGGGAGCTCAGACTAGCTCCGTGACCATCACTATCACAGTCCTCGTCGACACAGACGGCGATGGAGTTGCTGACCTTTACGACCCGGATGACGACAATGACGGGTGGAACGACACCGCTGAGCTCGATTGCGGGACGGATCCCCTAGACACCACCAGCACACCCACTGACTTGGACCTCGACGGTCTGTGCGACGCGCTGGACGACACAGATGACCGTGCGATAGCCATGGCCTATGCGGAAACTAATCTTGTCCTGATAGTGAACGTCTCGGTTGTTTCTCTAGTCCCAATTACGTCTGGAGGAGATATCACCTCCTGGGTGGTCACCCCCTCTCTACCTGCTGGGCTCAGCATGAACAATACCACGGGTGAGGTCTCCGGGACTCCCACAGCGCCTTACAACTCGACGGTGCATGTTTTCTGGGCCAACAACTCAGCCTATGCGGCATCATACAACCTGAGCATATCTGCCTCACTCTTGGATACCGACGGGGACGGTGAGCCTGACATAACTGACGAGGATGATGATGGAGATGGCTGGTCCGACGTGAACGAGGCTTCTTGCTCTACGGGGCCGTTGGATGAGGATGACTTCCCCCCCGACGCCGATGGTGACGGGGTTTGCGACTCCCTGGATTTCATCGACGACTCACCTATATTCCTTGCTTATGCGGAATCGACGGCGAATCTGACTACTAACATCACATCATTGACGATGGCCCCAATTGTTCTGGGAGGGGAAGTACGTGTCTGGGAAATTTCACCCTTAATGCCATCTGGGTTATTCTTCAACAATAGCACGGGAGAGTTTTCAGGAGTGGCCAACGTCTCTTTCACCGCCACGAACTTCACGATCTGGGCCAACAACAGCCAATACTCCTCGAGTTTCGTCATCAACATTTCCTCATGGCGTCTCGATACCGATGGCGATGGAATTCCCGATGAAAACGACCCCGACGACGACAACGATGGTTGGACGGACGAAGAAGAGCAGGCATGCTATACAGTCCAACTAGACAATACCAGCGTCCCCTCTGACTCCGATGGGGATGGAGAGTGCGATCTTGTAGATCTTTTCAATGACAGCCCCATTAGCCTGGCATTCCCACAGAGCACTATTGAGCTAATCGTCAACTTGACCCAAGTGCAAATCTATCCGATAGTGTTCGGTGGTGATGTCAGGGTCTGGGAGATTCATCCGGAGGTTGTCGCAGGACTTGCATTCAACAACAGCACCGGACAAATCAGCGGCTTATCCACGGAACCGTTCAACTCAACTGAGTATGTCATTTGGGCCAACAATAGCCAATATAGCTCCAATTTCTCAATTAACATCTCATCAGCACTACTGGACACCGATGGAGATGGGATTCCTGATGACTCAGACTCGGATGACGACAACGATGGCTGGGGTGATTCCGAAGAGTCCTCGTGCCTCACAGGAGTGCTGGATCCGCTCTCCTACCCGGAGGATGGTGACGGAGATGGTCTGTGCGACGGTCTCGATGACATCGATGACTCTGATCTCTTCCTAGTCTACAGCATGACTTCGCAGCTGCTATTCGTCAACGAGCCGATAGAGCCGATAGTAGCCGTTACCTATGGAGGAGACGTGCGGATTTGGGAGATATGGCCGTCCCTCCCTGCCGGTCTAACTCTGAACGGAGAAATGGCCCGATCTGGACAGTCTAACGGGACTATCGCCGGAGCCCCGATGGTTGAGTTCGGAATACAGATCTTCACCGTATGGGCGAACAACTCGCAGTATCATAGCTCGGTGGAGATTACTCTCCAGTCAGTCACACCTGACCCAGATGATGATGACTTCGACCTAATCTACCTGAAAGAGTCCCTCAACCTCACTACCAATGTGGACGAGGTCTACATGGAACCGCAAATCTTCGGAGGTAACGTGTCCTCATGGTCAATCTCCCCTGCACTTCCAGAAGGACTATTTTTCAACACTACCAACGGACTGATCACTGGATTCGCCACGGAGGAGGTGAACGGCTCCACCTACACAGTCACTGCGAGCAACTCCCTCTTCATGGACAACTTCGGGTTCACGATCTACGCCAGTCATCTGGACACTGATGAGGATGGTATTCCCGACATATTCGACCCCGATGACGACGGGGATGGGTGGGGTGACTCACTGGAGATCGAGTGCGGCACTGACCCACTTTACATCGTCAGCAGCCCGGATGACCACGACGAGGACTGGATATGCGATACAATCGACGAGTTCGACGACTCGCCGATTGTCTTCTTCTACCCCAACGACAGGTTAGTCCTCACGGTCGGTGTGGAGATGGAACCACTAGAGCCGCTCATCGCACCTAACAGCGGTGGCATACTGCTATTCTCTGTGCTTCCAGTCCTACCTGCCGGGCTGGAGCTGGACAACACCACTGGAGTCATCTCAGGCACTCCCGTGTTTGCTTACAATCATCTCTTACTCGAGTACTCGCACACGTTCAGTGCTGAGAACTCCAAATGGGATTTCTCCTACCGAATCGACTTCGACATCTTCTGGCCCGAGGACAACGAAACGGATGAGGACGGAGATGGTTGGCCAGACATAATCGAGCTCGAGTGCAATAGCGATCCGACGAGCAACCGCTCGTACCCTGAAGACATCGACTTGGATGGAATCTGCAGCTATCTCGATGAAGACGACGATGGTGACAACATAGGCGACCCGATTGACAGGTTCCCGAAGAACCCCATTGCATGGGATGACACGGACAACGACACGATGCCGGATGAGGTGACTTGCAGGTACCTGACGGACTCGGCGAACTGCACATTCGATCTCATCGAGGACTTGGATGATGACAATGACGGTTGGCTAGACCTGAACGAGACCAGTTGCGGTACTGACTCCAAGGACAACCTTTCCGTCCCCGAAGACGATGATGGCGATGGGGTGTGCAACCTACTGGAAGTGTACATCCCAGATGCGGTGAAGATCCTGTGGATATGCTGCTTCCCGCTACTACTCCTGTTACTCCTACTACTATGGGTGATCAACCCCTTCGTGGTCAAGGAGGAGGAAATCCTCGGCCCAGAACCAGAGTACACTCGAACGGATGACGACTGGCAGGGAGGGAACGGGGAATACGACGACCCATTCGTCCTCAAACCCGTTAAGGGCATCAGAAAGGGGTCATTCGCCCGCAGTCACGAGGTCATCAATGTCTCAAACATCACGCCTAGGCTGAAATGCGAATTCACTGACATGTCATCGGAAGAAAACGGAAGTCGATTCAGTATGCAGTCGATCAAGTCCAATTCGAGAGGAGATATCGAATTCAGGTTGGAGTTCAATGACAATGGAGACACAGTCAGCACCACGGAGTACACGGGCCTCATTCGACTAGGCAAGGCCACGGTTTACTTTCAGTGGCCCGTAGAGGTCGAGGTGCATCATGACACCCCCGAAGAGGAACGGTCAAAGAAGAGGGCAAAAAGAATCGAGATGGATGCAAAGAAGAATGCAGTCCGATTAGAGAGGAAGGCCGTCGAGAAAGCAGCGGAGGTTGAGATAGATACCAAGAAGAAGGCGGCTCAGATGCAAGACGAGCTCAAGAGCAAGATAGAACAGGCCGAGAGGGAGGCCGAAGAAAGGACCGCTGCAGCTGAGATGAAGGCAGCGAAGGCCGAGATGAAGGCAGCGACTGCGGAGAGAGAGGCCACGGCTGCGGAGAGGGAGGCTGCAATGAGGCAAGCAGAGGCTGAACGAGAGTCTCGGCAAGAGGAAGAGGAAAGACTCGCGGAGGAGAAGGAAGAGGAAAGACTCGCAGAGGAGGAGCGAAGTCGGAGAGAGGTCGAGGCGGAGCGCAAGGAGGAGGAAGAGGCTGCTGAGCTCCGATCGATACTGAGGAGGAAGGCAGAAGAGCGCAAGGAAGAGGAAGAGGCAAAGAAGGCCGAAGAAGAGGCTGCGAAGAAGACAGCCGAAGAAGAGGCGGAGAGAACCGAGAAGGAAGCCGAGGAGAAGGCCGCCCAACTAAAGAGAGAGGCCGAGGATAGGGTTGCAAGGACCGAGAGAGACGCTGCCAAGAAGGCCGCTGAAGTCGAGCGTGAGGTCCAAATCAAGGCCATGGAGGCCAAGGAGAAGCTAAGGAAGAGGGCGGTAGAGAGAAGGCACCAGATGCAACTGGAGGAGAGGGACAACCAACTCGCTCGCGAAAAGGCGGCAGAGAGGTTCGCCGCCATGGATGAGGAGTTGGAGGAGAGAAAGGCGAAATTGGAGGAACTCGATGCAGAGACCCAAAAGAAGGAGCGCGCTCTCCTAAGGGTTGCCGAGAAGTCGAAGGACATCGACTTCGGTATCCTAGGCTTCGCTACCGCCGACAACAAGGACCAACTCCAGGAAATCAAGGGAATAGGGTCATTCATAGAGGAGAAGCTCAACGCACTTGGAATATTCACATTCGCACAAATATCTCGGATGAACTCCGAATTAGAGGACAAGGTCAACGAGGCGATAGAGTTCTTCCCGGGACGGGTCAAGAGGGACGAGTGGCCCAAGCAGGCTAGGAAGTTCGTTGACCTAGTCGACGAGGGGGGAGGCAGCAAAGCGCCACCCCTTGCTGATGAAAAAGCGGCTGTTCGTGATAAGGACCTTCTGGACCAAGCCAAAGAGGAAATCAAGAAGAAGGAAATTACGGATGAGAAAGAGAGAGAGATGGAAATTAGGAGGGAGAAAGCAGCAGAACTCCTGAGCAGAAATAAGGCCGATCAGCCCGCAAGGAAGACGGAGCAGGAAGAAGCAACAATCGACTTCTCAGCGATTGGTTTTGGTTCCGAGGACGACAAGGACGACTTACAACGAATCGATGGAATAGGAAGACTCGTTGAGAAGAAGTTGAATGCAACAGGCATCTACAAGATCTCCCAGATTGCAAACATGACACAGGAAATATCTGACGAAGTGAATGCGACCATAAGGCTCGGACCAGGCCGGATTGACAGAGACGAATGGGTCCTTCAGGCAAAGCGTTTGATACGATAAGCATTTGATAGAGAGTCTGGTGGGGGTGATTGAATGGCTGACCCGATTACCGATGGATTTTCCTCTCTAATGGGGTATCTCGACGAGGTAGAAGAGATGGGGCTAATAGCCCAAGTGGGTTTTTCACTTGGACTCACACTCTTCGTTCTCCTGTTCATCAGATACGTCCTGCTGAAAGCAGCATGGAAGGTTGTGAGGAAGACGGATGCAGCATGGGACAACGAGGTGCTCGACCCGATTGTAAACAGGGTTTACGTATTCGTACTGTTGGCCGGTGTGGAGCTCACGATGATGTGGACACTTGGGAGGAATGATGCATTCTATACCGCTGTTGCATCTTACTTCTCAGGGATATACATCATCCTGTCAGCATCAATCATCAGTGTGTCAATCAAGTTCATCGTTCCTGCTGCCATGGACAGATACAACACGAACAAGAGCGTCACCGTGACTGGCGGCAACCCCCTAGTAGTCTTCTTGTCCAGGGGAATTGCCTGGTTCATGGGAATTTACCTAGCGCTACAAGAAGTTGGGATAGAACTCTTTGGCCTCCTAGCCTCTCTAGCGGTTTTCTCTCTGATTATTGGACTGGCAGTCCAGAAGACACTAGGGAACATGCTCAACTCATTCATTCTAGCAATTGACCAACCCTTCGAAGTCGGTGACAGGATAGAAGTCGATGGAGTGATGGGAATGGTGATGTCAGTGGGAATCCTCTCAACCAAGATCCTGACGCTTACCGAGCAATTGGTAGTTATCCCGAACAACAGGCTCGTCGATTCGACGATTACCAACTATGCTAGAGGAGGTGGTGACGGGGTGGGTTCGAGAGTCACACTTACTCTGGATATAGGGGTGGACTACGATGAGCGTTCAGCCCATGTAAAGCAGGTCATCATGGAGGTGGCCAATAAGTGCCCGCATGTCGAGAGTGACCCAGCTCCAAGGGTCCTCCTAAGAGAGCTAGACAACTACTCGAAGAACTACAGACTTTACGTATGGATTGTTGATTATGCAGAGGAATTTCTCGCCACGGACTGGCTACTTAGGGAGATAGACGGCGCATTCAACAGAGAGGGGATCAGTATCCCTTACCCCGTCGCGGTGGAACTCAAGAGCAAACCCAGCCCATTCCCAGAGGGAAATGTTGGAGAAAGGATGCGTCGCATGAAGTCAACACGGCAGCACGTGTCTAGGATCAAGATGCTGAAGGACGAGGCGGAAATGGAAGAGGAGAGGGAATCGGCCAGACTCGAGCTGGAAGCCCTACAGGCCAGACTCGAGGAGGGAGACATCAAGAAAGCGGAGAAGGAAAACGTGGAACATGACATACGAGCCCTAGAGTCTCTTCTAGCACAGTTCACAGAGTGATTCTGCGAAACCTCTTCAAGCCTAGTGGCTCAATATTGGTGCATGAAGGCTGAAGACTCCGGGGCATCGGCAAAGGGAGCAGGATTGAAACTGAGCGATAGGAACAAGCCGGGCATCACGAGGAAGAAAGTCGAGAAGCCTCCAGAAGAAGAAGGGAGTCCGATAGTTTCGTGGAACTACTACCTCCCAAATGGGAATCCTTTGTCAAACGAAAAGCGAATTGAATTCCTTAATTCGCTGGCAGTTCCGCCAGCTTGGATTGAAGTATGGTTTTGCCCGAACAAGAATGGTCACATTCAAGCTACAGGAAAGGACTCGAATGGAAGGTTGCAATACAGATACCACCCTAAGTGGAACGAATACAAGGCAATTCTGAAGTACTCGAATGTAGATGATTTCGCAACAGAATTGAGCGTACTTAGAACTCATCTTCTGGATGATCTAGTCCAAGAAGGGATGAAAAAAGACAAGGTCATAGCTCTGGTTATTTGGCTAATTGATCGATACCATATCAGAGTGGGATCTGACCAGTATGCCTTGGAGAACGAGTCATATGGCCTAACTACTCTCAAAGAAAGTCACCTAACCTTCAGAAGAGGAGATAAGGCAATAGTAGAAGGAAATGGGGTCTTAAATCCGAAGGGAAAACTACCTAAGATCAATGTAAAAATGGAATTTACAGGCAAATCGGGCAAAGATTGGAAGTTGTATATCCGCCATCCCGAGATAGCCAAGTTGATTGAAGAATCGGGCAAGGTTGGAGGCAAGGACAAGAAACAAGACGTTTTCAGGTATTTGGATGAGAAGGGGAATGACTACGACATCAAAGCCGAGCACATTAACGAATACCTAGACAGACACATGATGAACAGATACACTGCCAAGGACTTCAGAACTTGGGCAGCATCGTGGAAGACTGCAGCGAGGTTGGCGATGGTTTCTGAGTTTGGCGAGGAAGAGATTGCAAAACTACCAGAGCTACACAATGATGCTATCGATAGATCACAGAAGGATGGTTTTCCGGCTTACGTAAAATTTTCATTCAAGAACGAGGAATTGGTTTACCTGAAGGGGACAGAGGGAATGGTAAAGCTAGCGGAAGCAGGGAAGCTCCCCGGAGAAGGGGAAAAGGAAAGAGTTGCTACAATGTTAGCCGTCATTGATACAGTAGCGGCTGATCTTGGAAATACTAGAGCCGTTTGTAGGTCATCCTACATACGCCCCATGTTCATGAATGACTGGGAGTCAGGTGTCTTCCTAGGAAGGTGGAACAAAGCAAAGAGAGAGGCCGAAAGAGAAAAGGGAGACCCTCGGTTTGCGAATTTGTTAGTCGATGAGGTGGCTGCGCTCAAATACATGAAGAAACATGAATCAGCAGAGTTCGAATTCTCAAAGAACTGAGAATATTTGAAGCGTGGTTCGCCGTGCAATAAACATGGTCAGCGGTGTGAAGAAGCGTCTCGACCTGCTCGGTTTCCTATGCCCGATTCCAGTTCACGAGACTCGTCGAGTCCTGAAAGACTGTAAAAATGGAGACAAAATAGAGGTTGTTTGCGACGATCCAGAGACCTTGCACGACATTCCTGCACTATGTGACAGGTTAGGTGTGGTTCTTGAGGAAGTAAAAGAGGACTCTGGGGAGTTCAGATTCGTAATCGTCAATGTGACTGGCGACCTGTAGGATTCAAATGAGTACTTCATTTGGGAACGACATGGACAGTGGACGAGTATACGAGCTTGGTGAGGTCCCTGCTGATGCCCGCCTCCCAACCGAACACGGAGAGTTCAGAATCAGAGTTTTTCACGAAGAGGAGACTGACTTGGATCACGTTGCTCTATTGCTTGGCGATATGGAAGGTCCGGATCCAGTCCTAGTTAGGGTTCATTCAGAATGCCTCACCGGGGATGCATTCAGCAGCCTGAGATGTGACTGTGGGCCTCAACTAGAGTTAGCAATGATGATGATTCAGGAAGTTGGATGGGGGTGCTTGGTTTACCTCCGACAGGAGGGGCGTGGAATCGGACTGCATGCAAAGATACAGGCATACAACCTGCAAGACAGAGGTGCTGACACATTGGAAGCCAATCTCATGCTCGGCCATCCGGTCGATGCCAGAGACTACGGTATAGCATCTGAGATACTAGGATCGGTCGGAATCTCCAGAGTGAATCTGATGACCAACAACCCGGATAAGGTTGAGCAACTATCAGAGTACGGAATCAACGTGGTTGAGAGGATGCCACTAGTTGCAGGAGTTGGCGAAGGAAACGTAGACTACCTCTCGACCAAAGCCCGTAGAATGGGTCACAAAATTAGTGAAGAGTCCCTTGGCAAGGAATAGTACTGGGGCCGTGACCGGGACTTGAACCCGGGCTGGCGGGACCACAACCCACCGTGCTAACCGCTACACCATCACAGCCAGTAGTAAGTTAGGCGTGTGTCGGTTCGTATTTCAACAGTTTTGCAAGTATCCCGATGATCAGACACCAACGCCTTGAAGCAGAGAAAGCCTTCGTTCGGGGCAATGGGAGATTGCAGAGTAGTTTCAGTACTTGTTGTGGCAACCATATTTGCACTTGTTTCTCCGATGGTTTCTGGTGATTCCGTCATCTCTTCTGAGGAAGTAGAGATTCTCGAAGCAGGCAGTTTCCATGATAGCGCGGATTGGTCGTTCAGCAGTTCAACAGGATTCACTACCGAACAAGCGGACTACACGATTGGAATGATTGCAAATGATGAGATGTCCTTCACGCACTCCAGACCGAACAACTTCGATGACCATACATCTTGGGCAAGCAGTGGCTGCACAGATTGCAATGCCACCTTCGGCGAACCTGATGGATTCTACGCATGGTCCTTGGGACCCGATATTACAATGGGAGGATACAGTTTCTCCGGCCTCCATTCCATGGAAATCGAGAATGTTTCTCTAGTACTGCACTTCTCAATCCCAGATGCGCTTCCTAGTGATGAGGTCAACGTCATTCTGCAGAACCATGGCTCGGACATCCTCGTAACGACATTTGCTAGAACTCTGGATGCTGTTAACAGAATGAGTAATCCTCTGGTTTTGAATCTTGACGACCACGTAGAATGGGACTGGTCAAAGTTGGAGCAGACTCAATTCAACGTTGACTATGTTTCGGACAACCAGGGTGCGGATGATTCGGAAGTAAGGGTCGATGCTGTTGGACTGAAGGTGAAATTCCACCAACCTTGGTTTTCATTCGAAAACGCCAGGGCTGAACATTCAACTATTCTAGAGGACGTTCCAGTCATTGACTTCGACACATACGAAGGCAATATCACAGGCTTGGAACATAGCACCTGTGGCCTTGTCACAGATGGTTCTGAGAGTGGAACATGGGAATTCTCAGTCAGCCCTCCCCCCAATCAGAAATTGGGTAGAGTTTACGTCTTTGGGGAAGGCAATATCAGCATTAGTCACTTGCCAGTAGGCCCCGGTGGAGAATTCTATACAGAAATTGACAGTGGGCAGAAACTAGTAGAGGCGCATCTTGCCCATAACATCCGTATAAAATTAGAGGATGGTTGCATTTTTGGGGCTAGAGTAGATATCAATGACCCTCAGTTAATTGTAAATGGGATGGTTTCAGGTAGCCTCTCGGGACTTTCTGAGTCATCCAGCTACATTCGGTTCGCAGTGGGTGATTCACTAGTACACTCGGAGGCGATGGAATCTGGTCAGTTCACAATTTCAGTCCCAATCGGGCATGCACTTCCATCCGAAGGAGAGGAATTGCGTGTCGGAGTTGCTGCAAGATTCCAGTGGTCCTCCAATGGCACTGCCGAGAATACAGTTGTACACATAGGTTCAATTTCGATATCAGGTGGATTCTTGATAGAATGGGACAGAGACCCTTTGTGCGATGAAATTGGAGACTTGACTCTAGTTGAGGACGAGGGCGGACAAATCATCTCCCTCTCATCTATCTGCTCGGATGACATTACTGAATCTCAGAATCTCATTGTCAGTGCATCTAGCTCTGATGAAAATCTGCTCAAGGCTTCGGGAGAAGGGGGGCTATTGACGATAGAGCCTGAAGAAGAGTCGAATGGAGTGGCCGAGGTTTTTGTTACGGTAAATGACGAAGCAGGGAATTCATGGGAGAGCTCATTTTCAGTAGAAATACAAGCGGTTCAGGATCCTCCACAGATAGTTCACCTTCCAAGTACGCTTTACATCGAGGTAGGAGAATCATATAGAATAGTTCCAGATTTATTTGATCCGGACTCAGAAATTCTATCGTTATCAACTAGCAAGTCATGGGCCACGGTCAGTGATAATGGTTCCATCTTAGTGAAACCTGTAGAAATCGGCGAGCATGTATTGAAAATCTCAGTTAGTGATGGCACATCAGAAGTTTCTAGAAATGTAACAGTATTCGTTACTGCAAAACCCGATTTACTTGTTGAATCGATTGAGGTTAGAGTAGGTGGGGTCGGATCAGAGACGCTCAATAATGGAGATGTAGTCGAATTAATCGGCTACATTCGCAATCAAGGGAGAGGTATTGCGGAGAATGTCACGTTCTACTGTAGAGTGAATGGGATTCTGGTCGGAACCGGAACAATCGCTGAATTGGGCCCTGGGGATCTGAAAATGTCAGTATGCGATTTACAATTGATGGAAACTTCAGAAGTTGCGACGTTCATAGTAGAAATTGATGGAACCAACTCAGTTGATGAGACACTTGAGGGGAATAACCTTCTCGAGATCGTTTTACCAGTAGAAAATCCAAATGATGGAGCGGGAAAAGAGGGAGGGGGTGCAACGATAGTTATCATCTCACTAATGGCAGTACTGATTTCTCTAGCCGCATTTCAACTTGGTCCGAATTCATTGAAGAAGGAGTTCCGTCGCGAGAAGTAGCTGACTTTTGAGGAGAAATGGCTATCGTTTGGCCGATAATCAGAGCAAACTAAGGAATGGTTATACAGGGGTCGAAAGCGAAAACAAACTATCGCACTAGTGGCTTAGGCTGCAATTGCGGTGGTGTGTGTGAAAAATGATGGTATTGAAAATAAGGCTGGAAACAGACGAATGGATATACGAAGAGCATGAGTCTGCTTAGCAGATTTACTCCTTCGACCAAGTCTGCGGATAGACCCCAGGTTGCATGATGACTGTCCTCGGAGTTGCAACTTGACCAGACTTCATAGCTGGTATTGAGTCGGATTCAACAGAAAGTTCAGCGATAGCAACGGCCTCTCCCTTTAGACTCGAGAGGAGGACCATTGCCCCAGAAGGTAGGCCCTTGGGAATCGAGACTATGCCCGGACTAGCAAGAGGCGCCCCATGAGAAAGCGCGGAGACAGCGCCGTCCTTGATCACAATACTAGGGATGTCCTCAAGAATTGTCTCCACTGGAGAGAGGAGCCTCGAAATCCCCCTTGGGTCCTCGTGCTCTCGCCATAGGAAGACAGCATCGGCGAGTTGCTGCATGGTGCAAGACATTTGGTCATCGAGAGACCCGCTCCTCGAGCGGTGCAGCTCCCGCAACTCACACTCATTGCCCGATAACAAACCCAAATCCCGCACCAATGTTCTGATGTAAGTCCCAGCCTCACAGTTAATGGATAGAAGATGCACTCTGTCTCCCTCTTCAGTCTGAATCAAGTCTGACTTGGAAACTTCCCTAGTCCTCACCTGAATCTTCACTGCAGACTCCTTCGGAGGGACGTTGTATATCTCCCCCTGCATCTTAGAAACCAAATCTGAAATCTCTTGACTAAATATCGGTTGCTTGAATCTAATTACAGCGACATAGCTCTTTGGCTTCTTTAATAGTTCACCGGTAATCTTTGTCGACCTACCACATAGAAGAGTTAGCAGCCCCGTTGCGAATGGGTCAAGGGTCCCTCCATGCCCAATCCGCTTGATTCCCAACATCGAGCGAGCCCATGCTGCTAGTTGGTGGCTGGACGGCCCCGATGGCTTGTCGATTAGTATTACTCCGCATTCGATTAGTTCTTCGAGAGGGCGCTCAGATGGAAGGCACCCAAATGACTGGTTTGTCTTCGCGGTGGGGTCGATAATCCAGTCTTCTTCATTTCCCATATTTTCACCAACCCAATTCGGAGTCGACCGCCTGATAAACTTCCAACTCGCCTTTTTCGTCGGCATCGATAATCAAATTGTACGGAGACATGTCATCGAGATTGATGTCATACAGGTCCGAATACCGCTCCATGTCGTCCTTCTGCCTCTTTTTGGACTTCTGTAAGCACTTCACAAAGCCTCCGCCCTCTCTCTTCTGAATCCTTCTCGCTCTTTCTTCCTCGGAGACATTTACCCAGACTCTTAGGCAATTGAGATCATTCTTGTGTGCCCACCAACCACTAAGGCGGCTCTCTACAATCTCTGGAGACTCGTTTGATGACATGAGCTTCTGGAGGATGGAATCGAGTGTTCGATCTACATCGAGATCTTTCTTTGCCTCTGAGCTCAATTGCTCCACCGTGAGCCCTCTAGTTTTGGCTTCAGCCCTGAAAATATCACCACCATTCAACGATGCCCACCCCCGAGATTCTGAGATCCTAGACACCAACGTAGAAGTCCCACTCCCTGGAGGCCCACTTATTGTGACCTTAAGCAAATTCTCATCTCCACTCACTTCTACACACATCGCATCTAAGAAGGCCCTTTGGAGACCTAGAAATCATGTCTGATTTACAAATGTTGCATGTTACTCCTTCTCTCGGTGGGGCTGAATGCTTGTTCCCAGACTTGCGTTGAGGATTATTCTTTGAAGGGACCCCAGTTTTTCTCGGTCCTGCTCTCCTCTGTGTCCTACGAACAGTGGAAGATGCGTTCGAACTATTCGTATCATCATCGAGCATGTACAGGAGTGGCTCTTGGATTGTATCTCCAGATATTACTAGGGGGTGCCTGGAGAAACGAATAATCTTGATGTGACGGTCGATAATCCTGCCAAGCGGAGCACTCATTGCAATGTACGTAGCTATCCAAGAGGGGAAAATCCACAGAACTCGGGCGTTGAAGCTCCACATTGGATCCCATGGCAGGCTAACAAAACTGACTCTGAACGACTCAACAGAACTAGCCATCCAGCTAAATATTGCAATGATGAAAACCATTGTGAAGACCATTGGCTTCATCATTGAAGACTGCATTTTCATCTGCTCTGGCATCATTTCCATTTGGATAGTCTGCATCTTGTCAGCCATTGCAGTATCCCTAGCCATCCTAGCCTCTCTGAGCTGCTTACCAATTTGCCTACTCCGATGTGAGAAGTGAGCTTGCTGGAGCGGATCCATGAAAAAAGAGCGAATGATGGTATTGACTACCATGATGGATGAACCAACGATGAAAACAGTAGGTACAAAGTAAGTCTGGTGGAAGGGAAGCATTGGCTCAAGAACTGATCCGGCTACATCAGAGAGTCCGACTCTCAATCCCGGATAGAACATGAGAAGAATCATCATCCCAAGGAGCAACATCATGGGTAGCATCATCGATGCCATGGCATCGGATTGGGCATCACCTCCTGCCTGTGATTGAGCCATATTACTTCGGCGAGAAGGAATGAGAATAATACTTCGGTAGTCAAATGCCGATTATCGCCAATATCACGAAAGAGTATTCCCACACACTACGCAGATTGAAGAGCCGATATCAACTTCGAAACCGCAAGCTGGACATTGGTGCTTACTGCCTTCTGACTCTTCCGATACTTCGGCTTCCATTTCTTCCTTGGTACTTTCTTGTTCCTCGTCTCCGGCACTTTCGCTATCTTCCTGAGCAATCAGGGCCTCAGAAGTAGATTGCTTTTCTTGCTCGGCAGGGGCTTCGATCTTATTTTTGGAGGGAAGTGGAAAAGCCGCTGTCTCTTTTTCCAACCACTGTGAGACGTTGGGCTCTTCGTCAACCTCATCTCCGAATGTTGCACCATGAAAGTCCTGAGCATCAGAAACCTTGTACTCTGCTTCTGGATCTCCTTGGATGGTGTACAAAACTTCCATTCTCTCGCCTTGGAGAATCCTTCCAATTGCCCAAGTCACCTGAGTTCCATCTCGAGCAGATTCCTTGCTAATCGAAGCATCCCTTTCCCCCTCCTTGTCAGATCGAATGACGGATTCCTCGATAGAGAAAGTACCGGGGACAATATCGTGAAGGACCAGGTCATCAAGCGCACTATCAGAACTATTGTGAAACATTAGCATGATTTCGTATTGTCCGGGTTTTCCACCGGGAAATACTTCTTTTCCGGTGCTAATGCTTCTCCTCTTATGCACTACTGAAATAATAGGTGGACTCTCTACAATTCTGGTTGCAACAGGTCCGAATCTCTCAGAGCTGAAATCGACCTTTATTGGGGCAACTAGTAAATGATTGCTTGGGGATGGATCAGGCGCGACCAAGGGATATCGAATCAAAACTGCCTTTCCGGGTTGCAGCCCTAGTGGTGCCGAGGTGCCAATAGTCATCCTGAGGCTATGTCCTTCTCCGTCTGGAGAGATGTGCTTATCTTCCAACTGGATGCCGTTTACTACATCAATTCGATATTGGTCTTGTTTGAGTTCTGTTCCTTCGATCTCGATTGAAATATCTTCGACGGAAGGTGTTTCGAAAATCCCTGGGATGTCGTCGAGAACTCTTAGAACATTGATCTCAGAGGTCCCATTGTTCTCAAGTGTGATGACTGTATCAACGTTAGAAGAGATGTATGACTTAATCCTAGACTTATCGAATCTCTTCTGAAGAATTGCATCCAAAACTGTTAGTTGCTGCTCCTTCAATTCCACGGTTCCAGAAGACTGTACTGAGACTCTTGGTAGTATTGAGAATCTTATCTCTTGAGTGAAGCTTGGCTGATCATCAGACTCTACTCGCTTAACCATTGAATCCCATTTTCCCTCTGGTGGGACATCTTGTCTGATGTCTGAGACATCTAGAATCGGCTCTTCTCTTCCAACCAGTCTAACTGTAGCCCCCGAGAGAGAAACGACGAAGGAAGATTTGTTTTCGAAAACGCAGGTGCAGTGCCAAACCCCAGGCCTATCATCTTCCTCTGCATTAACGTAAGAGAATTGTCTACCAGAGCCGCTAACCCTATCGAATCTGACTCTTGAAACCGTTGCTTCAGAAGAGTAGGTCACTGAGGCCACTCCTGCGTCAATCTTGTCAACTGAATCAGTATTTATCATGGCAGAAATTGACAGGGCCCTCGTCTCGCCGACATTCATCCTACCAATATCCCAGACAACCGAATCTTGCTCCACACTGTACACCCTATCGTCTGGAAGAATGAATGATTTTGGTATGGTTCTCTTGACCTCAACATCGTACAAGGGTGCTGGTGACACATTCTCTAACTCGATGTTTATCTCGATTTCCTGAGGGGAATTTGAGTAAACCAACGATAGGCTTGGTTCCTCAATCCGTGTACTCTCTGTGTCTATTGACTCTTGTAAAACCAACATCCTTGTTCCTGAAGCCGTATATGGGATTGTTGTCTCTTCTGTCGGATCAAGTTCCTTAACCGAAGAAACCTTGTCTCCGAAATCTGTCGAGTCTATCGAGTCGAGATGAACCTCAATATCCCAAGCTCTGTGCTTCTTACTTGAGTTTCGAAGGATCAGCTCACCCTCGATTAATTGCTTCCTGATGGTCCCATCAGGATTCAAAACTGAGGATTCTGATTCACTCAGGGTGGCATGAAGTTTGTCCCCAGGGATAGAATCTACTTCGGAGGATGTTCTGAGAAATGGTGATGGGCGAGTTGGTCTTGGAGAATCAGTTCGCTCGAAATCTGATTCTTTCACTAGCCCGAAAGCGTTTATGGCTTGGGCAAGTTCTGAGGTGCCTTCCGACTCTTGGATGCCTTCAGTTGGCCACTGATCGGGTTCCGAAGAAATTAGCGCATCGAAAGCTTGTGTTGTATCGGAGGCTTCATTGATTTCTTCTGGCATCCATTCATCGTCCAATAGAGATAGGGAATCAGCCAATGAGTCAATAGAAGAAATATCATCAATATCTGAAAGAGGGGATTCAGGAGGGAACGGTGGCGCGTCGAAGCCAACTGGTGGAGGGGGTGGGCCGTCATCCTTCTCCTCTTCCTGCTCTTCTTCGAATCCGGGCGGTGGCGGTGGCGCGTCGAAGCCAACTGGTGGAGGGGGTGGGCCGTCATCCTTCTCCTCTTCCTGCTCTTCTTCGAATCCGGGCGGTGGCGGTGGCGCGTCGAAGCCAACTGGTGGAGGGGGTGGGCCGTCATCCCCTGCAACCTCATCTCCAGGTTCAACGATATCTGCCTGTGATTGAACGTCATCAGAATCGGGAGTCTGTTGCATTTCTGCGCCTTCATTCTCTTGGTGATCTTCGTCATCCAAACCTAGAAGCATTCTCCTTGCGGCTTCGTGATCAATAGATGAGGGGGCTTCTTGGATCTCATTTTCTCCCATATCTGGAAACTCTGGTGGTGAGAAACCAATAGGGAGAGGAGGAGGGAGGAAATCGCCTGGAGGTGAGGGTGGAGGCAACCCAAAACTAGGTGGCGCGGGAGATGGTCTGGGGTTATTTTCCTGTTTTTCTTCCCCTTCGTCTTCGTCATAAGAATTGGAGTCTTCAACCATGAAATGGCCCTCTGGGTACATACTCACGGGTGACGGGTTCGTTTAACGGTTACCTGATAAGAAACGTGATTGTTTTCCTGAGAACGTTGAAGTCGAGAACGTCCTCGCCGGCCGTATGAGCTCCAATGATGGAACCACCCCTCCCGTATTGTTCGTGGTTGGAACCGCGGGTGCGGGAAAAAGCTCGCTAGTTACTTCCTTTCAGAGATGGGCGCGATTCTTGGACATAGATGTGTTAGCTGTCAATCTGGATCCTGGTGCGGAAAGGGTGCATTATGACCCGGAGTTCGATGTGAGAGATCTAATCTCACTTTCTGAAGTTATGGACGAATATGATCTAGGGCCTAATGGTGCTCAGATTCTTGCAGCAGACCTAGTTGCTTCCCAAGCAGAGGAGGTTTTCGAAGAAATTGAAGGTCTTTCTGGCGATATCATGATCGTAGATACTCCGGGGCAAGTGGAGCTTTTTGCATTTAGAGAGGCTTCCAGTCACCTAGTCCATGTTCTTGGACAAGGTAGAGCGTGCCTAATTTTCCTGTTTGATCCAATGTTATCCAGCACCCCAAGTGGGTTCGTTTCTCAGATGCTCCTATCCTCCATCGTTCACTTCAGACTAGGCCTACCGACTGCAAATTTCTTGTCGAAATCAGACTTACTGGAGCCAGATGATCTGGAAAGAATCCTAGAATGGGGAGATAACTTAGATGTGCTGGAAGCTGCTTTGTACGAAGAATCTTCGATGCAGAGCAACTTTGATGGTGGTGGGCAGAGGGCAGAGTTTGCAATTGGGCAACTCAGGATGATGCAACATGCTGCAATTCAACCGGGCCTGATTCCGCTATCAAGCGAGATGGAGGAGGGACAAGCGGACGTGCTAAGTTTCGCCCAGAATATCTTTGGAGGAATGTCGGATGCCAAGGATGGATTTTCAGGAGACATTGAGCATGAAAGACAATGAAGTGAAATCGGACCTACTGGCAATTGATGATCTTTCTGAAAGGTTGTCTGAAATTATCGATTGGGCAATTAGGATAAAGAATGACGAAGAAGCACTGTTCGACTTCAGGCCCTTGGATGGGATGTCAGTTGGTTCGATTTATGAAAAACCATCAACTAGAACCAGAGTGTCTTTTGAAGTAGGAGTGAATAGGCTTGGTGGGCAACCAATCACACTACTTGCGGGAGATATGCAACTAGGCAAGAGTGAGACGATCGCGGATACCGCTGCTGTTCTTTCCAGATATATGGACTGCATAACCTATCGATGCTTCGGGCATGATGATGTAATGGAGCTGGCGAAGCATTCAACCGTCCCGGTAATCAATGCCCTTTCTGATCTTCACCACCCTTGTCAAGCTGCTGCAGATATGATGACGATAGTGGAGAACTTGGATAGAGTGAATGGCCATGTAGCATGGGTTGGAGATGGAAACAATGTCCTGCACGATCTGGTCCTAGGTTGCTCAATACTAGGATTAGACATCAAGTACGCTACGCCAGAGGGCTTTGAACCGGATGAGGAGGTCATCGCAAGAGCTCTCAAAATTGCAGAAGAGTCCGGTTCCAAAATCTTCGGATGCAATAGTCCCGAAGAGGTGGTTAACAATGCTGGGGTGATATATGCCGATGTTTTCGTATCTATGGGAGAAGAAACCATAGATGGAAAAATGGGTTCATTCGATGGTTTTCAGATCAATGAGAATCTAGTTTTTAACGCTGACGAAGACTATCTCTTCATGCATTGCCTTCCCGCACATAGGGGGGAAGAGGTGACTGATGGAGTGATTGATTCACGGAACAGTGTTGTTTTCGATCAGGCGGAAAACAGGATGTGGGCGCAAATGTCAGTACTTACTCTCCTATGTAACGAAGCGGCTTGGCAGGCTTACTGGGACCTACGTTAACTCGGAATTAGTGAGATTACCAAGAATGCAAACAGACAAAGTTGCATTGATATCTTGATGAGTGTCTGAGCAGCACGATCCTCTGATGCGAATAATCTAGGCTTTACCATCATCAAGGAAACTAGGGCAGGAATTACAAAAATCACATGCCAATCTGTGAAAATATGGAGAAATGGCAAGAACGGGGCAAGCATTACGGCTAGAGCCAGTACAAGTAACCCTGCAGCTACTGTACGTGCCCCATCAACGCCAATCCTCATTGCAAATGTGTTCCTCCCCTCATCGCCATCAATATCTTCAATGTCTTTCACGATCTCCCTAGAAAGATTGTACAAGAATCCTATCAGGAAAACTACCCATACTCTATCGTCAAATGGCTTAGACACACTCGCAGCACCGAAGATTATCACCAAACCTACAGATAGACTGATTGCGAAGTTTCCTGGTAGTCCTTTCTCCTTCATCTTGTAGCTGAATCTAGAACTGGATTCATAGTTGAACAATAGAAAAAGGGCCAAGACCCAGATAGCCAATGCAGGAATCCAATTTTCCACCCCCATCTCGCCGATGGAAGAAACATATCCAGCAACCATCAAAGACAATACTGACAGCAGCCCCATGGCTTGAATTCCTCTTTTTGCAGAGTCCAATGTTATCGCTCCTGATGGCAGGGGCCTATCTGGCCTGTTAATTCGATCAATGTCGACATCCATGTAGTCATTAAGGGCGTTCCATGAGAACATGAATGTCATTACTGAAACTGAGTGAAGTGCCGTGATAAGAGCGTATTCACCGCTGGGGAGGCCTCTAGATGCCAATATTGACCCCAACAATACGCCAAATATTCCAGTCACAGAATTCCCAGCTCGAAATAGGGAAGACCATGTGCGGACTGATGTAGGTGCTTTCACGCTTCACTGAAGAAGCATGGATGCCTTCATCCCTTCCCTACTAAGATAAAGCAAGGGGAATTTCCTGCTGAGAAAGCCCCCAGACACATACAGTGTAGACGCTGCCTCGAAATGGACCTCGGACGTGCCCTACTTTTGAGAATCTGGAGTCCTTTGCCATGATGTTACCCACTTGGTTCATGGTTGCACCCCATCTAAATCTGTCATTCAAGTGATCGAATATCTCAACTGTGTTTGCAGTCCCTTTCTCCTCTAGAAGGATCAAAACCTCTCCCCTAAGTCGCCTTGTTCGAGACATCATGACACCTCCACTTTGATCGGCATGGATGACCTCATCCTACGATGTAGACCAGCCCAGCCCCTGGGGCTTACTTCAACGATAGTTGGACCTCTCCTCATTGGTAACCATGATTGGTTGTCGTCGAGCATTCCTGAGTGAGTGACGATAGAGTCGCCATTACGGCGTCTTGGTGCTGTATTAGTCATCTTCAGACTCGATAGAGGGACAACTTGGTGAGGATTCGGTCTCTTTCTATATCTAATTCCAGTGTATCGCTTTTGTCTTCTAATCATGACTCTATGTATGGTGATTAGCATATTAACCGGGCCAATAGAGCCGAAGGTGAAAGTGAAAGTGAAATTCTTCAAAGTATTCTGAAGTGCAACGTTTTGAAATAGAGACGGGCTTTCCCTAGGACGCCGCTCGTGTGGTGTAGTTCGGTCCATCATGTCGGACTCTCGATCCGTCGACCCGGGTTCAAATCCCGGCACGAGCACCAAATTGTAGAAATGACGATTACAGTCATAAGTCCTTCTTCATTGGAGGAGTAAGGTCATATGCGAATAGAGCGGGATTTGAAACTTACTTTCGATGATGTTCTTATTCGTCCAAAAAGGAGTACACTAGTCTCAAGATCCGATGTAGATTTAGTCAGAGAGTTCAAGTTCAGACATACAAAGGAGACATGGTCTGGAATCCCAATAGTTGCTGCGAACATGGACACTACAGGACTATTTTCGATTGCCAAGGTGCTTCAAGGCCACAAGATGATAACTTGCACGCAGAAATTCTACTCTACTAAAGAATTCTCGGAGGCATGGGGGGTTGGAGTCGATCCCAGTTGCATAGCGGTGACCTGTGGTTCAACGGAGGAGAGTTTTGACCTACTAAAGAGGAAGATGGAGACTGACAAGGGGCTGAAGATGATTTGTATTGATGTTGCAAATGGGTATCGAGAAGTCTTCCTTCAGTTCGTCAGGAAGGTCCGGAAAGAGTTCGTTGACAAAATCATCATTGCTGGCAATGTTGCGACGAGGGAGATGACTGAAGCCCTGATTCTAGCTGGAGCTGACATAGTGAAGGTCGGTATCGGACCTGGTTCGGTATGCACGACTAGAAAGGTTGCTGGTGTTGGCTACCCTCAGCTATCGGCAATTTCCGAGTGCGCCGATGCTGCACACGGCCTCAACGGGCATGTGATGTCGGATGGGGGGTGCTCTTCCCCTGGAGACGTATCCAAGGCATTCGCCGCTGGGGCTGACTTTGTGATGCTTGGAGGGATGCTAGCAGGCCACAACGAATCTGGCGGAGAAATAATTGAAGGAGAAGGCGGTAAGCAATACAAGTCATTCTACGGAATGTCATCAGCAAAGGCGATGGAAGCTCACTATGGGGAAATTGCTGACCACAGGGCTCCAGAAGGAAAGGAAGTTAGGGTTCCTTATCGGGGGCCCCTTGAAGACACCATCCTGTCAATTCTGGGAGGCCTTAGATCTGCTTGCTCGTACGTTGGAGCTAGGAGAATCAAGGATCTCCCCAAATGCACTACTTTCATCCGTGTCGGTATGACGACAAATGAAGTGTTCCAGAGGTTCAACGTCGATTAATCGTAGTTATTGCAGAGCTCACCTTGCCCAGGGAAGCTAGTGGGGTCCTTGGGGTTGGTGTTCCATTTGCTCTCACACTTATTCACAAAGCCATCGCCATCAGAGTCAATCAGTGAATCAGACGAATCGAACGGGTCGTATCCAAAATAGTACTCCCATCCAGCCCACATATCATCGTTATCCTGGTCTTGGTGGAAAACCTCCGAACCATCGTTCCACTTATCTCCGTCAGTGTCGTTTTTGATAGGGCTAGTCCCATTTTGATACTCTTCGAAGTTTGTGTAATTCTCTAGATCATCATAGAAACGGGAACCGGCACTGGAAGCGGGGTCTATATGACACTCGAAATCTTGGGGGTCATCCCATCCAGGGCAGTATCGATACATCAGATTGGTCCTGTTGAGACCATCATTATCCAGATCCTCGCTGCCATCATTAATCCCGTCAAGATCTGAGTCGGGCATCCTCGGGTCCATTGGCCCCCTAGAACCGAGTGCGTTCAGTGTGTTGTTATCGACAAGACCGAGTGCGATGGCCTCTTCAGAATAACTGACCTCCCAACCATCAGGTAGCCTGTCCCCGTCGGAGTCATCGTCTACGGGATTGGTGTCCCACCTATCTGGAGCCTCCAGAGAGTTCTGCAGAGTGTCATTGTCTATGTCGAATATTGAATCTACTGGAGAGCCGAATGAGGGGTCTAGTGCCCATCTGCCCACATCAGGGATTGAGAACCCGGACAGGTTCATCTCATGCAAGAAGTATTCCGGATCTAAAACCCCGTCATCGTTCCTATCACCAGAAGAGTCGAAACCTGAGACGTAGTTTATCCAAATCCACCCCCCAGGTCCCTTTCCGCATTCCATCATTGATTCGCAACCAGGAGGGAGCCAATTGGTAGCGGAGACCCAAAGGCTGTGACTGTTGGTATTTTCTTGGACCGAGAATACCTGCATCTCCCAACCATCGGGTTGCCCATCATCATCCGTGTCATTGAGAAGCGGGTTTGTTGCGCTCTGCCATGGCCGAGGAACAAATAGGACTTCACTGCCGTCGTTCAGCCCGTCTCCGTCAGTATCAGCATTATTGCCATGAGTGATGTACAGATCGTGCCCGTCGACGACCTCCTCTCCGTCCTCAAGGCCGTCGTTGTCAGTATCAAACGCAGAGGCGTTGGTGAAGTAGTAGACCAAAGTTCCATTGTCGTACCAAGGGTGCCCGTCGACGGCTTCTCTGTAGTCTTCCAGGCCATCGTTATCAGTATCCTTGTCTGTGGCGTTTGTGAATGTCTCGTAGAACTCAACAGCGTCAGACAGTCCATCCATATCGGTATCAAAGACGCCGGGATCGGACCTGACAATGACTTCTCTCACCCCAAAGTCAACAATGCGAATCTTCCATCCTATCACCTCTATTCCATCAATGAGTCCGTCTGCATCAGTGTCTTGGACTAGTGGATCAGTCGACCTCCCATCGACGACTCCATCGCCATCCCGATCCCTTGCATTATACTCATCCAAATTTGTGAATCTCTCGTGCTGCTCGACCACAGTAACCAATGATTGGAGTCGACTTTTTACCTCATCATCCACCTCGACATTGATGTGGTAAACCCAACCGGAGGTATCCGTCTTCACGGGGATATTGATGTAGTTGCTATCCACAACTGTTCGGACCCAGAGAACTGTCCGATTTGCCTGAACATATTCCCCCAGAACGACATCAATCCTCTCAATTGTAGTTGCACCAATCATATCCTTGTATGTTACTGAGCCATCGTTGTCAGCGTCATATCCATCGAAATCGGGATCTTCATCAGCATTGCTACCATCGTTCGGATGGATTCCGCTGTGGAACTCCCAACCATCTGGCATCCCATCACCATCGGTATCTGGGTCTAGTGGGTCAGTGAAGTTCGAAGGCCCCCAGTCGTAAGAAACTGAAAACTCCTCCACGTTATTCAGCCCGTCGCCGTCAGTATCGCCATAAGCGTCTGTAGAGTTTGCTGGATTTAGGAACCAGTTGTAATCGGAATTGAAAGAATAGCAGAATTCGAAACCATCTGGCATCCCATCACCATCGGTATCCCAATCCCCAGGCCCGTTCAGCCTACCATCACCATCCATATCCTCATTGAACCAGTTGGGATTATCCAACGGGTTCTTCTTCTGAAGGGTGGTCTGAATCCCCCCGTTTGGGAGGTTCTGAGCCGTGAACTGTATTTCTGATGCAAAGGCACGGAGGTGAGGAGCCGGTAGGGTAAGAGTTCCAAAGGTGGGACGGCCACAGAAAGATTCCAGATCCACCAGATGAGTCGAGATCTCCACTAGATCATCAATCAAATCTCCATCGCTATCGGAATCTCTAGGGTTTGTGTCATATTTCTCCTCCACGAAGTTTCTCAGTGTGTCCGGCTCTGGTAGCTCCAAATCCAAAATAGCATCACAAGAGTGCCCAAACTGGGATCCCATCTCCTCCCACAAATCGTCGCCAATGTCTAGTTTTATCTCGGCCTGCATTGATGGGGTGAGGAGCGGGCAATTCCAGTTTCCATCAAGTGGGTCTAGCAGTGTAATTATTCCCGATGGAGTGGTAATCTCGTGCATATGTTTAGACTCCCAGCGATCGTTCAGGCCATCCCCATCAGTATCCTTTAGGCGGGGATTTGTGCCCAACTCTGCCTCTTCCAGATTTGTCAGACCATCTCTGTCGGGATCGCCTAGTGGTCCGTTGTCCGGATTGGGGAATGTCTCATTCTGCTCTCCGGTTTCCCTCTCCGTATCCACCGAGGCTACTGGGATGTCCTCGCATTTGACCTCAGAGAGGCCCTCGCCGATTGTGATACAAGGCTGTCCCGTGTCCAGAGGATCAAGGCCATTCTCGATTTCCCATCCATCGTCTAGGCCATCGCCATCGGTGTCTGCTTTCTGCCAATTTGTTCCGTAGAGGGTGCTTTCCATACGATCTGCAATTCCATCCCCGTCCCAGTCACATCCTATTGTGGGGATATCCGGTGGGCACTCCCTCTGGTTGCCCGGATTCAGTTCTAAATCCTCTACAGCTGATTCGAAACCTCCTCGCTCTGTGCTAGAAAGTCCAGCCCCTACTACCGTGTATAGTCCTGCCAAACACAGTGTTGCGGTTATGGCAGCGACGGCATATTGATTGTGAGTCAAGGCCATTCAAACACCCCTCCCTCGTAGAGGGCGTTTCATGCAACTTGGGTTCGGCTATAATGATTCACGGAGATTGACTGTTGGTATTTTGAAGATTTAGCGTCCAGCAGAGTTATTATTTGTCATTCACCCTTCAGAAAAGCCTCGATTCTGTCGAATGCCTCGGATAGCAATTCCACTTCCGGCAAGCATACCATTCTGAAGTGCCCTTTGCCCATTTCGGGAGAGAAACCAGAGCCGTGGACGAGTAAAATGTGCTTCTTGTGGAGGAGGTCCAAGACGAACTTCTTGTCATCCAATGACAGAGATGGATCAGTAATTCGTACGAACAGGTAGAATGCACCCCCGGGGGGTTGGCATTCTATGCCATCAATCGAATCGATACGGCTCAATGAGTAATCCAGTCTTTTTCTAATCAGTTCCCGATGTCCAGACAACCAACCTTGATCCCCGATAAGACCTGCGAGAAAACCGTGCTGAGCAGGAGTTGAGGCGCAAAGACGACTTCGGAGCAGCCTCTCAACCCCATCTCTGACTTTAGTTAGCACTCCCTTGGGATCGTGCCATGCCATGTACCCTATCCTCCATCCAGGGGCAAAATAGACCTTCGAGACCCCATTTAGTGTGATTACCGGGACATCGTTGGATCTCGATGCGAGTGATACAAAATTTCCTGAGAAGTCTAGTCCGTCGTAAATCTCGTCAGAGATAATTGTGCAATTCGGAAAACCGCTAGCGATTTCAATTAACGAATCTATTTCAGAAGATAGGGGGACGTTCCCCGTCGGATTGTTTGGGTTGATTAGAACCAAGAGTTTGACTGATTCATCCATCTTTGAGCGAATATCGTCGAAATCGATACGCCAGCAGTCATCCGAGTCTAGCTTATACTCGATTGTCTTCGCCCCGTACATCTGCGGGTATGCCATGTATGGCGGATAATGAGGTCCCGGTGCGAGAACCGTGTCTCCTGGCTCTAGGAATGCTGCGAATATTATCTGCAGAGCCTCAGTCACTCCATGGGTAACGTAAACATCTTCCTCGATGCATGCCCACCCCTTTCGTGACTCTGTGGTTGCTATTGCCTGGCGTAGGGAAGGAATTCCATAGGAAGGACCATACCCGTTTTCTTGGGAGTCGAGTGCTTTCTTGTAAGCGGAAATCATGTGTTCTGGAGTCTGGAGTCCTTTGTAGGCTAGGGGGTCGCCGATATTCAGGCGAATTATTTCATGGCCCTGTTTCTCTAGTTCTATTGCAGGGACGACAACGTCTCTAATCGCGTACTCGATTGAAGAAGCGCGCTTAGAGACGTCGACTGAACCTCTCACTTCTTCACAACCCTAACAATTGGCGAGCAGATTCGAGAGCATCAGGAATTCCATCGGAATTGGAACCTCCGCCCTGGGCCATTGTTGGGCTCCCTCCTCCCCCTCCATCGATATGGACAGAAATTGAATTGAGTATCTCGGCTGCATTGTGGATTTCCGCTGCATGCGTTCCTTCTGTGCTGGCTACGATAATCTGTCCACCGCCGTCCCTGGTGCCGAGGACTGCAAGAGTTGGTTTGGAATGGTCTCTAGTTAGTTCGCCAAGCATAGTCATCATGGCCTTCATGTCTCCCTCGACCTCCATAACCGCATAACGAATTCCATCTCTCTCAACTGCCCCATCACTGCCTCCACTGGTTCTTAATCTGACGATTTCTGCCTCTAGTGAATCAATCTTCTTCTGTTGTGTTTTCCACTCATCGAAGAAACGTAAAACGGCGGCTGGGAGGTCTTCGGAAGAAACTCCAAGGACCTCGCTCGATTCTTTCAATAGTCGCTCCTGCATTCTTGCGTGCTCTCGTGCCGTCTCGCCTGCCACAATTTGCAGACGCTCCACCCCGTCTTGGACTTGACTGGAGCGAATGATGCGCAACTCGCCAATATTGCCCACGTTGTCGTGATGCGTGCCTCCACAGGCTTGGACGTCGTGATCACCGATTCTAATTACTCGGATCTCACTATTTTTTGGAGGGCCACCCTGATACAACTCGAAACCGTATACTTCGTCCGCTTCTGCTCGTGACATTACGAGTTTTTCTATTGCAGTATTTGCTGCAAGAACCTCATTTGAGTGGTCCTCGATGCGGTTCAAATCATCTCTAGAGAGTCTGGAGTGGTGCGTGAGGTCAATCCTAGCGTAGTGCGCACCCTTGTTTGATCCTGCCTGCCAAATATGGGGTCCTAGGAGTGTCCTGGCACTCCCTCCGACAACATGTACGGCCGTGTGATGATCCATTAGTTGCCTTCGTCTTTCCCAACTAACGACGCCGGAAATTTCACCCATAGGTAGCGAACCATCTGTTAGATGGTAGATAATCCCGTTTTCTACCCTAGTGTCAACGACAATTGCATCTCCCAGAGAACCCTGATCCCCTAATTGCCCTCCGCCCTCGGGGTAGAATAGTGTTCGATCAAGAACCACGTAGTGAGTTGGTGTATTACTGACCTCGTTAGACAACTTCAGTGAAATTAATTGTGATTCAGAAAGTCTATCGCAACCGAGAACCGTTGCTTTGAAAGAGGTTCGGCTAGTATCTGAATAATAGTCCATGGATGTATCGGGAAAGGCTTCGGAAGGGAAAATACGGGCCGGGTTTCTTTCTTTGGCGGCGGCTTTGGTTCTTTCTGCGTTTCTTGAGGCCATATCTGCAGCGAAGCCGACTCTGATTCCTAAGTCTGTCCAGCCAGATAGATTGGCTATTGAGATGACCATGTCTGGGTTCAAACCGCGTTCCTCGGACAGACGGAAGAGCGTCTCATCGGGAACATCGGTAGAGTCGGTTGGTAAATCCCTTAGGGCAGTCTTGACGGCTGCTTCACCCTTTCGAAGCATTTCGTAGTATCTCCTTTCCTCGAGATCCAAAATATACAGTACACCTTCATGAGATTGAGTGAAATTGGTGAAATCGAGATGTACTTCCATATGGTGAGAACCAAGTTCGGAAAGTGAAACTTCTAGCCCCAATTCATCCTTCATTCGGCAGACTCTTCTTGCTAACATTCGGACCAAATAGCCGGCCTTGGAGTTGCTTGGGACTAATCCATCCCCCAACATGTTGCATATTGCATGCATATGATCTGGGATAGCATAGATGCTTGATAGTGGTTCAGTGAGACGCTTGAGCTCCTCGATTGAAACTTCCAGACCTGATTCTTGGAGTCTCTCGGACAACTTCAGGAATAGAGACTCTACGTCAGTCCCAACATCGATGTTGAGAATCCCCGCTAATCGTGATAGTTCTCCGAGAAGCAAGTCGGTGTCCACCGAGAGTCCGAGCCCAGCCACCACTTCCTCGAATCCAACCAGATCTTTCAGCAAATCAACCGACTCCGGATATATTGCATCATAGATTGTCGGAGTGCCAGCAGCAGCCCAACAGAATCTCTCTAGCCCATAACCGGTATCAATAATCTGCAAGTCCATCTCCCGATATCTGAGTCCCTTGATCTCGGTGTCACCTTCTTCATGTTCCTCGAGGTTCATGAAAACTAGTGTGGCCAGTTCCAAACCCCCAACTATCACTTCCAACGCCGGTCCTGCATTCCCCCCGCCGGACCAAGGATTCTCAACATAAGTCAGCTCCATCGGACTAATCCCAAATGTCCCTACGAGCATATCGTCACAATACCTGACGCATTGATCAATCCAATAGATCACATCATCATCATTGGGCTTGTTGAAGGCATGATGAGCCATCATCTCGAAAGTAGATAGGTGCCTCCCAGATCTTCCCACGGCGGCCACATCGGTTAGCCTAATGCAAGGTTGGCTAATTACCAGAGGATTAGCTGGAGGGGGGACAAGTCCGGTGGTCACGTGAGGCTGGAAGTCGGCAATACTTGCTATTGTTAGGTGGATATCGTCTCTCCATCTCGCTACTATCGGGTATGGGGAGATTCTAGTGTGACCTCTCTGTTCGAAGAAATCTTGGAACTTCTCACGCATTGCATCCTTCAGTTCCTTACCCCTCATCGAGTAACCAGAGATTATTGGATTTCCTATGAATGTGTAGGGGTCCTCGGTACTGTCACCACAGGTCTCCCTTCTTTCGTCCCTTGTCCAGAATCTTGCTCCGGTCACAGAACATTTCTTGCAAACGTGGCCTGACTCAGACCAGAAGGGAATTTTCACCTCTCCAAAGTTCACTACGGCCCCCTCGGCCACCCCATTGGGCAACGGGTCTTGAAGTCAATGCGCGAAATGACCCCGGTGTGTTGAAAGGAGAACGTTTACCGGAAGGGTTGATGGAAGACTGGAATCAGTTTCTGGAAGGGGATGGAGATTCCCTGATGAGGATAAAGAAGCGAGGGGAGATGCTTGTTGATGCGGTAATTGTTTCAGATAGCGCTCATGCTGGCAAGAGCAATGATAGATCACTCGAGCAACTGACCAACACTGCATCACTACCAGGAATAGTTGGGGAAGCATGGGGGATGGCAGACTTCCATCAAGGCTATGGTTTTCCGATAGGCGGAGTAGTTGCCACAGACATAGAAAATGGTGGTGTCATCTCTCCGGGCGGGGTTGGATTCGATATCAATTGTGGAGTCAGGCTTTGCTCAATAGATCTCGGAATTGAAGACTTGAGGCACTTGACTAGGAAAAAATCAGGAAGTGGCAATAAAGAATTTGGAAACCGGCTGAAGGCGAGAATACCGGCTGGAGAGTCTGGCAAGAGTGGTTACAATCTTAGTTCGAACGAGCTCAACGATATCCTCGCGGAGGGTGCAAAGGCTGCTGCCGATATTGGTCTAGGTCATGACGAAGACCTGTCTAAAATTGAGATGAATGGTAGATTGG